>Ga0307511_10006239_pt1 | contig 12020 bp, 13 predicted proteins | sample 13_EM_MG_FD_200266 | JGI IMG/M metagenome (GOLD analysis project Ga0307511, IMG submission 200266) | Populus trichocarpa ectomycorrhiza microbial communities from riparian zone in the Pacific Northwest, United States - 13_EM | ecosystem: Host-associated > Plants > Roots > Unclassified | place...
CTTGGACTCCCGTGCCTCGGTTTATGCACCTCCTTATCGCTACGCGGCTATCAGAAGCCACCACTCGATACCCTTCCTCCCAAGCTCCAGCTATCCCCACATACTCCGCATCCATCACCGTTGCTAGATGTCCCAAAAATATTTCCCCCTCCACCGTTACTCCTGCTGCTCCCCCCATCCGTGAGCCATCCGTGAACTCTACCAAATCCTGCGCACTCAAGTCCGCATGATCTTCTGCCTCCCCTATGTCTTCGCCGCCTTCTTCCCCCTCCATCCATCTCAAGATTACCTCCTCTCCCAACTCTTCCTTGAGGATCCTCTCCGCTCTTGGGTATAGCTCAAGTTCATGTCTTGTGCATATGCTTGCTGCCCACCTTACTCTCTTCGCGTGCGTTAGGGCCTCAAGTTTTCCTTTGCCCACAATGTGCTCGATTTTTTCCCTGCTGCTACCATGGGACCCCATCACCACCCATCTCGCAAATTTCGTCCCCAATCTGGAGCACTCCTCCCTCGGTTCTTGATGGAGTTCCGACCCATAGGTTAGTGTCGGTAGTTGTTGGCCTACCACCACTTCCCTTTTCGCCTGTGGTGGGAGTCTCGTAAGCCATCTGACGAGGTTGAAGGCTACTTCAGCTCTCCCCGTCTTGAAGTCCCAGTGTTTTTTCCCATTCATATTCACCCCCAGGTGCACGTTCTTCGAGTCCTTCGATCTGTCTCATTTCAGGTTAAACCTGTCCACCTCCTCCTCAAGCACTTCGTCCGTTGGTCCCGATATCCCTACTCTTACTGAGTTTATGTCGCCCATCAGGAAAATATCACCAAAATATTTTTATTTCGCATTTGGTGGAATTCAGTGGCGTCCGGGCGTATTATTGCGTCTCCAGCTGGCGCCCGTTATATTGAAAGTTTGGCTCCCGGGAGGCATGAGAGACAGCCGGGAGACAGGCGGAGAAATCGAGGAGACACCGAGAGACACCGAGAGACACTAGAGGCAATAGAGCCATTCTCAAAATATTCCTGGTTTTGGTATCATTACCATCACCATATGTCTCCACTCTTCCTCTCCGTTATATCTGTTCTCCACCTCTGACATTTGACTAAGATCTTCCAGGACTGCTGTGCCTAGTCTCGTATCTTTCAGCACTTTCAGGAGTCCCCATTTGATCCTATCGGATCCTGGAGCAGAAGTGTTCCTAGTGTTGCTTAGCGCTCCCTGAACTGCCTCTATTGTCCTCTTGTTCGGTGTTTTCCGTCCTGTTTGTATTTTCCCCGTCGTCCCTGTGAGATCTCCACCTATTATGTTATATGCTAGAAATGCTCTCCATTTCCCTCCGTGGTCCTCCTCCACAGTCAGCTCCCCATCCTCCTTCTCCAGTTAGCTGCATCTCTCTTTTAGGTTCTATGGGTTCCTTGCTACCCTTGACATCTTCCAGGCGTCTTCTCCTCTTTCTACCCAATTTCACTATGACTCCATCTTAGCTTCTCTAAATCTTTTTCCTGAACACCTTTCTCATCCCCAGGTCCTTTGCCGCCTTCTTTCTTAGGTCCTTGAATTCCCGTTTCCACCACCTTTTAGACTTTTCATGTACTCGCACGTCCCTTGTCTAGTTGCCCTCAAGGAGTGTCTTCAGCAGCTCATACGCGTGACCTGTATACTCATATTAGTATTATGACCCTCCGAGGCCTGCCTTCTGTAGCTCCTGCCTTCCCTCCATTTACTTCCTGACTTTTTCCCAGTCCGTTGTCGTTAGCTTCACCACTCTTCCCTCTTTCAGACCCACTCTTACTCCTGTCGCTAAGGCACCCCAAACCTTCCTCGATTTCAAAAGTCTCCCTCCTCCCCTCGTAAGTTGGTACTCTATCTATCCTGCACCTGTGATTTCCCCACTCGTGAGTGTGTTGCATCGTCTCTATGTCCTCCCAGTCTTCCTCCTCTATTAGCTCTTTTAGCACCATCTTCCTGGTTTCACTCCAGCAGTTGAAGTCCCCAATCACAGTATCCATTTCCACCATCATCTGCCTCAGAGTTGTTCTTAGCACGTGTTTATTGAAATGCAGTGGTGGGTATGCTGCTCCCTCGTTTCCCCTATCATTATTGCAAGGGATATACATTCTTAGTATGCTAACATGTAACACCATTACACTTATCCTCAACTTCTTGCACCAACAAGGACCTCCAATCTCACATGTGGTATAGGGCTCAACAAGAACCTCAAAACACATTGATATGGGGCCTTGCATGACCCATTGCTTATGACTTATTATTTTAATACTCCCATGTTATAACTTATTTCCTATAACTCAAAGATATGACTTATCTATAATGTATCCTCAAGAGTATAGCCACCACCATGACTCTACAGTTGTTAATCCCTGTACTTTTACATGTATAATTAGCTCTTATGTTTAGATTTTCTTAAGATAGACTTTAGTAAACAGAATATTGTCACCACTAGATAGAACAATCTAAGGGTCCCACTGGGTAATACTTGCTCCTCTGGAGTTTTTACCCTGAACTATCTATTATATGAAGCAATTATCCAAAGTACTAAATTACTTAAAGTCTTACTAAGTAACTTTATTACTTAATTAATCATTCTTAAGTGACTTAGAGATTATTCAGTGGAGTAATCTCCTTTGGGAGTCTGGACCTACATTATAATTACCAACTCCCCCTACCCTCTCTTTTTGCATGTGATATCTCTATCCTTCCTTATGTATACCACTAAGTATGCTGTGTTTAGCTTCAAGTCATACGTTCCATGAATATTCCGTTACTGTTGATCGTCCAGGGCCTCGGCTATTATCACTACATTTACTTCCAGATCCGCCCCCAGCTGCAACCCTATATCTGCCTGCTACCTCCCTCATCTGCCATTGAGGTACAGAACCTTATTCATCATTGATCGTGAAGGTAGGAGCTTTACCCCTAGTTCTGTTCTGATTGTCGTGAGTCTTGTGCGTGTTAGCCTTCCCTCCTGAGGGGTACTCCGCTTCCATCTCCTCCTCCACTGTCTCGAATTTTCCAATCCTCTCCTCTTCCTCTTAGATCAATCTCTCAATCTCCCGTTTCTGCCACATCAGCTCTTCCATTGACCCCACTCCTCTAGGGCATTCTCTGTCCAAGTGTAGCCCTCAGCAAAAGTTGCCAACCAGTTGTCTCATGTTTTGTCCCCACTTAATGTGTCTCCAGTCCCTACAGTCACGCCATCTGTCCCTTCTGTGGTTCGGGGTCTATCTTGGTAGTACATATGGTCCATTCTCTGATATCCTCTTAGAGACTCTGGAACTCTCCTTGTTGATATAGTGGTTATGAGAACTGTCTCTGACAAGCTTGTACACTTCCATCTTTCTCACCACTCTCTTCCCGTTGATGGAGTCTTCATATTCTATTGCTAGAGGTTCCCCTTCTCTCCTGATTAGAGTCATCACCAGCGGTGGGTCTTCCCCCTCGTACATGTCGAAATTCTGTCTTTGGCCTGCCTATTGTGGTGTGCTCAGTACCAGTGTCCTGCTATTCGCTCCCGCTATCTATTTCGCTCTCATGTCCGCTCGCATCCCCACCTCTCTCCCATCCCCTCTCGCGATTATCACCTCCACCCAGTCCACTACTTCCTTACTCACTATGCTCCAACACTGCTCTGTTCTCCTTACTGCTCCTACTACCACCCCCATAATAGAGTTCTGTGACGTCCAGTTTTTCAACCTGATCGTCATAGTCTTCTCGTTTCTTCTACTGAAATGGTAAGACATCCTTAATACCGATTAGTCCGCTCCCTTGACCACTAAGTTCAGCCGTCTTGTAACCTTTCTTCTCAGGATCTTCCACTCGTTCTCCTTGACTCCCATTGTATATGTTGATATGTCTCTTCAGCCTCTCAGGTGTACCTCGATTACCTCATTAGACTGTGGTTCTAGTGGTGCTGAGGTTGCCGCTTTCCTCTCCTTTTATGGTTGCCCCCTCTCCTTAGGTCCGGTTCCCGCTTTGACCTTGACCCACTCTCCCCTGACTTCTCCCCCTCTGGCTTCGGCTACTCCGCAATTTGCTCCTTCTCCCCCTTTCCTTCCACTGTCTTTCCTAACTCTCCGTTGGCGGGCATTCTCGCCTGTCTAAACTTCACCTACGATGTCTTTACCCCTGTTGTCCCTCTAGGCTTAGCTCCTTCTCGGGGGAAGCCTAGGCCCCTTGCTGACGTGCGCTGGGAAACCTGCTTAAATGGATTCTGGTGTGTGCTGGAGCGGTAACATGTGAGGGCGTTATGGCTATAGATCTTGCATAGCTGGTAGAAGCATGAGAAGACTCTAGGTCCGTTCAGTGCCCCTTCCGGCGCCTTCACTCCGTTTTTCCCACTCTCCTTTTCCTTTCCCTTGGTTTCGTAGCTTCACTCCCCCCTTTTTGTGTAGCACTCCTCCGTGCTCCTTTTCAAACCCCCTTCAATATTCTTCCATGCGTGTTGCCCCCAGTCTGATCTTTCCACCTCCAACTCCAACTTTGAACCTCATGTCGTCTTTTCCTTTCTCGAGGCCGACTTTCCCGCTTGTGTTTCCCATGCCATTAATACTCTTTCGAATACCTCTGCCTCCTTCTCATTCTGGAGATTTGCCACTTGTGCTAGAGCTTCTTCCAGGCCCATCTTTGCCTTCGGCTCTGCCCCCCCCATCTCTTTCTTCAAACTCTCCTCCGGTATCGTCCCGTTTCCCTTCTCCTTCCTAGTTTCCGGTGGTTCTGGTGTGAACTCCGGATCCATTGTGACCTCGTTCACTATGAACCCTGTGTTAATTTCGTCATGGAGTGCCCTAATCAGCTCTGGAGTCTCGCAGAGTGAGTGGAGAAAGAGTGGGGGTCGGCGTTGGAGTTGGGTTGTATGAGGTGACCGAGCGCTCCTGTGAGAGGTCGATATCGGAGGACCTCGGCATGACTGGGTCCTTTTTGCTTCCCTTCGGTATATCGAGTCTCACCGGATCCTCTCTTGTTTCTTCCTTTCCTTCGCTCTCCCTTCCGGACTCCGGGGTATCTATCCCGATCGGGTCTTCTCTCACGAGTCCCCCTCCGATTACGCCCTTCACTCGTTCGCCTCCGGTCGTCTGTCTCCATGTGCTCGGGTGGGGTTGTATTCGTGCCGATCCCAACTCTCCCTCTGGTGCTTGGCCCTGGCCCCTCCGAAACTCTTCCTGTCTCGGCTGAGGGGTGCCCTCCGACATATGGTCGAGTAGCTTTTTGAAGTCCGCTCTCAGGCTCCCCAACGCTTTGGCTATTCCCGTCGACACTATGCTTTCCATGGTCGCTTCCATAGTGGTTAGGTCCCTCAAAATCACCCTCCTATCTTCCCTCGCGGTGTTGAGATCCAGTAGTACCGTCATCATCGCTGTCATTATTTCTCCCATCGTCTTCTGGACCCCCTCATCCTGCGATTTGAGCTTTTAGTCCATGGTTCCCAACTTCTTTCTTGTCTCTGCTCTTCCATCACGAATGTCTTCTGTGATCCCCTGAAGCCTCACCCTATACTCCACCGACAAGCCTTCCTCTTACATCTTAGATCCCGCCTCCTCCCTCATCTTCCCCTTCGTTACCTCCACTCCTCTGATAGTCCTGTCCCGGTTTTCCACATTCGACTCCAGCTCTCCTGTTTCTATTCTTCGGGTCGTTTCTTCCACCTTTCGCATCGTGTCCCTTCCCAACTTCATCCACTCCTCCGGTCCTGTATCTCTCTCAATCCATTCCTCCCTTGGTTGTCTGTCCGATAAGGTTTCGCCTCTGGTGCCTCTTTCTGCTGACTCCTGTGTTAGCTACCCGCTCGCCGATTCCCCTACTCTCAACCCCTCCCTTCCGAACCCCGAGACGCTGGGGGAACACTGCCGGCTGGATTCCGTAATTTCTCCACATGTCCCGCACTATAATCAAGACTTCGGGTTCCCCCCCACCACCACCGTTCCCGCACACTGTTGTGAGGGCCTGACCGTGCCGAAAGCCAAAACCTGTGTGTCCTTGATCGCCCCCCTTACCACGTTCGAAAACTCTTTGTATGTGCACCACCTCCCGCCCCTCATTAGCGTCCCCGGAATCGTAACTGCCGCGGGGTCGTTGTCAATCCAACCTGCTCCTCTCACGACAGCCCACCTGAACCTGTGCTTGTCAATTTCCGCCATGTCCCTCCCAAACCGCCTCCACGCAGTACATATTCCCGTCCGCCACTAAGATCACCACTTGCCCAAGGGATATTTTCGTCAAGGGATAAACCCTCAATGCCTACCCTCCATCCGTTCTGATATCCGCTGCCCTTCCGAACTCCCCGGCTTCTTCCATCGGGTTGCCCCCATATCCTGTCTTTAGGTACTGGTCCATTGTTCAATTGTCGGTGGTGTGATTGACCTCTCTGGGGTTGTCATTTCCACACTTCCGACTCTTCCGTTGACTTTAAGGATTTCAGTCCGTGTGGGAGATCTCTGTCCCTTGGGTGGTTCGATCCGTTGTTGTGGTGGGTTGATTTCGAACTGGGCTGGTGTGGGAGTTATCTCCCTGTTGATTGGGTTTCCCTTTGCCGCTCGCTTGTGGACGTGTGAGTCGTGTCCTAGAATGGTTGTGCTCTGGTGTGTGAGTTTCGTTGTGTCTCGTTGGGTGTTGATGTCGTGATTGCTCTGAGTTGGCCAGACCGCCCGTACGGTGGGTTCGGGGAGTCATGCAGGTTGGGGTGGGATTTCAGTGCTTCAACTTGGGGGGAAGCATGAAAGGAGTTGGGGGAAGGAGGGTGAAAGTGGATCAGCTCAGTGCCGCTCTCGTGGGCTTTCTCGTGGTGTTGTCCATTCGTTCGTAGCTGTTCTGGTCGTCTCGGTATTAACGTAGGTAGTCCGTGTTCGCGGGTCAGAGGGCACGGACCACTGTACCTCTCCACGACATGGCACATAGCTGTAAGAATCAGAGAAGAGACGATCTAGTTTTCTGTAAAAACAACAATTTTCCTTATGCAAATACCTGCGAAACTCGGTTTTTTAACTTTTTTTGCATGACGGCCACTTTTGGTGTAATTTCACATTTTACCCAGACTTATGTCCCCTCACTGATCAAGTAAAATATTATACAACACAGAACCACCAGATCAGTATAACATGCCACGCTCAACATCTTAGAAATGTCTTGGCCGTAGAACGGGAAGCACACTGCACTTTACACGGTTTTAGGCCATACATGGTTGCCCAGCAGGCTGCGCAATTGAAAACGATACACAGTTGGTTCAGGTGATCACGAGCGGGCCATGGTATGTTCTAGCGGTAGGCAGTGCTGTTTTACGATGGCCCGAATTTATGCGAGCATGTCTATCAAACCACCCGCCCCCCCTTACCTTCGACTGTACACTACTCTCCAAAGTACGAATACTCTGAGCTTCTAGAACTATATAAACTTTACCTTGATAATCCGGCAAGTTGTTGTCCATGACTGCCAATCTTGCCATCGAGCCCAGCGCACTCTGGAAAATATACAACTCTAAAGGCGCTGGGTATCTCAATGCCTACGAAAGCAAACGTACAACTGGGGCGAATAAAGCTACCGAGGCTATGGTTAAAAAAGTCTTGCAAGACGAATACGTGAGCGTTTCTACCAAAGACCATGGAATAAACGTTCACCTCAGAGGTTATGTGTCCAGGGTCCTGGGCCTCCCTGCCGCCTCGTTGGCCACGGGCTATACCCGTTATGAGACATACTCCAGGAAGCCTCCGCCGAATGCGAAATCCCTGTCGATATTCCACCTTCGGCTGTGGATCGTTAACAACCACATTATAGAAATGCCATATTGCAACTCATTCGATGCTGAACATGGAGTGATCGTTGCTGATGCTAATTTTGCATATATGGACACAAATAAGGACCGAACCGATCTCAGCCTGAAACTGACACTGTCTGATGTCCTTTTTCTCCAATACAAGGAGCAATCAGAGGCGGTAATTCCCAACGTCCCGCTTAGGAAGCTCCGATATCTCGTCAGGGCCAACATCACCAACGAGGGAACGGGAAAGGTGATGGAGGAAGCCCACGCCCTCCCGAATGCACCTGCGGACAACGAGATCGCTGGTTGGAAACGGTGGACTTTGGCGGATCCGATCCACAAGGAGGTGATTGAGACGCTTTCCGGCACCGACAATGGGAAGGCGTCTCTATTTATATTGCAGGATTGGGCTGGGCATTTGGGGCAAAAGTCGGTTGCTGCAGTCCACACATGTGTTAACCCAGATAATAATGCTAAGAACATGATTTGGGAGTTCAGTATGTGAGGACCCATGGATGCGGTTTCGCGTAGGTAGTTTTGGGGGTGGGTTTTGCGACTGCAGCTAGGGTATCCGAACATCCGAGAGCAGGTGGACCAAAATTGATCGTAGGTTTTTATCATTTACATTTATCCTTTTCCTTGTCTAGATCTGGGGGTTCCGAGCTAACCTATCCAGGTATGAGGATCAGGACGAGGCTCTCGTAGCGGCATCTCCGGCTACCAATGTTACGGCTTAGCTGCCGACCGGGGTTCACTACGATGATGGGAGGCCTGACGCTGACCCTAAATTGCTTTATATATATATTCACACCTCCGTACTTAGATATGTTTTTGAAGACTCGAGCGAAGTCATATTTCTCTGGTGGCACTGTTCTGTCTACCGGAATACTAATTATCTTCATTTGAGAATTATCTCTACCGCACCCGTACGTGCAACTAGTTAGGCCCGAGCTATAAAGCGCCCTAATTCCTCAATATGCCTATATTCCGACAAATATTGCCTTATCACCGGCTAGCCCCAAAAAAAACAGCCTGCTCCACGTTCGGCAGCAAGACCAGGTGGGAAGCGATCCCAACCAGCCAAAACACCCCCTCAGAGCATCTCACCTGACGACAACGGACCGGTAGTTATCGCGATGGTGATCCATGGGATCCCCTGCCAGAGACCCATGGCAGATACGATACTGGATGTTGTAGTGAAGGGGAGAATGGGGGCACGTTGGTTCTTTGGAGGTATGTGGAGATTGGGTAAAGCCACCAGCTCGTTGGTGGTTTTTTATGACAGGAAGTTGGCACTCAGGAGCCACCTTGAGGTGAAGGGACGCTGGCTACCGATTGAAGCCTACGACTTCGACAGAGGAAGGAGAAGGGTGGCATGCACTGACTGGTGATGGAGGACTTTCGGTGTTGGCTTATACCACCGCTTAATCACCAGGACTTGTTTCTTTCTTTCTTACACAGCGGGTTCATTTTCGGGTGTCACACAGTTTGAATATAGTTGGTTTTCTCGGGGGTCGACCGCTCCCAATGAAGGTTCCGTCAAAGGTTCCAGGCCGCCGCATAGCCTAAGGCTGATCAGGCGTATAGATTCCAAAGAAAAAACAAAAAAAAACATAAGTAGGCTGAGCTGACGTGTGAGAATAACATAAGAACATACGCAGGTAGTCGAAATGCATGAATTATAGGAAATAAGCAAATGTGCTGACTGCAGGATAATCATCCGCCGCATAAGCCCTGAGATATGGTAGCCGGAAATGTGGTGGGTTGGATAACTTGGGTGTGGTGGATGTATCTTCCAACACATAAGTAATGATTATTTAAAAAAAAAGATTAATCAAAAAAAAAGATACCATTGAGCAGCCCGGGATGTGAATACGCTCAGTCCACCCATAATCCGACAAACCCGGGTCCAGATAGCTAAAGATGTGGATGGAGTCGCAAGAGAGAAATTACTTGGATCTCTGTTGATCTCCGAAGTTGGCTTGGAATCTCATGGGAAAAGATATTTGAGCTGGTAGAGCGAACCTATGCCCGTGGCGAGAAGCCAAGTATACTTCGGCAAGACAATCGGTGTTAAACACTTCCTTCGGGAGACGAGTTACCAACGTCTTAGTAATTACATCTCTCACGCTGAATGAAGTTTCTGTTTTCCAGATATCCCGAAGCCAGTCAGGAACAACCCAGATCTAAACATCACTCTAAGTAGCCTCTTTTGGCTTATTCGTTTAACCACCGCTTAATCCGAAAAATACGGCCGTGTTAACCTTCGGATACACTTTATTGGCTTTAACCTGCGATATATTTTGTGAGATCTTTAGAATGAACCGTATTATCCTGGCGGTTGTTACGATTTCGTTTTCGATTGGGAATATTTGTTGGTGTTATGTTTTCGAGCTTTTACCTCACGGCACCGCAGGATAGACTATAGGGTGTTTACCTTGGGTTAAGGTCCGTGACATCTTTGGTATCAAGATCATTGCCATGGCGCCTTTTACGGTCTCCTTTTCAATTGGGAGGATTTCTTCGTCTTAAATTTTCCTTCTCCTCAATCACGGGACTATTGGATTCATTTTGTGGTGTTTAGGCGTTTGTGACATCTTTGCGTCCATCCAGCGGTGATGAAATTATCATTTTCCATTTCCATTAGACACAGCATTTATTGTTGCACGATTGATGTTATTGTATGTTAAATCAATTATAGGTCACGTTTTCGTATTAAGACATGGAACTACAGAACCATACAATGGATATGTTCTTGGCTGATAGGAATCAATTTTATATATTAACAAAAAGAAAAATATAGCGGAGCAAAAGTAGATAGTTCCACAAAAGCAGACGTAAACGAAACAATACAGTGCTCAGGCCATGAAATAGCAGCAAAGAACCGAGAGCGTAGTATCCATCGTGGTCGGATTCGTGCTGGATTGAGGCCATCTGAAGACGAAGAACATTCGATTTTGGTATCTCGTTTAAGCCCGGAGTGGGAGGATACACAGTTAATGGCGAATGGGAGCTGTTGCGTACATAATTTGTACACAACCGAGAGATGTTTTTGGTGACCCTTCAATAGTTCTCAGAGACCAAACCAGCCGCTACAACTTCACCAGCCTTCAACTTCCCCGGCTGTCCCTACAGTTGTCTTCCGGCGGAAGTGGCCTTGCTGGCTTACAAAGCCCGAATTGACTGCAGTAACGCGGAGCTGTTGTACTTTGTGTAGCAGTAACCAGAGTAGATTACTGAGGCTGGCACGAAAGAGGGCACCTGCGAATTGAGATTTCGTTAGCAACCACATGCAGTTCCAAAGCCACAGGGAGTCCTTACAGTAGGTGCAACGTAAGGTATGCGCCTTGCACTGCCCACATAGAGTGCAAGGTGAGGTATACATGTTGCACTTCCGGTCAACGTCCCTAGATCAGAATTAGCATAATCCTTGGAACGGTTTCAAGTGCCATACGTACCGTCGCACTTTCCGACGACATCATAATCTCCCTCCTCTACCACGCCTTGGTTTGGGTTCCTCCAGTGAATGCAACATGAGGTATACAGGTTGCACTTCGGGTGATCATCCCTATCAGCGAATTAGTTCTGTCCTTGAAGCGCTTTGAATTACAATACTTACCATCGCGCCTTCAGACCACCACGTAATCTTCTTCCTCCACCACCCCATGTTTTAGTCTCGAACCCAAATCTGGGGTGGTTCATTCGGTTGGGGCTTCGTTGCGAGTAAGAGATGTTGTGTGATACGATTAATCGATGTGATCGATGTCTGGAAATTGAGTCCCAGAGGGATCTCAGAGCAGAATATATAGGCAAGAGCCCACCCCCCTGTAGCGTTTCAAGTAGGAGAAAAATCTTTTACAAGTACACGCATGCCATGTCGTATGCATGACGTATAAAATTCGGCCTACAGATGGCTCAGTGCGGACAACCGCGGGCCGCTCTGACATGCCGGCACTGGCTAGTTTGGTGGGGACCCATGCTAGCCATAAGCAGTAACGGTGATAGCACAACAGGGACACATCAAAAGCTATTGTGTCATCGCCCCACCCCGGCGTTATTGGGCGACGCTGCCAAGGAGAATCTACGTACACTCCGAATCTATGCGGATATGTTCTGACCCATTCAGCAATACGGCCCAGTCAGCAATGGGACGCTGGGCCGGCCCATTCACCAATGGCGCTAATGACCGTCCCATTGAGCAATGGGCCCAGCCCATTCACCAATCTGTATCTAGTATTATTATTTCATACGAAACTATGT
>Ga0307511_10006240_pt1 | contig 12019 bp, 10 predicted proteins | sample 13_EM_MG_FD_200266 | JGI IMG/M metagenome (GOLD analysis project Ga0307511, IMG submission 200266) | Populus trichocarpa ectomycorrhiza microbial communities from riparian zone in the Pacific Northwest, United States - 13_EM | ecosystem: Host-associated > Plants > Roots > Unclassified | place...
CCTGTTTCTCGAAACTTTGCCTAAGATCCATGTTTAGCATGGCAAGCTGACAAAGGCAAATGTTGTAGAAATGTTGAATTATAAAAATCAGAATTGGTGATTGATTTTAGTAGTAAATCAAAAAACCTGATCAGCTGATCATTGGTAAGAAAGTTGGTTGGACGGTGTTGATAGTAGAGCTAAGGGAAAAAGGCATAAACACTATATTGTTCAAAGCCTGAAACATTGCCCAAGTATGTATTAGGGACCATGTGATATAGAACCATCATGGGTCGGACATCATCAAGCTCATGTTCAGGTCTTGACCGAATGCAACAGAATAAATAAATGTCATTCTGTAGATTTGTTGATTGAGAGGGATAAAAACAAATCTAAGTTATATTAGCTCACATAGGCGTATATAGCAATAATAAGAAATTTTCTTACCTTTAAGCCGAGTTGGCCAAAAGCTGGAGTGTTGGAAATCGCCAGAAAGCTGTCAATGTCCTAGCTGGCGAGACTGGCCGCCTCAACATCTACTGACTTTTCCCATTTAGAAGCGGAATGGTACAGAGGTGGGGCTTCTGCTTTACTCTATTCAAAGCTCTCATCCCCATCACTTTCATCACTTCTTAATTCTTTTCTTGCACCTGTTTCCTCCTCGCTATCTCCTTGCTTGCTGTCTTCCTTCTCACTTTCTTCCCAGTCATTAGAATCACTTATTATCCAGATAGATGTATTCCCATCGCCCTTGCATTTTTCATGCTCACTCTCATCACCACTTATCTATATTAGGTTATTGCCATCCTCCTAACTATTATCTTCCGGGCATGCGTTACCTCCCATCTTGAGTGGTCTATTCTGATTCATACTTATGTCCCCCTCACTTTTATTCTCTTCACCTTCATCTTCGGCACTATTGTCTGTGTTAATTGTAGCCTCCTCATACATAGATTCTTGTTCCGGTACCACCTTTCCTTCGAATATTTGTTGCCAAGCTTGCGGCAGAATATCTATATTTACTTCTTTAAGCATATCTTCTTACTCCAAAACTCCGAGGTGCCCTAAATGAGCTTCTACTACACATGGTATTTGTGATAGACTTGTGCTGTCTTCTGGTATATCACGTGATATCTGACAGGAACAGCTATAATTTAGTAGCTGCTCAATTAAGAAATCGACAACCGTAGCATTTGCAGAAGCCACCAGAACAGAAGTGGGCTCTTTGTGAGGGGTGCACGAATGCCTTGGCTAATTTTCAAGTGGTGACGGAATATTTTCTAGTTACATGTCTTGCATGAAGTCAGACTGCAATCTGAATTGCCGACTAGTCAGGTGTTCAGTACCTAATTCCAAATTATTATCTAGTTCCCGGAATAGTACATCTTGTTGAACAGCATTGCTAGCTATGGTAGAAGGCAATGGATGCTGGGCAGATTTTGTACTTCCTCTATACAATTAGCGGGATTTTGCTATAAATGTCTAAGTACTTACCAAGATTGGGTTGAATGCAATTCGCTTTGGCATACTACAAGATTCCCCTGTGTATCTTCTTCTTCATCCGAATTTTGAGTATCGAAGGTTGAGCTATCTGGTTGGCCAGACAGATGGAGAATGTCATCTTCTATAACTATAGTCACCATGTGCCGCTTCAAGACCTATTACCGGTATCAAGGAGGGTGTTACGGCTGAGCTGCAGGCTGGAAGTTACAGCTGAGCTGCAAGCCAGGAGGTCACCAAAGAATGGTGGAAGGCCTGATGCTGACCATGCTTTCTTATATATACGTACATATCCTGTATCTAGTTGTTGGCTCTTCGAGCAATGTTCTAGGTTCAACCCACACCCGTATGTGCACTCAGTTAGGCCCGAGTTTGGTGATCATGATATCGCTCGCTCTATTTCTCCCAATTCCCTATATTCCGACAATATTCCCATGGTCACCGGCTTGCCCCTGACAATATGGGTATAATTAATTAATTGATAGTTTCAACCATTTTTTGTACGAATGCTGTGTATGTACTAGTTATAATATAGATATAGTCGGTACTACAAAAAGTGTTCTGATGGATACGCAGAGTACTATGAGGAGCTAAAACAAGGGTTGTTGATCCAGGGAAAATTGTATGGGCACTACAGAAACCGCTACAGAAACTGTTCTAAAATCTACGCGCATGGAGTTTTTGGGCGCGGTCTGCCAATTACAAACAGGTTGCTAGCGGCAACAATGTTAGGACTTTCACCAGTAATAACAGAACAAGTTGGGAGGGACTAGGCGATTTTTTTTAGGTTAATAGCCTTGCTGTATCTATTTCTACCATTTGAGCTATATGGCTGAATTAATTGATCAGTGGTGGTAGTGGTTAACTGGGGTTGAAAATGGAGTCAAAAACTACAGTCGCGGGCTTGGCAGAAATCTCAAAGAACTCGCTGTGAAGACTCTAACCTTCTGCTATATAGAATCCATACTTGTTTTTGTGCTTGCTTCCTCTGTCGGTATTGAGACCATTGCCTCTCCCGATGGGTTGCTCACTCTTCAGCAGTTGGGTACTTTTGTGGTCACCTACCTTTGCTGCCACCAAGACCCCCACTCAGCATTGGAATGATTCTATCACCCATGATATATTAAATTCACAAATAAAATGAACTAGATTATTGTATAAAAAATATTCTAGCAGCTAATGATGTAAATGGCAAAATAGGAAAAGATGGTAATGCTCTTAATAACCTTTTATATTGCTATTACTATTAACTATCATAGCTATAGTCAATGGAATAGTAGCATCGGGAATAATCTTGATTATTATTATTATTAGTAATATTTCAATTCTGCCTACTATGACCTGACATGTCTATGAATCTGAGAGAATCTGCCAACCAGGAGTCTATGATAATAGAATAAAGTTCCAATATTCGTATCTCCTAACTCAATACAGTGGGCCTACCCAACAGTATCTGGTTTGTAAGGTACTAGCTAGTTCTATAGAGTTCGGGCTAGTGCTAGTCATTCTTAACTAAACCAGAAACATCTTAAGTAAATGACAAGTTCCAAATCTGCTATACCATAGAGCCTCGAGTTATTCGATAGCGCTATCACATGCATATATGGTGGCTGCTCTATGTTCGAGCCTTGATCCTCAAATCTAGGGCTGTTTGGTAGGCAGATTGCATCCCTTCTGATGAAACTCCTAAGTTAAGCTTAGCAGAAACATATTGTACATTGCACATATATATAATAGGGCTATTGAATAACTTGAGTTTATACTATATAGTATCAAAGTTACAGCCAATGCCTTACGTAAAATTAGATGAAATCCTTGTGGGTAAATGCATATACTGACATATTCTAATACCTGATATAGGTATGAGGCAATTTATACCATGACTGGAGAATTGAACAGGAGGCCTGTATTTTCAAAGCACTACTTTATACAAGTCTATCTGGATAGCTTAAACTGATGTTATAAACAAGTTTAATAGACAGCATTTATGAGTGCCAATTCAGTTTAGGTTTCACAACCAGGGTTTATGGGGCTGGCATGGGGTAACTACCCCATATATCATGTATCTAACAAACACAGCAATATATCATGTACCGCCTACCTACTAAACCTACTATTAGCCCTTGGATGGCCGCCCTCCAAAACACTTGCATATATCATATATTACTGGGTTGCTACACCCACGATTAGCCCATTAATCGCCTAACTACTAAACACCTGAATTAACTATATATGACTTGCTAGCCCAATACTCGTTTAGCTCATATGGATGATATTAATGCTACTTGAACTAACTAATCTTATTTCCTAAGCTGGGTCAGGAAATCAATCATGTGTATCCTGGTAAGGTTCGCAAATACAGGCTAGAGCAGGTATACAGACGTAGTGGAAGGACAGGAGAATTTATAGATAAGGCAAGAATTGAGTGTGTATGGGTAGGTATAGTGAGACTGTGTAGACAGATCATATATTTATATCAAGGGGTATGTTACGAATAGAATTAAGGCAGGAACATGAAGTGGTATCTAGCAAGTAATGATAAACCCTAAGTAGGTGACTTGTTACAATTATGTAAAAAGTGCTAGAAGCAAGAAACAATCCTGAGTAGACTCTAGAGTTGGGCCGAGCTACATTTCACAGGTACGTGGCAGGAGTAGGATGCTGCAATCAGGATCAGGTGTAGAATAGTAGATAGAACTCAATTCCTTATAATATAGCAGTAGTATTAGACTGCATCATCAGCAAGAAATCTAGCTTGCCTCTGCTGCCTAAGGCACCACTGGTGCCACGCAGAGGCATGGTGACAATCTAGAAGGCCACAGGCTGAACAGGTGGCACCTGGATGCGGCTATCTCAGAACACTGGAGTCATTGTGCCATAGCTGCTATAAATCTGCAAAAAAATGCCCCAATTCCTCCCCAAATTGCTACTATTTGAACACCTGTAAGTCAGCGATCTTGGCTGGTGGTGCCTGATCTGCCTGCAGGCACTAGGGGCACAAGAGGCAATAATACAAAGGCCTAGCGTCCGAGCACTACAGCAGGTCAGTAGTATGCTAAAGATTCTTTCCTGCTAAGAGTGTAAATAGTACATGTGGCAGTCACACTAAATTGCAATAGGCACATAGGATGCAATTGGCACGTATGTTGTGGCAGGCATTGCGGGCTGAGGTTAGAGGATCCCGAGCATGTACTTCTAAGGAATTTACCCAATGAGGATAAAGTATAAGACTCAATAAAATATAAGTCTCAAACTAGAACTAGATTGAATTAGGAGACTTTTGGTCCCGTGATTCATATACTAAAATAAAGTATGCTAAAAATTGCATATATGCCAAATGTACTAATCTATCTGTACTCTACCTATGATTAGCCCATAAATCACTAGCGTACCATAACCTATATATCACCTCTCTCCCAAATACCCAAACATATCATATATCACATAACTACCAAATCCAGATTTTGCCCCTATATTGCCCCTCTTCAAACACCTCAACATATCATATGCCACCTCCCTACTAAACCCCAGGTTGGCACACATATAGCCTAGCTACCAAAAACCTTAATATATGATATACTAGAACTCTAGGGGATAATAGGATAACAACTTCGTCTTAAGGCTGCAAATATTTTAAAATCTTTAGAATCAGCTTACATGTGTCTTTTATATAATCTTTAGAATCTGCTTACCTCTATCCTTTATATATACATATGGGTATAATTAATTAATGGATAGTTTCAACCATTTTTGGTATAAGTGCTGCGTATGTACTAGTTATAATATAGACATAGTCGATACTACAAAAAGAGTTCTAATAGATAAACAAAGTCCTATGATGAACTAGAACAAAGGTTGTTGATACATGTAAAATTGATTTGGCGCTACAGAAACCGCTACAGAAACTATTCTAAAATCTATTCACATAGAGTATTTCAGCTCCATTTGCCAACCACAAATAGGTTGCTAGCACCAACAACTTCGGAACTTTCACTAGTAATAAAAGAACAAGTCGGGAGGGACTACGCGATTTCTTTTAGGTTAATGGCCTTACTATATCTTTATATACCATTTGAGCTACATGGCCGAATTAATTGATCTGTAGTGGTAGTGGTTGACTAGAGTTGAAAAAGTAGTTAAAAACTACAGTTGCAGGCTGAGCACAAATCTCAAAGAACTTGCTGTAAAGACCCTAACCTTCTGCTATATTGATGAGATGGCACTTAATGGGCCTCTAATGTCAGTGAGATTGTTCTTGATTTCTTCATTATACTGAGCTAAAGTGAGGGCATCATTTATATTATCATCAGAATCTGGTTTCCAATAGGGGGGAACTACATGGAACATTATTGATGTAAGTGTGCCATGTATAGCTGGTAATAGACAAGGAGTGTAATGTTACCGGCAAGCTGTAAATAACGTAAATACTTCCAGAATATAAATAATAAGTAGGCGGAAGTATAGATGAGGTTATAACTCGAGTGTATTAGTAGATTCAATTAAAGTAAAGCTATATAAGACTTAGAAGACAGCTTTAGTCTTATTGTATTAGTTATGTAAAACCGTCGACTTAAATAGAAGCCTTAATCTGATAACCATTTATCAGATCTGGATAGGACTTCCTAATAAGCAAAACTACACTTCTCGTTATTTGTTACCTAACTGGGAAGTGGCTTCCTAATTAAGAACATTACAGTCTACTATATATACATAACGTAGCCTGTATTGCAAGCCAATGCACACAGGCTGACATATATGCTGAACTTGTAATACAAAGAATAGAAAGATAGGACTAATGTTTCTCTGAATATAACCGAAATATATTAAAGACATAATACACATGAGCCTAATCCTAACAGTATGCACTTCCTTATACCAGTTCCAATAACGCCGTCATTGACGCACTTATCCACAAATGCCTAGGGGGTAATTAGGCTACTTTATTCGTAGAATCTTATAATATAGTAGGATACAGTAGGAAGCTGGTTACTATACTGTAGTGGAGGTCTCTTATTTGAGCCATAACACTTCCTTTAGATAGAGTGTACATTGAAAGAATAGGATTAGTAAAGTTAGGAGATCGGAACGCCATTTAGTAGAGGCGGAATAATGTTTCGGCTGCACTGCAGGCTGGTAGGTTACAACCAGCGAACCGTAGAAGACCAAACGGTGACCCCACGTTGATATGTATATACAAATATCTTATAGCTACAGCCGTAAAGAATCTTGCTTGCCCCTGCTGCCTCATGCACCACTGATGATACCCAGAGGGAAGGTGACAATCTAGAAAGCTACAGTCTGCACCGATGGCACACGGACACTACTGTACTAGAATACTAGCGTCAGGCTGCCACTAGTGCCATATTTTACAAGAAACCTGCACAATTCTGCCTGCAATTAGTGCTATTTGAATGCACAGGTGACAGCTATCTCGAACTGTAGTAGCACCTGGACACTCTGGAGGCATAAGAGGTACTAGAGGCAATGGTATAAAGGCATCGCACCTGAGTACCACAGCAGGGCATCAGGGCACTATATCTACATTAACAATGTACTAAGACATCCCAAGCGCTAATACTAATACTACTGTAAGTGAAGACCATTTCTTATAATTGTCTAAGTACTCATTTCCAAGTACCTATTATGTATATTGGATAGCTAGGACATAGTACCTGTAATACTATGTCTTAAGTATATCAGGTCCTTATGTACTTTTTCTATATCATAATGCGTTATACATCCATACCTGTATTTCTGAGTACTGGAGCCCTGATCTCCCATACCTATATTTATGATCATAGCAGAGTGCTTTCTAGAACAGCCAGAAAGCAGGTTATTCAGACTTTAGAAGCCTTGGTACCTAGTATGAGTATTGAGCTATTCCGCTCTTTTGATGCAGGATTCTCATATCTGATTACTTCAAACAAAGTTCCGATAAGCCTTAGACAGCTTCAGTACAGAGAGATTACACTTATTAATTCTCTTGCCGCTTGGAAAATCTGTATGCTCTCAAAGACCCTCTGAGTCCTGGACTTGACGGAACCAATAACAGACATACATCATCACTCCGGTTATTGCATGGACTCTGTTAAAAGATCTGCAGTGCCACTATTGGCATCGCATATTACAACTATGTACTAACCTAATACTAAAAATAACAATATCATTAGGTCTTAAACTCAAGTAGATATTTCTATATTTTCTAGAGACTTGTAGTTATAACAGTCAGGCCATAGCAGATAGATGATACTACTGATACGTTGGAATCTGATAAAGAGGTTGACTGTCTACATAATTGTAGCAGATGCCACCTATATAGTATTAGTATTTGTCTTAGTGCAGATAAAGGACCTTATTTACCAGTTTTTTGGGTTGAGTATACAATATAGCAGATTGGAATGTTTTAACTTGCAGCACTAACCTCTTCAGATAAATAATTTCAAGATCGCTTATTGAATCGGCCAAATCTACTTCATCAACACTCTCCCAGCCATAACTCTTTAACCACTACTACCACCTACTCTTCTATTGTATACTCAACACCCAGGTCTCCAATAGCACTGGAAGCCCCTTAAATACCCCTTGATTTTGGCCTCCCAGGGTTGCTTTGGCTTCAAGGGTATACTAGACTTTTCTAAGACATTTGAACATGTATTGCCAATACTAGTGAGTTCTAAGAGAGCTATTGGGGTGGGCACTAGTTAGACTCTATGTTGGACACTAGAGTAGGTGCTAGGTTGCCTAGGTTGAGCAGATAAAGTTGTGCACTACCAAAGGCATATATATGAATGTACATAGGTACATGTATGTACTTGGGCGAGAAAGTTAGGAATGCATATTTGCCAAGTTTCGTGGCGTCACGGTTATTTCGGTACAAATCATTGCATAAATGATCGCTTAGCTGTTCTTGACCCAGCCATTACGATTCTTTCTTGCCTGACCCGAGTACCGATATATTTTACCAGGGCCCCAGTAACGCATGCGCGCGGCACACCGGTGGTGATGATGGCAGGATTCCGAATCCGGAACCGTATGCATGGGCGTTGCTTCTCTCTGTTGGGGCCCACTCTCTTCATCACAAACTGTCTCGGCCAATCACAGGCTTCAATGATCGCAACCCAAAGTGTGAAAGGAAACTTCCCCGCAACCAACATGGTGCGCCTGCTAGCAGCCGGAGGTATATGATGCGTTGCAACCCCGTTTCTCTGGGTTTTTCTTTATTTTGAACACAGAAACAATGTCACCGAAAGCCAACGCACCTGTACAGACAAGCCCACCGGCACCGGTGGCCGGACCCTCTCAGAATACGCATGTTCAAACCGAATTCGCACCCTTAATAGCAGGGGGTGGAGGTACCGTAGTTGAGGCGGACGTTAGTATACTAACCCCCTGAACGGAAACACAAGGCGCGGAACTCCGAGCACCAGGCTGCCGTACCACTGGCTGTTTGGTGTCGCTGCTTAATATTGGATGGTTGGATGCTAGTGGCATGCAGTTTAATTATATTATACCGACCGCCCCAGAATTATAATCCAAGGAGCACCAAGATTGTCAAAATGTGGTGGTTCTGGGTGTCTAGAGCTGGTGCCGTGGTGCTTGGGGCTCGTGTATATATTCAACCTGGGAGTGGAGCTGACGAGTACCGTCGCGATATATCAGGATCATAGTGACACGGATTCGGCTATTACGTCGTAAGTCCACTGCATGTACACTTTCATACAAGCGACTTTCTGGCATAAACCCAACAAATACTCATGATCATTTCAATAGTGGCGAGTCTACTGCAACGACTTCGATCACCTCGAGCGTGTTCGACTTTACCTACGCCAATGGGCGTCGCTATCACTCCGATCGATTCCACCGTGCTGATTATTTTATGCCCAATGATGAGGGTGAGCAGGAGCGGTTGGACTTCTACCACCATATGTTCCTACAGCTCCTAGGTGGTAAGCTGTATTCTGCACCGCTGCAAAATCCACAGCGCGTGTTGGATGTGGGCACAGGAACTGGGATTTGGGCGATTGAGTTTTCAGAGTGGGTTATTGCTTCAGTGAATTCAGATTTGAGGCAGCATGCTGATATTGGCGGATAGGGACAATCCCGAAGCTCAGGTCGTTGGGACAGATATTTCTCCAATTCAATCGCATTGGTAATTGGCTCCATCTCATTCTCTTTTGCAGTACAATGTCAGTCATCGGGGTTAGAGTATGCTAATTCATACGTCCGTCTATCCACTTCACATAGGGTGCCGCCAAATTGCAAGTTTGAGGTCGATGACATGGAGGAAGAATGGACTTATCAAGACGACTTCTTTGACTACATACACATGCGGTCCCTCAGTGGGTCTTTCACCGATTGGGAATCCGTCTTGAGGAACGCCTTTAAGTAATCACCCCTTTCGATTCCCCGCGGACGGCCGCAAGGACTCTAATTACCTCTGTTGCACGTGGGCTCGAAACTGGCTGTTAATCTGTTTGCACTAGTAAAACGAAACCGGGCGGCTACCTCGAGTTCCAGGACTACGGCTGCGAACTATTCTCCTCCGACGGAACCCCTTTGAGAACGGCAGATCCTAAACGCCCTTTCACCCGCTGGCTCTACCATATCGTACAGGCAGCTGAGAAAATCAAACGACCCCTCGTAATGGGGAGAAGAATGAAGGGACTGATGGAGAATGCTGGGTTCGTTGACGTCGTTGAGTCCACAGCTATCTGGCCTATCGGGCCGTGGCCCAAGGATAAAGCGTTGAAGGAAGTGGGGAAGTGGGGGTTATTGGGTGTTACGGATTCTCTATATCCATTTGCAGTGCAGCTGTTGATCAAAGGGTTGGGGTGGAGCGTGGACCAGGTTCGCGATCTGTGTCATGACGTTGGGAAAGAGCTACCGAAGGGCAGGTATTACGTCCATGCGTAAGTTTCTGGCCCCCTAACTTTTCTATATACTGTATACGATAGACCGGGCTGACACGAGGAATGACCTTAGGTGGTTTGTGTATGGGAGGAAGCCTGAGGAAGCATAGGGTCCGATAAAGGGTTAATTCATCAACTCAGTTGGTATGATGTCGAATGGCACGCTAGGAGTGGAAGACTGCAGTACCGGTTGCCCGGTGGTCCGAATTATATATATAGTTTCCTCCTGGTCTATATAGCGTTACCGTCGCTTTGTTTCTTTGTAATTTGGACACGCGTTCGCTGCCGGTGTTATTTTTTCTCTTGCATCCTCACCGAAACCCGTTCTGGTGCACCCATCCCTATGCTATGTTCAGCTTCTATTACCTGGAACTCTCGCAGGTACAGGAACGTCCTCAGCCGTCGGGAGTCATTGCTATCGAGCCCCCGGCAACTGCCAATTGAGGATAAAATACCAAATATTTACTCTCCTAATAAGCGTCTCCACGCACAGTCCCACAGCGAAACTATTCCGATAAACTATCGGACCCTGTCATGCTTTAACTTATTCAGACTCTACTGTAGTTTTATAATCACTGCACTTGCACTAATGTCCATACGTTCAGGACCGGGTCTCCAAAGAGCGTGGCCCCTTATCCTGAAGTTGTTTAAAATCATAATGCCGGGGTTTATACAGGCATACTGGCAATGGGTCGTGTAGATAAAAGGGTCATCAGGGCTTGTGGGTTGTTTAGATTGGCATACCCTGGGGATTTAAAGTTAATTAGACAGCTCATGTGTATTCCTATCTCGAGGATTGAAAGATGAAAATGGAGAAGGCTACAGCATGATTTGTTCCACACAACTAGTGAAATAACTAGCATACCCAATATAGGGCTCAGAACAAAGGTCTTTTCCTATGCTCATTTGAGAATGCTGGGCTTGGCAGAATATGCGCGCATATATTGGCATATATGCATCTTCATTTTGGATATGCAAGACAATAGTGCATCGGCCAGGCTTCCTCCCGCTCAATTGCAGGTGGCCATTTGCGGTCTCTTGGAGAGACCTTTGGAGGGATAGCTGAAGTATTGGATTGGACCATAGTTGGGGACTAGAGTAGGAGGCAATGGGCGAGAAGGCCTGGTCAATACAATAATACTTTGGATAAGCCAAGCCAGGATGCATATTTTACCCCATATATGCGTGCATATGCTGCCAAGCCCCATATTCTAAAGTATTATTCTGCGCCTTGGTGGCAAAATGTTTACACCCATGCATAAGCGTTGTATTTAGCGCGCATATTGTTGGTTTAGCGTGCATAGTCTAGAGAGCTGTGCCAACCAGACTAGTGCATAGTTAGTCTGGTTGGCACGACGGAGGTGCATAGTAAAGGTTAAGCGCAATTCTTTTGGTTTAGCGTACATATCTAGGTTGTTTGTACATAGTGAAACAAGAGTATGAACAATAAAGGAATGAACAATATATCTACATACACAGCCTCCTAATACTTGGTATACCACCCCTCCGCTTTAATGACAGCTGCTACACGGCGGGGAATAGAGGTATAATGACTCTCCAGCAGTGACTCGGGAATCTCTTTCCAGATCTCTTCTAATGCATCTGCCAGCGCCTGCTTCACCGTATCAACT
>Ga0307511_10006241_pt1 | contig 12019 bp, 7 predicted proteins | sample 13_EM_MG_FD_200266 | JGI IMG/M metagenome (GOLD analysis project Ga0307511, IMG submission 200266) | Populus trichocarpa ectomycorrhiza microbial communities from riparian zone in the Pacific Northwest, United States - 13_EM | ecosystem: Host-associated > Plants > Roots > Unclassified | place...
TCATCGTCGGCAATCGGATAGACGCCGATGTCGAGCGACTGGAAGTCTGCCACCTCACTCTCCATCCGCCACGGACGGCACTCCACATCCACGCCCGGCACGCGGATGTCGGCGCGTCCCGATCCGACGATCAGCAGCCGGAAGGATCGTTCGCGCGCCAGCCGTTCGAAGATGGGAACCAGCCGTTCGAGAAATGGATACGTACCGTGCGAACCGATCCAGCCGATCGTCGGGATCTCGCTTGCGAGCCGATCGCCAGGCTTGAATCGCTGCGTGTCGACGACCGTCGGCACGATCTCGGCCTGCGCGCCCAGGGCTTGGACATGCACCGCGATGTTCGGACTGCCGCAGGTGACGACGCGCGCAAGTCGAATCAATCGATTGGTCTTCGACGGCCGCTTGAGAAACGTCGCCAGCCGGCCGTAGACAGGGCTCGCGTACGGAATCCACGTCGCGTCGTCGAGGTCGAGAACCAGTGGACGACGGCGCGCGATCAGCCACTCGATGATTGGCGGCCCAAACAGCATCGCCTCGCGCTGCACGAAGACGATGTCCGTGCGCAGTGAGTGAAAAACAGCTCCGAGCCGGAGCAGCGTTCGAAAAGCGACCTGCGGCAATCGCCGCAGCAGCTTCCCCGGCTCGTACAGCGACGCGAACGAAGACGCATCGAGAAATGGAGAAAAGGTCACGTCGATCCCGCGCGCGGCCAGCGGTTCGATGAACTGAGCGATCCGATAGCGCGACGAAGCCGCTTCGACCGGATACGACGCCAGCGCCAGCACGCGAATCCGGTTCATGCGCGAAGCACCGCGTCGTACAGCCGGCGGTAACGCTCGCCGCCGACTGTGTGAAGGTCGTAGCGTGCACGCGCTTCGCTGCGGCATCGTTCCGCAAGCTCAGGATCGTGGCGCAAGGCCTCGATTTCTCGAAACGCCTCGGCGTAGGCAGCGCGATCGAGAGCGTGCAGCAGCACACCGACCCGGCCTTCGTTGATGTGAGTATCGAGATCGCCAATGCCTGACGTGAGAATGACCGGCAAACCGGCCGCCAGATACTCCGCGAATTTCGTCAGCGACGCCGATCGCCGCGCATACGACGGCCGGATGAGCGCCACCGCGACGTCGGCGGCGCTCAGATATCTCGGCACGTCATCGGGCGCAACCTGCATCACGCGATAGTCGTCGCGCGAAAATCCTCGCTTATCCAACTCCGCAATCATTTCCACCGGTGATGATTGCGTGAGCACCAGCGCATACACCTGAGGAGTGTGTTCGCGTGCAGCAGCGAACAGATCGGCCATCTCCGTCGTCAGGTAGTACCCGCCGAGCGCACCGACATAGACGAAAACCAGCCGGCCGCCGAGGCCAAGCTCTTCGCGGATTGCATCGCGATCGAAGCCTTCGAAACGTTGCGGATCGACACAGCACGGGATGACTTCGACCGGACGACCGGCCGCGCCTTCCGGAAACAACATCTGGCTGGCGCGCTCGGTGAGGACGACGAAACCGTCGGAAGCGCGATAGATCCATCGCTCCGCTGCCTTCGTCAGCCGGAAGAGCAATCCTCCCTCGCGCCAGTTCCCCGAGTCGACGTACTCTTCGGCAAGAAGACCTCGAATATCGAAGATGAGCTTCCCGCCGGTCAGTCGTTTCGCCAGCGCACCCATCGCCGCAGCGACGTGGCTGCGACCGTGGAACACCTCAATCTTCTCGCGACGCGCGATCCTCGCCGCGTGCCACGCGCCGGCGAAGATGTCGTACAGCGTCGCCGGCAGCGAGGGACGTTTGTGGTATGGCAGCATGTGCCATTCGATTCCCTCGGCGTGCAACTTCCGCCGCCATTCGTCGATCGAATCGCTGTTCCAGCGCTTCTTGAGGTCGGGCTCGAACGTCAGCAGCGACATGGCGATACCGCCGGCCACGAGCTCGCGCAGGTACGGCAGCACCTGCGTCTGCACCAGCGGCTCGTGCAGGCCGAAATAGCAGAGATAGAGAGCGCGATGGCGGATCGTCATCGTCACGCGAGTAGAATGCCGCCGCTCTGTCTGCGCACTTTCGCGAGCTCCCCTCTCGAGATTCAGGCGGGCATGGCGAATCGATGGAACGCCCGCAACTGCCACTCCTGGCCAGAATTCTGCGGGCCTACTATCGCACGAACCTTCGAGGCTGCACACGAGCCACGCTGACGCTGGCGAAGTACGTGAAATCGTTGCAGGCTGTGCCGATTCAGATTGACGACTGGCCCGCCATCTACGTCGACCTCCGCTTGTTGAACGCGCACTTCTGGCTCCTCGGAACGCCGTTCGCGCATTCGCCGATCGAGCTCGATGAACAGATCGTCATGCGCCGATTCGTTCGCGAAGGCGACGTCGTCTTCGACATCGGCGCCAACTTCGGTGTGCACACGGCGCTCCTTGCGCAACTTGCAGGACACGTATTCGCATTCGAGCCAAATCCGGAGCTGCTGCCGGCGCTCGCTCTTACCATCGAAGCATTGGGCAACGCCACGCTCTTTCCGATCGCAATGTCGGACGACGATGCAGATGCAACGTTCTTCGTTCCGAAAGACCGCGCCATGGCCAGCCTCTCCGACTGGACGAGCCTCGAACCGATGGACGCATGGCGAGAGAAGCTTGCTCTCGGCAAAGCGCATACGATCAACGTCCGGCAACAACGAATGGACGACCTCGTGAGCAGCGGCGTCCTTCCAAAACCCGGCTTCATCAAGTGCGACGTCGAAGGCGCGGAGCTGAAAGTCTTTCGCGGCGCGCAGAAAACGCTCGATCGCGAAGACGCGCCGATCATCCTTTTCGAAGCAGGACCGGAGAGCGCCGCCGGCTTCGGACTTGCGATGACCGCTGCCGCCGATTTCCTTCTGGCATTGCCGCGGCCCGGTTACGAAATCTTCGAGATTCTCGGCGGTGGTACGCTCCGCCGCGTCCGCCCGGCCGATCTGACGCCGAAGAATCAGAACGTTCTGGCGGTGCCGCGATCGAGTGCCGCCCGGCTCCTATGAGTGATCCGCAATCGTTGAACGAGCTCGATCTCGTGAGCAGCAGCGAACTGCTCGAGCAGCCGCCGGCTCCTCGCTACGGCCCCGGCGTGACCTCGCGCGTCGTGCACGGCAGTTTCCTGAACCTCGGCGGGCAGGCCGTGACGATGCTGGCCACGCTCATCGCCACGCCCTTCGTCATCCGCCTCCTCGGCACGGCCAGCTACGGAATCCTGGCGCTCGTCCACGTCCTGATCAGCTACCTCTCCTTCGCCGACTTCGGGATGGGAACCGCCTCCACCCGTTTCGGATCCATTGCGCATGCCCGAGGAGATGATGAAGGGGAAGCGACGGCCATCTGGTCCGCGCTGCTCATCGCCATCGTTCCCGCCACCATCGTCGCGCTCATCCTCACCATCGGAGCGCGACCCTTCGTCGAATACGGACTGCGCCTTCCCACCGACCTGCAGACGCCCGCGGTCATCGTAGTCCGGCTGGCCGTGCTCGGATTTCTGGCTCGCACCGTCGCCGCGGTGCTCAATACGCCAGCCGTGGTGCGCCTGCGGATGGATCTCGTCGTCCTGGTCATCTCAGGAACCTCGGTCGCGCAGATCCTTCTCGTGCCGGTCGTTCTCGTTCTCGGCGGAGGGCTGACCGGCGCGGTTATGGTCGTGGCCGGAGCGGCCGTGGCAACCGCGCTGGCCTTCGGCGTGATCGGCGCGCGCCTGCTGCCGGCATTTCGCCGGCCGCGCATCAGCAGCGATCTCCTCAAGGCGCTGGCCCGTTTCGGAGGAGGACTGCTGGTCTCCTCGATCGTGGCCATGATCACCACGAACCTGGAAAAACTGCTGCTCCCGCGATACGCATCCGTTCAGGCACTGGCCTACTACTCCGTCGCCTTCACATTGGCGTACATGCTCACGCAGATGCCGGTGGCGTTGATGCAATCGCTCATCCCGGCCTTCTCACAGTTGCAGGCTCATCCCGATCGACGTGAGCTGGAACTGCTCTATCGACGGGCATTGCACGGAATGCTGTACTGGGCCTTGCCCGGCGCGACATTCATCTGCGTCGTGGCCCGCCCCTTCTTCACCCTCTGGGCCGGACCGCAGTTTGGCCGCGAGAGCACGCTGCCGCTCTATCTCCTGATTGGCGGCGTGATCTGCGAGATCATGAATTACGTTCCCTACTCGCTGCTGCTCACGCTGGGACGGACCGACATCATCGCCCGCTGCCAGGTGTCGCTGCTCGTCCCCTACGTCCTCGGCTCCGCATTCCTCATTCACCGTTTCGGCGCCGCCGGCGCGGCCGTGGCCTGGAGTCTGCGGGCGCTGGCCAGCGTCATCCTCTTCACATACTTCGCCGGACGCACCTCGGGATTGAGATTCGCGCCGTGGCCGGACAACAGGCGCGACTACGCGATCACGCTGGCCGTCCTCTTGTTGCCGGCGGCGCTTGCTGCGTTCCTCACGACATCAAACATCGTGCGGATCGGCGTGGCCTGCGCCGCGGTTGCCGTCTACGCCCTTTTGATTCTGACGCGCGTGCTCACCAACGAGGAGCGCGCAGCGTTGCAGCGCATGCTCCCCTTCGGTCTCGGCAGATCGCGATGAAGACCATCTCCGTCGTCATGCCGGCCTACAACTACGGCCGTTTCATTCGCGACGCCATCGACAGCGTGTTGGCCCAGACCTACGCCGCGCACGAGATCATCGTCGTCGACGACGGTTCGACCGACGATACGCAGCAAGTCCTCGCCGAGTACGGCGATCGCATTCGCGTCATCACGCAGACGAATCAGGGCGTCAGCGCTGCCAGGAACGCCGGAATCGCCGCTGCCCGAGGCGAGTACATCGCCTTCCTCGATTCGGACGACATCATGCGAGCGCGCAAGCTTGAATGCGACGTCGCCCGTTTCGAGCGTGATCCCGGCCTCGGCTTGGTTCACTGCGGCGCCGAATCGTTCGACAACACCGGCAGGACGATCTCCGTTTCTCTGACCGGAATGGAAGGCTGGATCGCGCCAGACCTCCTCGCACTCGATCGCGAAGTCATCGCCGCTCCCGGCAGCATCGCCGTACCGAAACGTGTAGCCGAGGAGATCGGCGGATTCGATGTCCGCCTCCAGCCCTCCGAGGATTGGGACTTCTGCTACCGCATCGCCGTCCGCTACCGCGCCGGCTTCGTCCCCGAGGTTCTGGTGCGATATCGACTGCACGGCAGCGGCATCCATCTCAATGTTCCGAAGATGGAAGAGGGCATGCTCATGGCGTTAGGCAAAGCATTCCAGTCCCCCGATCCCGCCGTGCAAGCGATGCGGAAACACAGCTACGGACGGATCCATCGTGTCCTCGCCGGCTGCTACTTCCAAGCCGGCAAGCCACAACTGTTTCTGCGACACATGTTCAAGAGCTTGCGATACGACTGGCGGAATCTGTCGTATTTCGCGGCGTATCCGATGAGGGTAGCAAGGCGACTCGCAAAGTAGCGCGGGCGTCCTCGCCCGGCGGGGTTTCTGGACAAATCACTCAACCTGACTTCGAAAACCCCCGCCGGGCGAGGACGCCCGGCGGGAGCAGCCGGGACGGGCCGCGCTACTTGAGCCACGCCTGCAGCATGAGTACTGCCCACAGGTGGTACTTCCAATCCAGCTTCCCCGCTAGCTGTGCGTTCCAAACCGCGTGCACTCGTTCCACATCGAGAAACCCCTGTGCACGCATCGTGGCCGGATCGAGCAGTGATTCCGCCCAATCGCGCAGCGGTCCGCGTAGGAGAACCTCCAGCGGAATGCCGAATCCCATCTTCGGGCGCTCGATGAGGTGGCTCGGAACGTAGCGATCCAGCACGCGTCGGAGAACGCGTTTTCCTTTCCCGTCGCGAACCTTCATCAACAGCGGCAGCGTCCAGGCGAGCTCCACCAGCCGGTAATCGAGCAGCGGCTCGCGTGCCTCCAGCGAGACGGCCATGCTGGCGCGATCGACTTTGGCAAGGATGTCATCCGGCAGGTAGGAGATCTGATCGAAATACATCATCCGCTCGACGGGATCGGCGATCTCCGGCCGGCTTTCGCGATCCATCACCGGCGCGTCGTGTGCCTTGCCGGCGATCACAATGTCTCGCCAGTGCGAGACCAGCTCGAAGTACATCGAATCGAGATCGTTGGCCTTGAGCGTGCGCGCCACCTTATGAATGCGCTCGCCCGGATGCTGGCGAAGGATGGCCGGACGAAGCGGACCGCCGAGGGCCAGAAGCTTGTCCCAGATCCGCGGCGGAAACATCGTCAGCGCGCGGCCAACCACCGGCCGCAAGGCCCGTGGCAGTTTCGATAGACGACGAAACGCCTGCTGGCCGATGAAGTAGCGCGTGTAGCCGCCGAACAGCTCGTCGCCGCCGTCGCCGGACAAACTGACGGTGACGTGCCGCCGCGCCAGCATGGCCACGAGATGCGTCGGGATCTGCGAGGAATCGGCGAACGGCTCGTCGTAGATCGACTGCAGTTTCGGGATGACGTTCACCACGTCCTCCGTCGACATGTACAACTCCGTGTGATTCGTGCCGAGGTGGCGGGCAACGGCCGCGGCAAACGGCGCCTCGTCGTAATCGGCCTCCGTGAATCCGATGCTGAACGTCCGGATGGGAATCGAGCTCTGGGCCTGCATCATGGCCGTGACGATCGACGAATCGACACCGCCGGACAGGAAGACGCCAAGCGGAACGTCGGCAACCATCCGGATGCGGATCGAATCGAGCAGTAGTGCCTCCAGCTCGTTCGCAGCGTCCTCTTCCGATCCCTGAAAACGATTCGCGGTTCCGCGTAAGGCCGCGTCGCGCACCGACCAGTAGGGCGTCGTTTCGGCGCGTCCCGTGGCGGGATCGAAGGTCAGGATCGTCCCCGGCTCCAGCTTCCGCACTTCTTCGTAAATCGTGAACGGCGCCGGGAAATACATGAAGCGGAAGTAAAGATGCAGCGCTCCGCGGTCGATCGTTCCCTTGAAATCCGGATGCGCGCGCAACGCCTTCAACTCCGAGCCGTAGAGGAATGTCTTGCCCGCGAATCCGTAGTACAGCGGCTTCACCCCCATCCGGTCGCGAATGAGATACAGGCGCCGCTGCTCGCGATCCCAGACGGCAATGGCGAACATGCCGTTGAAGCGCTTCGTGGCCGCCTCGACGCCCCACGCTTCGAAGGCCGCCATCATCACTTCGGTATCCGAGTGTCCGCGGAACGGCGGCGCCAGCCCGGCCGCGCGGAGCTCGCTGCGCAGATCTTCGAAGTTGTAGATCTCGCCATTCAGCGTGGCGATGAAGCGTCCCGACGCCGAAACCATCGGCTGATGACCGGCAGGCGAGAGATCGATGATCGACAGACGCCGGAAGCCGATGGCCACGCCGGATTCCGCATCGACCCACTCCCCGGAATCGTCCGGCCCGCGGTGGACGATGGCGTCGCACATGCGGCGGACCGTGCCGATGAGATCGTCCGAGGTCCCTGTCGACACGAATCCGGTCAGGCCGCACATGAGTCGCGGGAGTTTACCGGAGCGCCGGCGGCCTCGCCGGCTGGACCGCCGCCGGCTCGGCGGCGACCCCAAGAACCGCCGGCGGGCCGCCAGCGAGCCAGCCGTCGAGCCGACGGCGCTCCGTTCCCTCCAAATATCCGCGTCCTAAATTCGCTCCATTGGAGTTTCGAGGCATCATGCCCACGGTGATTCAATCCACCGGACGTTTGCGTTCAACGGTTTAGATCGATTTTCGCAGCGGCACTCCTGTTGAATCGTCGAAACGTGTCGGTCTAATCATCATGCGCCGCTCCTTTCTCGCCAACCTTGTGATCCTCGCCCTGACGCTGGCGATCGTGGCCGGTGCGTTCGCATCCTTCCAGCGAAAGCGCTCCTCCTTCGAGCGGATCGACTTCACCTTCACCCGCGACAACGGCGTCGTCGTCGTCAAAGCCGTCGACTCCGGCAGCAACGCGGAAAAGGCCGGCCTCCGCCCGGGCGACCAGATCCAGGTCATCGGCGACACGCCTTCGACCGAGGTCGGAGGCCTGCAGAAAACCCTCCGGCGCATCGGGCAGAAAGTGCCGCTCTACGTGCAGCGCGGAACGGCCTTCTACCGGCTGAACTATCTCGTTCCCGACCTGAAGATCGACTACGCCTACCTCATCCTCAGCTTCATTGGCTTCCTCTACCTGGCCATCGGAATCTTCACCCTGTTCCGAGGAGGACGGACCGAGTCGACGCTTTTCTTCTTCGTCACGCTGCTGTCGTTCATCGTCTACGTCTACACGCCGGCGGGCGACATCGACCTCACCTACAAGATTCTGCAAGCCGTCGAAGAGTTCGCCACGATTCTCCTCCCGCCTTTGACGCTGAATTTCTTTCTCGTCTTTCCGCGTCCGATCGTCCGCTACCAGCGACTGATCGCAGCGATGTACATACCGCCGGCGCTCATCGCTGCCTGGGATCTGGACATCCTGGTCCTCGGCAACCGCCTGGCCATCGCATCGCCTCATCGCTCGCTCGAGCTCATCCAGCACTGGGAGCTGGTCCATTTCGCCATCTACTTCACCCTGGCCATCGTCGCTCTCGCCTACACGTACCGCACCGCGGCGGCCGTCGGCAGGAAGCAGATCAAGTGGATTTATCTCGGCATGTCGCTCGGCTTCGTGCCGTTCCTGCTCATCTATCTCGTGCCGTATCTCACCATCGGCACGGTCAAGCCGATCTATTCGACGATCTCGATCCTGCCGCTGGCGCTGATCCCGCTGGCCTTCGCCGTCTCGATCCTCAAGTACAAGCTGTGGGACGTCGAAGTGATCATCAAGGAGATCCTGGCCTACTCGGTGACGTTCATCTTCGGCATGATCGCCTTTTCGACGATCAACCTCATCCTCTCGCACGTGATCGAGGAGCGGTCTGCGCTGGAGCGGAACTTCCTGGCGTTCACCTCGGGGCTGCTGATCGCCGGCGTGCTCATTCCGGTCAAAGGGCGGATCGAATCGGTGATCGAGATGTTCGTCTACCGCGACAGCTACAAGCACCGGCGCGCCATCACCGAGTTCGCGCAGGAGCTGGCCACGTTCCACGACGTGCACGAGCTGATCTCGATGATGCGCGAACGGCTTCGCGACGCGCTCGGCCTGCAGCGGATGAATCTCTTCACGCGCGAAGGTCCGTCGCTGGTGATCTACGACGCCGAGGCGGAGATCCCGCGCCGCGCCACGATCGTCGAGTTCGGAGCCATGCCCGCCGAGGGACCGCTCGTGCTGACCGAGCCACGGCTGCCGGAAGGGAGCGAGCTGCCGTGGCAATTGCTGCGGGCCGGCTATCGATATCTTTTCCCGCTGCGCAATCGTGGCGAGTTGCAGGGTCTTCTGCTCCTCGGTACGAAACGAAATGAAGAGCCACTCTCGCGCGACGATCTCCATCTCGTCGAGTCGCTCTGCGCGCCGGTGGCGCTGGCCATCGAGAACTCGCGGCTCTACGGCCGTCTGCGCCGCCAGCTCGAAGAGATCCGCGCGCTCAAGGAGTACAACGAGAACATCATCGAGTCATCGTCATCGGCGATCGCAGTGGTCGGTTCCGACGGCACGGTGCTGACGGCCAATCATGCGTTCTGGGAGCTCCTCGGCGGCGTTCCCCCGAACGAGGTCATCGATGAACCGATGGCTACGCTCTTCCCGCCGTACGACGAGATGCGCCGCACAAAAGCGCGCTCGATCACTACAAACTTCCTCAATCGCAACGGCGAGGACAAGGAAGTGACGATCACCGCCAGTCCGCTCAACGCCGAGGAGCCGGACGGCGCGCGCGTGCTCGTCATCGGCGACATCACCGAACGCGTACGCCTCGAGCGCGAGCTGCAGGACAAGGAGCGTCTGGCATCGCTCGGCCTTCTCGCCGCCGGCGTCGCGCACGAGGTGAACACACCGCTGACCGGCATCTCGTCGTACGCGCAGTTGCTGCTTGCCGATACGAACGAGGACGATCCCCGATACCGCCTGCTGAAGAAGATGGAAGCGCAGTCGTTCCGCGCCTCGCATCTCGTCAACAATCTGCTCGATCTGATCGCTAACCGGCCGCGATCGCGCGAGATCGTCAACATCCCGAATCTCATCAACGCGACGGTGACCCTGCACGAAGATCTGTTCAAGCCGAAGGAGATCCAGGTCCACGTCGCGCCGATTCCGGAGTCCGAGGTCCAGGGAAACTTCCACGACCTCCAGCAGGTGCTGACCAACATCCTCCTCAACGCCCGCGACGCCGTTTGCGAAAACGGCAACATCTGGATCTCGGCGGAGGAGAACGGCACGAACCTTTTCATCCGCATCAAAGACGACGGCAAGGGAATCGCGCCTGACATGATCGGCCGAATCTTCGAGCCGCTGGTCACGACGAAACGCGGTCAGGGCGGCACGGGGCTCGGCCTGGCCATCACGCGGCGTATCCTGCACGCCTCGGACGGCGAGATCGCCGTCGAAAGCACGCCCGGCCAGGGAGCCGAATTCACCATCACGCTGCCTCGGCAGCGAACCGCTACCTCGCAGGACGTGCGAACGGAATCGAGCGTTACCAATTGACTATGCGCATTCTCATCGTTGACGACGAAGAAGTTCTCCGCGACGTGCTCGACTCCGTGCTGCGGCGCGAAGGCTTCCAAGTGGCCATGGCTGCCAGCGGCGAAGAAGCACTGGCCGTCCTCGACGAAGACGACAACATCGACCTCGTCATCCTCGACATCATGCTTCCCGGCATCAGCGGCATCGACACCCTGCGCTCGATCCGCGTCTCCAACCCGTCGCTGCCGGTCATCATCATCACCGCCTTCTCGTCGATCGACGGCGCGATCGAGGCGATGAAGCACGGCGCCTTTCACTACATCCCCAAGCCGTTCAAGAACGAGGAAGTCATCCTCACCGTCAACAAGGCGCTGGAGCAGCGGCGCCTCTCCCGCGAGAACGAACGGCTCAAGGCTGAGCTGTCGGAAAAGTACGCCTACGCCAACATCATCGGCAAGTCGGAGCCGATGCGGAAGGTGTACGACCTGATCCGCCTGGCCGCGCCGTCGCGATCGAACATTCTTGTGGCCGGCGAATCGGGAACCGGCAAAGAGCTGGTGGCCAAAGCCATCCACCACGCCAGCCCGCGCGCGCGCAACGCCTTCGTGACGGTCAACTCCGGCTCGCTGCCTCCCGAGCTGCTCGAATCGTCGCTCTTCGGGCACATGAAGGGCTCCTTCACCGGCGCCATCGCTACGAAGCGCGGACTCTTCGAAGTGGCCGACGGCGGCTCGATCTTCCTCGACGAGATCGGCAACATCAATCTGGAGACGCAGGCCAAGCTGCTCCGCGTGATCCAGGAAAAAGAGTTCATGCGCCTCGGTTCGGTCGACACGATCAAAGTCGACGTCCGCATCATCGCCGCCACGAACGCCGACCTGAACAAGCTGATGGCGGAGAATCGCTTCCGCGAAGATCTCTACTACCGCCTCAACGTCATCACCTTCCCGCTCCCGCCGCTGCGCCGCCGCCGCGAAGACATCCCGCTCCTCGTCGCCCACTTCCTCGATAAATATGCCGAGGAGAACAAACGCAAGGTGAGAGAAGTGACGCCGGACGCGATGAAAATCCTCCTCGACCACCCCTGGCCCGGCAACGTCCGCGAGTTGGAGAACACGATCGAACGCGCCGTCGTCCTCTGCACCGGCGACCGCATCGGCGTCGAGCTCCTGCCCGACTACCTCCGCTTCCCCCAACAGACCGACCAGCCAGCCATGATCGTTCCGTCTGAAGGCCTCTCGCTCAAGGACGCAGTGTCGCGATATGAGCGCGGCATGATCCTGCAATCGCTGGAAATGGCGAACGGCGTTCAGAAGAAGGCGGCCGAGCTGCTACAGCTCAAGCCGTCAACACTGAACGAGATGATGAAACGGCTTGGCATTCACGCGAAGTCGAATGCGGTGGTTGAGGAAGAAGTGGAGTCCCTGTCATCGTGATTTCACCACAGAGACGCAGAGGTCACTGAGA
>Ga0307511_10006242_pt1 | contig 12018 bp, 11 predicted proteins | sample 13_EM_MG_FD_200266 | JGI IMG/M metagenome (GOLD analysis project Ga0307511, IMG submission 200266) | Populus trichocarpa ectomycorrhiza microbial communities from riparian zone in the Pacific Northwest, United States - 13_EM | ecosystem: Host-associated > Plants > Roots > Unclassified | place...
TATCCTCACTGAATAGCAACTCCCCCTCTGCCAACGCCTTTAAGATTTTTCGGACATTTCCTGCATCCTGCGATTGAACCACCTTCTCTATCGCTCCCTCATCCCCCCATTCTTCCACCTAGGTTACTTTAATACTGGCAATCTTTACCCCCTCCAGAAATATCCCTGGCCGGTGGGGAACCGACTTCATGAGCCTGTTGGGGGTTTTTATTTGCTCATCTAAGTTTAATTAGTGTAAGTTTTCTGCACTGTACCATAATACCACGTGCATAATACCGTAACACAAAGCTAACTTACTCATTACCTTAAGCAAAGCATTGGTACACTCCTTTCTTGCCTGATCCCTGCCCGTACTGACTTTTTCAGCCATGGCCTCTCGAGCTTCCTCTTCAATCATTCCACTGCGAATGAGCAGCTCAAACTGTGTTATTCCAACTTTCTTTGCATTCTGGAGGACAGCAAACTTCTCTGCACGGTCCTCAGTTGCAATATGTAGCCTATCTTCTGAGGAGGCTGCAATCAATACTAAGTGAATCCACAACTCCTGGGCATACTTGCACTATAAGGCACCTCTTAGTCAAGGATACTCTATTTCATAGTGTTAGAGTACTTACCGAGTTGGACAATGCTTTCAAGGCCTTTTTCCGTGCCTTCACTATCGAGTCTGTGATAATTCTGACCTTATACTCAAGCACTTGCTTCTCCTCTTCAACCAGGTCGTCAAGCTCTTTCCTTCTTTCTGAAATATACACATGCTCTTTGGCGTACTTGGCCAGTTGGCCTTGAAACTCTATACCACCTTTCCTTAATTCCGCTAGCATCTCCTTCCCCGCCATCCGCAAGCTCATGTTCCAGGCGTTTGGCTTGTATGTACTAGTTCTCATGGCTATTGGTGGTAGGTCTATGGTAATCTCATTTATGGCTGTTCTAAAATCTTTCCTTTGCTCTACACACAAGCCCCTAATCCCTTGGATGAAGGTCTTTACAATAGCATTGTGTTTGCTCAGAAATTCATCCACCTTGTCAATGGTTTCCTCCTCACCCACCTCGTTAGCTATTGCTCCCTCATTATCAGACATTGCTACTGGAGTACGAGGGTCTCCTTGGGCGTCGTTTTGAATAAGCGTCAGAATAGGGTGTTGAAACAGGCATAGTGATCACTTATAAGATGATCAAACAACATATAACAATGTACACAAACATAAGTGCACTATAAAGTGTAAAGTCTACTTATATAGGTCTATTAAGTTTTTGGTTCTCTATCAACCTGTTATCACACCAGCCACACGGGGCTAACAACGGGCCACCTCAGCCCAGTGCCTTAAGCACCCCCAGAGGTGCCATCCACAAGACACTATTCTCCGCTTTTTATCCTCCCCTCATTGGCCTTCTCATATGGAATCCCAAGATCCTCCATAATCAATAAATTAAGCAACTTCGGAACTAGGACAAATTGGAACCACCTTACAACCATTGTTTCCCCTGGAGCTTGGGGAATCCTGTCTTGGAGCTCGAAGGCCAGTTCTAGCAGCCTATCTTCGCCTTGAAAGCTATTAGCAATAGGTGGTGCAGGCAAGTCCAAACACAAGACAACATAAACCTTCAAGACCATAGTATCCTCCCCCTAACCATTTACTCACAAAGGTAGCCTCTGCTCTACCATTTGCTTTGAGCACACCCAATTTTGTTGCCTCACGAAGCAGTACTGATTCCACTGATACTAGATACTATTAACTGGCCTAGCTCTGGCAGGATGTTCTCTACTCGTTCAACTAAAACCTCAGGGAGGATGTTGGGTTCTGGATAGTTGCCCTTCACCAGCTTTGGCGTTTGGTTGTGGTCCTTGCCACTCTCCTTACCACTCGTATTTCCAGCTTCGTAGTCATAATCATCTTCGTATTAGGACCCGTACTTTACTCTATATAGCCTTTCAGCTTCATCCTGGATGCGATGTTCGCAGGTAGCTTTGAAGTTGTCTTCCCAGAGTTGCAGTTGAATATCAAATGTCTGCTCTGATGCCTAGTGACCTTTGTTCTTACTCCTGTGTTCTTGAATGTCTTGGCTGTAGTTCATATAGCTCTCCCACTCGTCACACACTTCTTCCCCAATTTTGGCCAGTTTTTCCAATCTGGCTACCTTCTACATAGCCTCACTTAGCAGCCATAATCTACTCTAATGGGACTATGTATACTTACCTTAGCAGCATCCTTCCAATCAAACAGCCTTTCCAACCTACCTACAAAGATGCCATATCATTCTTCCAATTTCCAATATACATTACCCTCACCGATGGTTGCGTCCAACCTCGGCGGGGACAATCTTTGGGGTTTCTGTGCGAGATGGTCTTTTTCTAATGCTTCCTTCGCTAAATGCTTCATCTACTTCATCCTTATTAAAGCAAGACTCTGGCTGGGGTACTTTGCCTTATACCGGGCATTGATTGCTTGTCTTGTTGCTTTTGGGTCTACTCCTGGCTGCCGTTCGGTTTGTTTGTATTCGTAGTGTTTATACGATGCTTTGATATGGCGCTGCAGGCTGCTACTAGCTGACTTGCCTTTATACGACTTTAAACAGTCGTCGACTGGACACTCCATAAATGTGGTGAGGTGAGGTGATGTGGTTGAGTTGGGTAGGGTTGCTAAACTAAGGGAGTGGGGAGTGGATGTAAACAGGAGTCACCGTGATAGGAGTTGATGTAAACAAACAGAGTGAACGACTCGCTTAAAGTGTAATTCGGTGCATATGGACACATAGTTATCATATACTGGCATATGCATTCATATAATTATCATATACTGTTATATGGACGCATATAATTATCTCATTATCATATGAATACATATAAACTATCAAATATACCGTCATATGGTCGCATAAAGTTACCATATACCATCATATGGATGCGTAGAACTATCAGTCCCATATGATCATTCCATGTCTGCCAATATTCATTGGCCACCATACCATTCCATATGAAACATAATCCGAGGTCTTTATATACTGCATGTACGAGGACTGATAAATGCAGCAAGGGGAACGAATGCTACACGTGAAGGGTAGATGTAAGCTTAAGACAGCACTTCAGGTGGCGTGGTCGTATAGTATTGAGGAGGAGAGCTGCACTATACGACGTATCCAAGTACGGAGCGGAAGACATTATAGCTGCTGCACTGTGTGACGTCTTCAAGTACAGAGTGGAAGACATTATGGCTGCTGCAATATGCGACGTCTTCAAGTATGGAGCGGAAGACATTATGGCTGCTGCACTGTGCAATGTCTTCAAGTACGGGGCAGAAGACATTATGGCTGCTACAATATACGACGTCTTCAAATATGCAGTGGAAGAAAAAGTAAACATGCCCCTTAATTTAGCCCTGGGTGGGATTGCCACTGTATGTACATTACTTAAGAATGGTGGGAACTTGGAATCCCAGACCTCTTAAGTAATATGTCAGCTGCATGCTAGAGGTGCGGTTGCAATATTGGTGAATCGGTCGCGCTAACGGCAGTCTGTGCGCAATTGGTGGTTCGGTCAAACGAACCGCGCCCGATTGGCCAATCGGTCAGAACATTTACATTATATGTCATACTCACGGGGATCCGGTAACCTCCTCACGTGTAGTGCATCTATAAATATGCATCCGGACATGTCGACACACTTCAGCTGTTTCCCAATTATACCTTCTCTGCTACAACTAACTCAGGTCTAAACAGCACTTCACGGCTACAATAAGCTTACGACTACGGATACAGTACCACCGGTAGACAATTTTCTCACAACAATGGTAAGCATGCGGATTGCTATATCGATTTGTTAGCATGCAACCTATTCTGATTTATATGTACTAGTTAACATGAAGCATCGGAGATAAATAAAATATGCACGTAATAATAGAACACAATAGAAAACAATGAGGTAGCTATAGCTTCAATTGATTATTTCGTGGCAATGAGTAAACAAATGCAACCACCTGAAGGGAGAGATTATTCGGATTGAGCCGGTGATATTCAAGGGAAGTTTTTCAATTTTGCCATCCTGCAAAATACTGGGAAATATGCACTCGAGGAAGGATTTTGGGTAAGCTTGGTCGATACAGAGAAGCTATATCATAACTCGATAGCGGGATCGAGGTCTTGAGTAGGAAACTTAACCACGACCATCCGTGGATTCTTGAGGCCTATCATTGGCGTGCTAGATTTCTCTTGCGGATAATGGTGACCGCAAACGGGCTTTGGAGGCACTGGAGGAAGTCCTGCGGAGTAGGAAACAGAGGCTTGGGCCGCACCATCCTAATACGCCGGAAACAAAATGTGAAATGCGCAGGCTCAAGCTTCATGGCGCTGCATTTGGCCGACGCCAACGTAGCTATAAAGATGCTGAACAACACGTTCAAGAGGCCCTGGAAGACCCGAAGACATCCCTTGGTGAAGATCATCCAGTTACGGCAACGACAGTAACTACAATCGAAGTCCAAAATCCAGCTGGAATAAATAGAATAATGATACTGAGATATGGGACGCAATTAGCTTCCCGCTCGCAGCTTTAAAGTGGCAAAATAGTTAAACCAGATACTAGAAAGATTTATGTAGGCAAGAGTAGGGTGCTGACACTGAAAGAGGTTGACTAGAATATTGCGAAGGTGATACAGCGGAAAGGCCATTCTCTTGCGCACATGCGGAAGGGTGCTGGGAAGGCGACTGCTAAGAATATTGCGGATGATGCAGAACCAAACGGTGATGCAGAACATCAGGCGGCATGTGATGCTAGATTGGTTGGCAGACTTCCTAAGCTCAAATAACCTTGAGTGCCATGTAAGCCTAAGGTACAAGAGGGGAGGGGTGGTAGTAGGGGGTGGAGGGTGGATGTAGGTAAAATGGAAAGTATTGGACCAACTACAAGTCTACTAATACCGGTAACTGTTATTGATTATAACCCATACCTGTTAAGTGGAAATTGACGACTAGGGGCGGATTTTACAATTCGGGACGTTTTTAGGTAAAGTAGCTACTCACCACTGGTTGGGCGCAAGGAAACTTGACTTCTATAACATACTACCAGATATATATGGCCTTAAACAAACTTTGGCACCTAATGGAGTGGGTTAATTATTGGACTGGGCGGTCATGGGATGGTATATACAGCTAGGTGGCAAGAGTTTCATACTCCCCTGCATAAACAGACCAAACGCTACATATTTTGGGATTTTGTACAGAGGGGAAAAGGGTAAGACATTTACTGCATGCTTATGCAGGGTATGAAACTTTTTGCCACCTAGCTGTACATACCAAAGGGGGGCGTATTGAGGGCTTTTTGCTTTGATCAATACATACTGGTCTATTTTCACCTAGTTAGTATGCACACGATGTAGAGCGGGTTCGATATAGCCGGGTACGACTTGAGCTCTATTCATCTGCATAGAAGTGATCGTGAGGCATGCTGAGGATTGCCAAGTATGTAGGGGTTCATTTATGTCGCTTCTACGGATACCTGTACGAATAATAGTAACTAGCGCTATGCAGAACCATGTGGTATGCCATATCTCAACAACAGACAAAATTATATGAAAAATAATGAAGGTATACTATATATAAGAGAGAGTACAGATCACAGAAAACCTGAATTAAATGCAAAGTGGTGGAGTAGTGAAAATAAGTAGTGGGTGTACCAGCCCTTGGCACGAATCTCAAATACACCAGGGCCAGAACCTGTGCTCTAACTTCCGGCTCCAGGGTGCACTCGTAGCCTATGACTATGGCAAGAGAGGGTCGTTGTATTCAAAGTAAGATACAAGACGTTGCGTAAGGAGAGAGAGAGAGTAAGAGAGTGGATGAAGGGGTCTTTTATAGACACCGGTCCCTATGAGTCCATTTTCTGTGGTAACCCTACTCATTACTGTGATGAGGGAACTTGCAACCCATGAAATTCCAAGCCCAGTTATACGGGTCGCAGAGCTTGGTCCAGCCACCTTTCCCAACCAGTGCCCCAAAGTTCTGCGTTACTTGCGAACCCACACTTTCCCCAACGTCAGGGAGAACCCTTATCATACATTGGGAGGCCTGTTCTAGGGAACTACAATCCTTTGATTGATAGGCCTCCAATGAAATTCGCTCGAGGATGGGGTTGTGAAATTTCGCGGTCTTCAGCTACTTACCCGGGGCAACATACTCTTAGCTATCATCGAGGGGCTTTGAGTTCGTAGTAGCTCCAAGGTTTGTGTTCTGGGAGCCGGAGGAGATGGTTGTATTTCCGAACAGTTTGAATCCCTTCTCCCGCATGAATGTGCCTAGGGCGAAGAAAAACTGAAACAAAATCTCTTGTGCACAGAGCTCTTCCTGGGTGCATTCGACAGTTGTTGCGAGAGATATATACCGTTCATCTCGACTCTCGGGCCAGCCCTCTCCAAAATCCTATAGTAGCTCACGCCCTCTAAAACCTTACTGCGCGCTATAACATGGGTGTTTGCTGTACCCCTCCCCGTTCTCCTGTTACTTTTGCCAGCTGCAACCCAACCTCTGCAATCCCCATCACCTAACCCAAACTACAATCCATCGCAATGCCGACCTCATCTGCTTGATTTTCATCGATCGCGGACTCTTTAATGGTCATAAGTTTCCCTTCATATACTGGACTACAATGGCCAATGTACCACCTCATGATACCCTTTCTTCAAACGCCGGTGTTGCTTCCAAGCAGCGGTACAACTGATTCGGACTATTTGTTCCTCCATCTTAGGTCCCGCTCCACCAGCTGAACGTGCCCTTGTAAGGTCCAATGACGGGACTACCCTGGGCCTACAGGTAGTGATAATAATAAGGTTAAATGTTGCACGTACCTTGTGGTAAACGTATTGAAGAGAGTGGTATTTGAAGTGAGTCTTGCTCTAAGCCCTGCTACATCCCCCTCTTAACTCGGCCTGGGCCCTGATGTGATCCCACAAACTCCTTCAATATATTTCATACACTCTTGTAATATCTCCCAAAACCTCTCTCGCTCCTCCGTAGTCGCCTTCGGGTCCTGAAATTTGTCTTGAAGGCTAACGCTTTCGACGATGATGTGCAGTGATTTTATCTCACTAGAGACCCCCCTGAAATGGTCGGGTGCATCTTTTTTACCTTACTAGCGAGCTAAATCCTTGAACCGATAGCGGAATGAATATTTGCTAATATCTTCCCTCTTGTTGATAACAGAATATTCCTAGTAGAAGGAGTATTGTCAGGCAGCGGAATGGTTCTACAGGAACTACTAGATGCAGCGGTGCTAATAGCAAAAGTGCGGAGGAGGTCTATTGAGTCTATGGTAAGAGATCTAGACCGTTGGTATGGTTGTTGAACATAAGAAAGACAAGAGATTGATTGATTGGTTAAATTCATTACTCATATGTGAGTCCAGATGCGGACCATGATGAAGCCCACGGAACCCCGTGAGGATTCAAGGGGAAGTCAGTTAATCGGCAGCCCCGCGCAGTATGTACAAGAGATATGTAGAAGCTATGACAAAGGAGATCCTCCATGGGAAATAGAAAAATAAAAGTTCTTCCGCCGCCGCGCCCCTCTCCGGCCCTTCCCCTCATAATTGAAGTTCCTCCGCCGACACGCCCCTCTCCGGCCCGCCCCTGAAAGAAAAATCGCCTCGCCTCTAACTTATAGGCCTTCCTCTTCCTCCTCCTCCTCCTGCCGCCGCTGTCCGGTTGACCTTCGATTGATTGATTGATTGATTCATTACTCATATGTGAGTCCAGATGCGGACCATGATGAGCCCCTCGGAAGCCCGAGAGGGTTCAAGGGGAAGTCAGTTAATCGACAACCCCGCGCAGTATGTACAAGATATAAGTGATTCCCTGTGACAAATGAGATCCTCCGAGAATGAAAACGTAAAGGTAATGAAGTTCCTCCTCCGCCACGCTCTCCTTCAGCCCTCCCCTGTCACCCCCCACCAAGAAAGACAAGAGATGATTGATTGATTCATTACTCATATGTGAGTCCAGATGCGGACCATGATGAGCCCCTCGGAAACCCGAGAGGATTCAAGGGGAAGTCAGTTGATCGACAACCCCGCGCAGTATATACAAGATATAGGTGATCGCCCTGTGACAATAAAGGAATCCTCCGAAAGAGAAATAGATAAGTACATAAAATAAATAAGGTTCCTCCTCCGCCACGCTCTCCTTCAGCTCTCCCCTGTCTCTTCCCCCGCCACGCCCCTCCGAGTAAAGTAATAAAAGCGGGCTAGAGACCGCGAGAGTTCAGGGTAACTCCGGACAAGGATATCAACAGCCGGCCAATAAAACACAGGTGGCAACAGCGGCGGAAGAAAAAACTTGAGCTGACGCACTACAGCTGAAGAGCTGACGGCTAAAGGCCTGGACAGCGGAATTAACAAAAGAGACCTAAAACTAGGAAATAACCGGATGGGCTAGTAAGTTCAGGGTAACTAATATAGGAGAGCGCTACCTAAGCGGGTGGCGCTGGAAACTCGGGTGTGGTGGATGTTCGTTCCAACAGCTGACACCGGGAATGCAGATCAATAATATTGCAGCCTTGCTTTGCTGTCTAGATGTTCAAAACTCCGCCATTGGTAGTCAGTTTGGCCAGGTACATAACTGTTGCTATCGGTGTGAGGCTCCGCTGAGAGTTTGGTCTCGAATTCGGCATGCCGATTGGCTTAGCTAGATTGGTTGTATGTATGTAAGTAGGTCGTAGGATTGGTCGCCCTCATTTCCGAAAGTATGTACATGTTACTCTCTTGACAGCCGACTGCTGGCTAGTATCCCTTGTGAGATACCCACCACTCTTATTGTTCTATTGTTTTCCATTCCTCTGAACAATAGTTTATCGTTATGAGGTGGTGGGTGGGTGTCTCACCGACCTAAGGGATAAGGCTTCTAAAAGGTAAAAATAAAAGCAAGTAGCCTTAACGGAGTAGCATCTGCAGCTAGGAAGTATGGTGCCAGTAGCTGTAGAATAGGAATTCTCACCTTTGGGGACAATTTGCAAATTTCATCATGCGCATATGGAAGGGCTGTGGTCGACACCATATGTTGACACATAATAGCCTTGATCTGGAACTCGACCCATGGTCATAGTAGTCATATAGGATGATCATATTGCAATTAGTCCTCTAGATACAAATAAATACATAATAAAAAACTTTTTTCTCCTCAATAGGGCTGGTTTCATTTTTTATTCTCTCAAGCCGCAGAAGAAAGTTACCCAAGGTACCCTTTAAACAAGGATATCAGTATTCTCGGTGTTCTCAAGCCCAAAAGCGACAGCGCTGTCGAATTGGAAACTGTCTTCTGTCGCGAAGCATGGGAAGATACCGCTCCCAAACCCAAAGTCCTCGTCACCAAAGAACCCAAAATCATTGAAGCCGTCAAAGAGATTCTCGTTGGCATTCGCATTCTGGTTGATGTTCACATTCTGGTTATCGTTCTGGTTGTTATTGAATCCAGAGTTGAAATCGTTTCCGAAGGCACCGAAACTCTGCCTCTTTTTTATTCCAATGTCAGCCACGGCTTCTCCACTAACCATGCCTCCGCTGAGCTCCGCGTCGCCAGCAATGGCAGTTACGGAGATGTCCTCTCGACCTTCGCATTCGCTGCTAGAATTGCAGGTGCTCACGGGGAGAATCTGAGTCAAACAAGATGCATTCTCCTCACAGCATTCTTCCTCACAGCATTCTTCCTCACAGCATTCTTCCTCACAGGCTGGGTGAGTATGCTTCCTAGTCTGCTCTTGGGTCTGGGTCTGGGAAACGTCAATGGTAATGTTATTATCATCATCGAGGCTAGCGATGCCATTACCACCGACTCCGCTGCCATATGTGGGAGAGCTATATCCGGTATCGTAGTCGGCTTCGGAGTCATATGCGGTACCATACGCTCCGGTATCAAACGCTGTATTTTCCATGCCGTACACGAGATCAGTTGTGCCATAACTATCATATGGAGCGTAGCTGGCAACATTGTTCCCAACAGCGTTGTCGCTGGCGCTGGCCACCTCGTTGCCCTCACCAATGGCACCAAGCTTGCCGTTGTTGACACCAGACTCTCCAGAAGTCAAGTCACCTCCGGCGACCTCTTGCACACCAGCCTGGTTAAGGTTGTTCTTGATGGAACCGGAGAGAGCAATCTCAGCTGTTCCAACCTCGGCCGCTTCGCCATCAAAGCTCAAGTGGCGGGCACCTATTCTACCATCAACCCTGAAATCCACATTCCTGTTGACGTGTTTGTTGAAGTCCTTGTTGTCGTTATTGTTCAAGTTTTCATTGAAGTTGTGGTTCTTGTTCCAGTTCTTGTTCTTGTTCTCATCAAAGTCCTTGTCAAAGTTGTTCTGTCTGTAACCGTATCCGCGCTTCCAGTGGGACTTCTTATGATCGAAATCTTCATTCTTGTTGACATCCCTGTTGAAGTCTTTGTTGTCGTTCTTGTTCAGGTTTTCATTGAAGTTGTGGTTCTTGTTCCAGTTCTTGTTCTTGTTCTTGTTCTCGTCGAAGTCCTTGTCAAAGTTGTTCTGTCTGTAGCCGTATTCACGTTTCCAGTGGGATTCCTCATGACCGAACTCTTCGTTGTGATCCACATTCCTGTTGAAGTCCTTGTTATCGTTCTTGTTAACATTGTCGTTCAAGCTGTGGTTCTTGTTCCAGTTCTTGTTCTTGTTCTTGTTCTCGTCAAAGTCCTTATTGGAACCGACGTTGTTTGGCCTGTAACCGTATCCACGCTTCCAGTGTTCCCCTTCTCTGAATTCTCTCTCGATGTCCTCGTTCTTGTTTCTGTTGATGTCCTTGTTGAAGTTATCATTTTTATTGCGGTTATCATTTCTGTTGGCGTTGTCATTCTTGTTGCGGTTACGGTCTAAGTTGCGGTTCTGCTCATAGTCCGGGCTCCAGTCCTTGTTTGGGTAGCCTCGCTTCTGGAGCATTGCTGCCCGCTTGGCCTTCAAGGCCCTAAGCTTGATGATAGTATCGAAGTCATTGCCGAGAGGGGTAAAGCCCTCATTGCCAAAGTTACAGAAGCCACCAAAGCCTAAGTCGTTGAAGCCCTGGTTGAGGTTCTCGTTTGCATTGAGGTTCTGATTGATATTGACATTATTGTCCATTCCGTTCCAGAACTGTGGGGCAGCCAAAGTCGTTCCTGCAATGCCCATGAGGGAAGCAACAAGGGTAGTAGAGAATTGCATGGTTGCGAGTGTTGATAATTATAAGGAGGGTCGAAATAGGTGGTGTAAACGGAGGGTATTAAAGATTTACTGAATGTATGATCTACTCGTGATTCTCGAATAAGGAGGACTTCAATTGAGATAGAGAGGGATGATGAGAGAAGGTCGTTGAGGTCGTTGAGGTCGTTGAGGGAGTCGGATTGTGTCTAGTTATATACAATCCTTGGGCTGCAAAATTCAACTGCAGTTTCACCGCATCTTACATTTTGAGACAGAGTCACAATAGTTACGTATGCAGTGTGTGAACGTCAACAACATTGATAATGAATAAGTGGCGACAGATGCTCTGTAGAGAAAAGTTATCTGTTGGAAAATCTCTCTTCCGATGGAGACAGGTGGGGCTGTCAATTTGTACGTTATAAGTATATTACGCTAGCTTGCAAACTACAAATTTGTTACATATCCCGAGCTTCCTACCCACTATCAAACTATTTTAGTTAGATATGATATTGCCTTGTCGTCATTTTCACCCGAATTTTTGGTCTTTGGAAATACCTTCGCATATATTAGAGTTTTTCCTTTCCAAAGTTACCTAAATAGATAAAATTGCTATCAGAATAAGTGCTTAGCATAGACTGCTTGTCCCAATTGCACCCACCAGCCCAAAGTAGCGAAAGTTGAGCCGATGTGGGTACTAGTGCGTGGATCCCACACGCCTAAGTGGCATATTTGAAATCTGAATACCCACATCACACTACGTAAATAATACTTACCAGTATGCAATATTCTCAAATAGCTAACTATCTGAAGTGCAAGGAGCTCCACAGCAATATACTCAAATAGCTTTTTTTTTTTTTTTTT
>Ga0307511_10006243_pt1 | contig 12016 bp, 5 predicted proteins | sample 13_EM_MG_FD_200266 | JGI IMG/M metagenome (GOLD analysis project Ga0307511, IMG submission 200266) | Populus trichocarpa ectomycorrhiza microbial communities from riparian zone in the Pacific Northwest, United States - 13_EM | ecosystem: Host-associated > Plants > Roots > Unclassified | place...
AGTTTTTTTTTTTTTTTTTAAAGGAAAGATAGTTAATTAGTTTTGATAAACTCCTAGGGATTAAGGAATGGTTACCTCCAGCTTGTAAAAATATCACGTGTAAGAAACTTGTCATAGCGCCGACTTGTAAGAATATCACGTGCAAGACACTTGCCATAGCGCCAACACGTTATCACATTGACAAGTCAAAGTACTTGTAGATCTCCAGAATCTTCTAAGGTTTTATCTTTGTTTGGGGCCCGAGTTGGCCAGTCGGATGGGTGAAGGGTAATTTGGGTCTTCGGTTCCATATTTAACATCTGTGCTTTTGAGCTCCACGTTTGTGCCAGCGTCACCTTTTTTTTTATCTTTTTTTTTTATGTACAAAGAGAAAAAAAAATCTTATTTCCAAACTTTGATTACCATTCGGATGCATGTTCGGTCTGAGATTTGTTTTTGAATATTTTTAAAAGTATTTTTATTTTTAAAAATATTAAATTGATATTTTTTAGTGATTTTAATGTACTAATATTAAAAATAAAAAAATCTTAAATAAATTTATTTTAATATATCTTTAAGTAAAATGTTATTTTAAAATAAATTTGCATCATAATTTCAAATACATATTTAAATCAAAATCACTGAATAAATTTTTTTATATTGAAAAACAGATGAATCTGGAATCCAAATGATATCCTGAAATATAAAATTACCGTAGTTATTTTTTTATTTTTTACAAAAAAAGGCAAATAAAAGATCAGTCTAAATTGAGTTGTGCCCTCTAAAAATAATAATTTCACGGGTATTTTGGATATTAAATCTTCAGTACATAATTTTTCTCTTCCGCAGGATTTCATTGTTTATATTCTACGTGATTCCAAGATAATCCCCCCCAACAAAAAAGGAATACCATCGTTCAAAAATAAGGAAAAACATAGCATTTCTAGCAAAACAAGCAATCAAAACCCCGAAACAAGGTGGTGAATTGTGGGCAAATGATGGGGTTTTTTGCAGAGATTGAGCTCTGGGATTTTGGAGAAATGGAGAGCTAAAGTGCTTGTTTATCGCAAGTTTTTTCCTGTGGAAGAAGCATGTCATGATGGGAGGAAAACAGAACATTGGATGTCACTCCCATCACTTTACATCGTGGAACATAGATTAAGAAATTGTGGTGGCAAGTGTGGGGTCCAAATAGCCCAGAAAATACAAATATATTTTTGTTTGTGGAACAAAAGTTTCATAATGACAAGAAGACAAGGAAAATAGGACAGCAGAAGTTTCCAATACAACATCGAACAAGCAGTTTTAAGGTATCAATCGCTAGACTGTCATCGTTTAGGTCACACCAGGCTAGCATCTGGTGGAGCTGAAATGCTGGCGGTAGGTTTCATTTGAGCACAGACTTCGATGGCTCCTTGAACTGGGTCCGATAGGAAGTTCCAAGGAGGTCGTGGCTGGTAGGAGCACCATTATCCGCTGCTTCCAGTGCCTGCTGGGTGATCATATGTGAGATGATGGCAAATGAATCTTAAGGAACAAGAAAAATTCTCATCACATATTAGAATGTTGGCTACATAAAACCAATGCCCCTGCAAGAACATCATCAATTCCTTGCTTCTATATACTGCAGGGTTCATCTTCATAGCACTGATACTGGCTGTCCATGAAAGGAAATTACGGGGCACAGAGTATGTGAACACAAAAAGAAACTTAAACGAGCAGAAGCTTGTACGTGAACACAGACATGCACATCATAAATGTGCATTGAGCGGTCACCGAGAAATGGCATGGTACCAAGCTCCTTTCTTACGACGTAGAATGTCATAAAAGTAACAGAAGTACACAGTTTGAAGGACATGCAAAAGGCATCAAGTTAAAGCAACCTATTCAACTGTTTGGCCTAAATCTTATATATAGTGGTAGCACGGGTTTCAGCAAAAGAGCACAAATCCTTCCTTTATCATACAAAGGAGCCATGGGATATTATGTAGTCAAGTTCGAGGAATTAATCACCCAAGTCAAAGGAATTTCCCAAGCAGGGAAGAGACAACTTCAATGAACAACTCCGAAATTATCACATTAATGGAAAAACAGTGAAAATAATGAAGCTAACAGGTATCAAACATGCATGCTGATTTTCAAGCATCATGCACACATGGATTTATTTGTCACAAAATATTTTTGTTTATAAATATAATTTATATTATTTTTCTATACGGTTACGAAGAACATACTCCAAAAAAGATTTCACAATGTACCACAATACCATGTCACCATCAATAACCATTTTTTCTTTCCAAATTATGTGATGAAATAGAAAAAAACATAAATAAAATCTGATTAGAAGAAACAAACAGGGGAAAGACAAGCAACAAAATCACACTAGAACGAGTTAAAAATCCTAAATCACTACCTTTTGTTATCAAATACTAAATTAAGGTTTCCATTTGATTTTGCTTCCACAAAACCGGACTTTAAATTAGAGCAAGAAATAATATTTGATTATAAAATTTACAAAATGGAGCTCTAAATTTAGGGAAGGAAATGGGAAAAATAAATTTTTAAAAATCATACCTTGTCATGGCCATCGAGAATGATCTTCTCCTTCTTGAAAACGACGGTCTCAAGATCAAGAGAGGTCAGAAGCTTTTCCCTCGGATGCATGACTGTTAAAGGAAAATCAATCACACAATCAGACCTTTCAGCAGCACCAACTGAGCTCCTTCTGCCATGGCCACCACCGTCACCTCCACGAATTTTAGTAATAGTAGCTATGATCGCTTGCACAACCACAGGATTGAAGAAGACCAATTTAAGGAATTTTGATGCATCGAAAAGAAAAGCAGAGACGTTGCCATGCAATTCAAATTGTGTGTCTTTTACATAACCAGATAAGGAGATCTTCTCACTGCTTGCAAAGCGGATGAGAAAACCAAGACTTGGGGCACGCGGTGGTGGTGAGTCCGCATCAGCTCCGTCACCGTCCACGTCCTTTTCGCCGCCGCCGCCTCCGCCGCCGCCACTACCAATACTATTTTTAAGCAAATCAGTTATTTTTAAGACAGCAGCTGCCATGGCCATGACACGTGATAGAAACTCTTGCGGATATTGGACGGATTCTGATGGTTTTGTAGGAATGGTGAGTGGAGGGAGAGGGGCAGAGGCATCAAAATGAGTTTCAAATAGTAACTCCTCTTCCTGAACACCATCAGGGGATATTTTCTTCTTCTTGCTGTAGAAGGTCCCGAAATGAAGAGAAGCTGACACCGGTTTCAACGGCATTCTAGACTCTAGTACTGTTGAGCCCGACAGCTTGGGTTTGCGTCTTTCGAGAGATAGACCATTATGTGAATAGGTGTTACGTAGAGATTTTGGCTGTGGTGGTTTTGGGCTGTGTAGAGCATAAGAGCAGAAAGTAGCCAAACAAGCCATTTTGGTTTCGGAGGCGAAGAAGGCGGAGTTTTCTGGGGAATGGACAGTGGGAGTGTTTTTTGTGGTTTATCTGCGGCGATACGAGTCATAAGGACACGTGACCATCTTTCGAAAGTGAGCGCACGAACCCCGACCTGGATACCCTCAATAACTAACTCTACAGTTCCGAAAATTTATGGACCCGACCAGCATCAAATTTGTCGGCTTTGGCATGGCGTAACGAGTTGGTGGTACCAATGCAGTCATTTTAATACTTCGTGTGATTAATTAGCGGTACCTTGAGGCTAGGGCTTTCCCTTCGGGGTTCTCGAGTGTGGAGGGCAAGTTAGTCATTCAAAAGTAATTAATCAGCGAGGTATAATTTATTTTATCACAAGAAAATAGAAATAAATTTTATAACACTTGAACTGTGATTACAAATAATATTTGTAACATTGACGAAAGAGAAACAAAGATGGAGTAGCATAGAATTTTTCTCAATAAAACACCTCTGCAAATCTCTTATCTCTTTATACAATAAGAGAGTCAAGAAAATTTGGGCGATGATTGGCTAATAAAGTATGCTAATTTGTTATAGGTAATTGATGGGTTGATTATTTAATTAGAGGTTGACTTTTATTAGTTTTTGTTATTTGCTATAGGGCCTATTGAGGTGGGTTGTTGATTTGAAGGAGCTGAAGAAGAGGGCAGTGAAGATCTCCTCGCGCGGACCTTGTGATGTTGATGAAGTGAAGAGTTGACTTACGAGAGGATGGTTTGGATGTAGCGATTGCAAGCCTGGATGAAGAATGCTTTTGTGATGACCCTTCCTTGTCTTCTTTATTCAGGAGAAAGCCATGGTGAGGGTATGGTTTCTTTGTGATGGTTGTGACTTTTATATATAATGTTTCTCTTCTCCTTATTTTCAAGCTATGATGACCGTATGATTTCTTTGTGATGGTTGTGACCATACTGAATATGAGACTTTGTTCTTCTGACTGAACAAGTGTGTAAGGCTCTGGTTTCGAGAGATTAAATATTGATGGGTTTATGCTGAGTTCTGGGTTACAAGCAAAAACCAGAAAATGGTCTTGTTAAACTTCCTCTTTGGTTTTTCTCATCATAGACATCACCCAAAACATATACATGTGTGTTGTGATTTCTGGTGGTTGATGACATGAATACTTCTTTATTGCAATTAATCTTAAATCAAGTGCAAGTGATGTTATTTATGGACTATTTGATAAGCAAAATCCTGAATTTTATATGGATTTGACTGGTTTTGTAAGAGCTGGATGTTATAGTTGTCGTCAAGTTTCCAGCTTATGCTTTTGTTAACTTGGGTTCCTGAATTATTAATTTGAACTTTCAGGCGCAAAGCATCATTGCTTGCTGGAGATATAAACCACTTGAAGAGAGCTCAGGAAGAAGGCTGCAGAAGGTAGTGAAGGTCTTTTCCTGCCATTGGATGTTGATGAAGAGTTGAGCATAAGAGTACGGTTTGCATGGTGCCCCCTATTTAATCAAGGCTTCTATATGTTGTACCTTGGAAGGCAGGGTGAAGAACACTTTTTTCTGACGAACAGCTGCAAAGAAGGGCACTGTGATGATACTGGAGTAAACCAGTTTCTTGCAGGCTCCATCCAACAGGCAGCAAATCCATACTCGACAAATTTTCCGCCTCACAAGATTTCTCATTAAAATCCACATTTCGAATAAGAGGAGAAGGGTAGCTTTATTTAAACCATCCCCGTCATCTCAGGACATATCTGGTGAGCCTATCATTTTTTAGTGATGGTTGATGCTTTCATAAGGTTCATTATCTCCTCTCTCATCATAGAGGGTGGTCATGTCATGCAGTTGATTTAGAGGATATTTTATCTCGTTCTGTATGAAAATGAGAGAGATACAGTTACAGACATGAACTGCACTTTTTGTAATGATAATTACTGATAACATAATGCAATAATAAATGCTAATTATCTCCACACAATTTCTTCTGGGAATTTGTTTTCTGATGTCTTTCTCATAACCTCTTAATAATTAATGGAAGTTGGCTTTAATACTTTTTTTGCTTCAGTACATAATGTCATTTGAGAGTAATAGAATACAAACTGAAAAATTGTACAAAACACTAGTAACATTTAATGCAATGATTTTATAGATCATTTATATGGAAAGTAAATCGATTATATTACCCTGATAATTACTTGCGACTTCAGTTAATGAGATTTTTATGGATGTTCGTATAGAGTTTTGCATGCTTAACTGTAGTGCAGTGTTATTTAACAAGTTATTTTTGTTTCCGTAAATAATTTTAGGAAACTATAAAATTTAGGACACTACTAATATTAGCTATAAGATTATCTTTCCATGTATAAAAGCTAATTATTAGAAATCAGTTATACTTCCATGTATAGATGGAATTAATATATAAGGAAAGAGAGGAACTGACAAGGGGTGTGTTCTTGGAGAAACAAAGCTCTCTGTTTTAGGTTTCTCTTGGTTTTGCATAGTATATTGACATGGTATCAATAGCAGGCTGCTAGATTGTCTGTCTTTCACGAATTTTTTTCTTTCTCAGGAGAGCTTCTTTGTGGATTCTCATTCACACAAAGAAGTGCATTAAACAAGCAAGAGAGATCAATTCTTGATAAAACTCCGTTTTGATTTTGAAACTGCACGTTCTCATCTGATGAATCATTATCTTGTATTATCTCTGGATACCTGATTGAGTGAATTTCTTCATGAGAGCAGTGTATTGTAACTCAGGCTGTCATGGAACATCAGGCTAATGTTAGCGCATCTGTTTCTGTGATTTATGTAACACAGGGGAGGAATAAAGGTAGAGACATGTGTTTTATCCAGTGCTTTAGTTGTAAAGCTTTTGGTCATATTGTTCCAAGAAGTTCTGTAACTACTACAAGAAACAGAGTTATATCATCTCTGTTTGTCCCATTCAACCTGAATGTAAGCAGGGTAACATTTAATGCAATGATTTTATAGATCGTTTATATGGAAAGTAAATCGATTATATAACCCCGATAATCACTTGCCACATCAGTTAGTGTGATTTTTATGGATGTTTGTATAGAATTCTGCATATTTAATTGTAGTGCAGTGTTATTTAACAAGTTATTTTGTCACTTGTCTCTAGTTTTGCTGTTAAATCTGCCTTAGATTCAGCTTCTGCACACTAGTATTCGTATTGAGAGTCAGAGGTTCCTTAACAGTTTGGTTTGGAATTGAATGACGAATCGTCATTTCCTCTGTTGACTTAACTGAAAGCTTCACTTCTATTCTCGAGCAAGACCCTCTTACTGATAGGGCTAGTCCCCAAGACCAAGGGAACTGATGGAGGAAATGCTTGTCGACAGATTTTCAAGAAAAACACCATTGTTTTTGGAGGAAGCGAGTGAAAAGAAGATTACTTGGAGTGAGTTAAAAAGCGCAATAGAGAAAGCCAGTGTACAAAGAACGAGTCAAAAGAGAGGGTAAAGAAGCTATCTTTTCCTTGTTTCCTTTGGGAGTGATCTATGAGTGCTCCATGTTTGATTCTCCTTTTCAGGTTTGCATTTAAGAGCTTCTTTCGTTTTGAATACTTGTGTATATGCATGTTCTGGAAAATGGTCATCTCTTTCCAATCTCACCATTTTTTCTTGGACTAAAAGAGATTGATAATCAGATCTGAATTAATTGAAGTATACATTGAAGGGTATAAACTGCTGGTTGTTTGTGAATGTGTGTGCTTAAACTACTTCCATCTTGATTGGTTGCATGTTGCTTATCATAAAATGTTCAATAAAATTCCTCGAGTTAAGGGAACTAAAATACAAATTGCAACAGACCTGATTTGTAAGTAGAGGGAAATAATAGAAGAAGATAGCAGTGCAGAAGAGAGCAGGTTTCTTCAATGAATAAAGGATGATTGAAAGGATTGGATACCACTCTAACAGAAAGGAAAAATAGATTAGTTTCTGCATGCTTGTCATTAAAAAAAAAAAGACGGAGAAGTAGCTTATAAGTTCAAATCTAAATCATGAACTTTAAGAGAGCTATTTAGAATTAAAATATTGAAAATAAATCAAGTTAAAGGCATGAAAGTAGAAAACAAGATATAGTAGATAGCCATAGTTTTATCACCTGTACAAGTATTTGGGATTGTGGTGCAGGGCTACAGTTTTATCTGTATTCTGGTTCCTGACACTGCAAGTTGAAGTCCCCATCTAATGTGTTAGAAGAAACTGAGCAATAAATATGAGCTAGGAAATGTTCAAGGGCAGAGGTGAACTATTTGATCTTGCAAATCCAAGCAAGACGATGAAGAAATGGTTCTAACATCATCTTCACGGTGTGAGTGGATACATGGATTGGATTCAAGAGCATGCTGAGGAATATTTTGTGTGTTTGGAGAGGCAGGGATGTTAGAGAAAAGTTCATTGTCAAGGGAACAAAGCTCATCACCAACAGTGCCTGTAGGATAACAATATGTTTCCATGGCATGACCTGGTCGAAGACGCTGTCGACGACCTGTCATGATGGAGTCCCTCAATAAGAATGGAGTTTGAATCTAAACACCGGCAAAAGCAATGACAACAACCTCAACAAAAAAAAGCTACGTGAATTGAAAGATTATTTAAAAACTGTAGTGAAATTATGTATAAGATGTGAGGTGTTAATTGTAGACTGAAGATTGTGTGAGGACAAAACAAAAACATGAAATTGAGGCAAAATATCAAAACTATGAAAATCAAGCAAAATTCTAAAAGGCATTGGTTTTTTTGCCCTTGACCTGCAATACCCACACACTAAAAAACAATTGTGCACATACTGTGCAATTCTTAATGAAAAGCCCCAAACATGGATAATATGTTAGAAGTTTAGGGAAAGTTTCACTATGCTCTTCAAACTTTTAAATAAACACAAATTATACAATTCTTGTACATCAACAATTAATTGTCCAATTCAATATAGCAAAAATAATCCGGTATGCCTCTTGTTTTTGGAATATAATGTGGTTGGAACCTAAAACTTTTTAAAAAATTATCGTCAAAGCGTGTATAAGCTCAAAGATTGGTTGGTCGGTCGTCAGAACCACCAAAATATAATTCTGACTTAACTATCACAAACAAAATAAATTTATAGTATGATCGTGAAAACCAAGTCAAATCCAAGGGAAATTTCGTTTAATTTTCTTACAATATAATGAAATGAGAAAGAACAGGGGATTTGAATGAAAAATTCAAGAAACAATAATTCTGAAAATAATAAATTGATATGTTGTTAAATCAGTTCAAGGGTCCGCACATCCATTCTTATAAATCTGTTGGTCATCGAAGTAAAATAAATATTCTTTCACGTCAAGCAAATAAATTCGATATCCCTTAAAGCTGAGGGGAAATCGATGAGATTACGAATATATTAATTAAGAAAAGCTCTCTAATTAATTTCTTACCATCAAGCGAATGTAATATTGAAAGCAATTTTCATTCACTCGGCAGTAGTCTTAGGAATAAAATCTGTATATTTATTCTAAGCAAACATTCAAAAGCTTGAGAATTTTAACTTAGTTTATTATTTTCTAATAAATCAAGATGAGAGTTGCAGCAATCAAATTAATTCTTTTGCTTCTTATTGTAGTCCTTAACAACAATTACGGATAGAAAGAAACTAAAAAGCATACATGCCATCTCAAAACAATTCAATAAGCTTGAATAACAATCAATAGCATAATTATGAACAATGAAAAAATAAATACTTGAATATGAAAGAATTACAATAATAACGTTACTTCTCACAACGTGCTAATGAAGATGGTGTGTGTCCCTCTTGAACCGAATTCAGGAGTTTAGTTCATGGTTGCTGGAAAATTGACAAAAGCAGAGAAGAAAGGAATGTTTTTCGGATCCTGTTTCAGCTCTATTTATCCTCCCCCTTTGCTACTGAAATCTTCAGGATTCTTAGGCTAACTAGGAGTCTTCATGATGCTAAATTCGTTCCTTCTTTATCTATTCTTTAAGGTTGGATAAATCTCTCAGAATTTGTGTTGAAATCTGCTTCTACTGCTGTCACAATTCTATTGTAATACCAACTCTGTTGCAATTTGGATTTTGATTCTGACTTGGTTTCTTGCAATATCCGACCATCACAGCTATATTCTTTCATTCATGACATGTTAAAGGCTTGATCTGCACCTTTATTGGGTCCTAAGACCCACCGTTTTTATGTCAGATTCTCAGCCGTATTGAGATGCTCGACACCGTTAGTTTCTAAATCAGATCAGGGACCCATTTCGACCAACCAGATTGCGTCCGGATTCTGTTCTTCAAAACGATTTTATCTGATTTTGATTCCTTCATGAAATTTGTAGTCCTGTATGTGTCAATGAATTTAGGTTTTTGAATCGCCTGATTTCGATATCAGAAGGTCAAGATATTCCCGTTTGAATCTCTAGTGTGAAAGCAGAGAATCCTGCTGCGAAAAGGATTCTGGCTCGAGTTTGCAAGTCTGATTCGAGGTCCAAATGAGATCAGAATTTTACCCATAATACCTTTCTGGAAAGCTTGACATGTATACTTCAACTTAGATTAAGCCCACCTTCTCATTTTGGAACTCTGACTTGGCAAAAAACCTGTCACAAAAAGCTAGGTCAAAAACATAAAATGCAGAATTTCTTATCTTTTAACGATTAATTCACGAAGTCTCTTCCACGTGCTAAACTCATAAAAATAACTTCCATTCAACTCAAATAAGTTCAAAATATATAACAATCATAGTGTAAAAGGAATAAACACGTGTATATTTTGCACTTATCAATAATGTGTTAGAAGTTTAGGGAAAGTTACATTATGGTCCTCAAACTTGTAAATAAACACAAATTATACAATTCTTATATGTCAACAATTGTCCAATTCAATATAGCAAAAATAATCTGGTAAATATTCTGTCTTGTGAGACATGAACATATGCCTCTTGTTTTTGGAATATAATGTGGTTGGAACTTAAAGCTTTTTAAAAAATTATCGTCAAAGCGTGTATAAGCTCGAAGATTGTGTGAGGATTGAACAAAACACCAATTTGAGCAAAAAAAAAAGAAAACAAAAACAATGGAAAACCAAGTAAAATCTAAATGTTTTTTTTTTGTTGCTTTTGAGTTGCACTATCCACACACCCAAAACTTATTTTGGGTGATCCAAATAATTCAATTTGGTTATCTAAGTTTTATTTTGGGTGATCCAATCCTAACTGAAACTTATTTGACTTTGATTTCCTAGTCAAGCGTAGGACTGGAAGAATAGGTACCAGAATAAGAAAAATCCCCAAATGCGTTGGTGCGTGTTTTCCACGTGCCAACAACTTTTTAAAATTTAATATTAAAAATAATGTTAAATTACTAAAAAGCCCCTTCATAACCCTGTAAATAAATAGAAAAACCAATGTGAAAGTATCAAAACACCTCTGCATGCATAGAAGCTATTTTGTCTTATATACGGGCAAAGATGTATTTTGTTGATTTTCAAGTTTGTATAAAGTCAAAAACACCCTTAGTCAGCGGGTTTAAATTTTGTTGACCTTGGAGGCAGAAGTGTATTTTTATTGTGCAAAATAATTTGCAAAGACAATAATACCCATGTTCAATCTTTTAATGGCCATCGAGTCACCATAAAAAGACTAAAATACCCCCATTTCATAACCTTCAAACTTTTCCATCGAGGGGCACAAAGGTAAATTCACTATAGCAATCCACAGTAAACCGTGTCTATTGCTATAATGAATTAATCTCGCGTTTTAGCTTTTTCTTTAATAAACGTTTTTAATAAATGGAAAAATAGAAACCCTAATCATAAGCTATGTTTGATTATTGTGTGTTTGGTATTGTGGTGTTATGGTATTTTTCATTAGAAAAATATTAAAATATTTTTATTTTTATTTTTAATATAAATACATCAAAAATATTGAAAAACACTTTTAAAAAAAATTAATTTGATAATTTTTCATGTTAAACACGCTACTAAAATATACTCCAACGCATGTTGAAACGCTATACTGAACAACGAAGCATGCATGTCTTACATAGGAAACATGTAAAAGAAATAATCAAATTGCAAAAAGCTTTCCCCCATGCATGCATGCATGCATGTCTTTTGCCAAAACAATGACAGTTCCCGATCCTTCTTTTGAAAGGAAACAACAAAAGCAAGATTGACACTAGAAACCCATTATGCACCATGAGGGTAAAGGACCAGATTTATAAGAGTTAATTATAAGTCAATTCTTGTAATTTATCAGGGTAAATATATAAATTAATTATTATAGTATTAAAAAAATAATTATAAAGTGCTCTGACCAAAATTGACTATGCATAATTTATTGCTATTTAGTTTCAAAAAACCTCTTCTCTCTCATCAATGTTTCGATATTATTAAATTAGTTTTTATCTTTTTCTATTTTTTAAATAGATTAGATAAAAACTTTAAAGTGAAAAAAATGATTGAATTAGTTTTTTTTTTTTTTTTAAAGGAAAGATAGTTAATTAGTTTTGATAAACTCCTAGGGATTAAGGAATGGTTACCTCCAGCTTGTAAAAATATCACGTGTAAGAAACTTGTCATAGCGCCGACTTGTA
>Ga0307511_10006244_pt1 | contig 12016 bp, 9 predicted proteins | sample 13_EM_MG_FD_200266 | JGI IMG/M metagenome (GOLD analysis project Ga0307511, IMG submission 200266) | Populus trichocarpa ectomycorrhiza microbial communities from riparian zone in the Pacific Northwest, United States - 13_EM | ecosystem: Host-associated > Plants > Roots > Unclassified | place...
CGCATATTGCAAACCAAACAACAGTTCTTGATTCTTCAACCATCTAAACTTTTCTAGCACATATTGTTAAAATATTCATACAAATCCATGCGTTACAAATACATAGAGATGGATTCTGTTTATGTTTCAGGCTCCACTGTTTCATAACACTGTTAGGGATTTGGGATGTCAATCAATAACCAGGAGATGTGTTCTAACTGTTATGAACTCTAGAACATGGCTTAAAAGCTTTTGTGCAATTGCCTTTTGGATTTTAAATTCAAAGAGAATCTTCATCCGATTCCTTATATGCTGTAAACTGAATGGCTGTCAATAATTAATGTCACTTTATTCATTTGCTAGGTAAATCAAAGAACATTCCTAGGAAAGTTTGGGAATGTTCTCACTGTGAACCTTCTTGCAAGAAACAAGGAATTTAAAATCTTAATGCAGATGGTGATGTGAATCTGGAAGTATGTGGTATAATTTCAGTGGTTTTTCAAATCCAAACAATCTGTTATGCTGATCATCATTTGGAATATTTTGTTAACATTTTCCATCAAGCCAGCATTTTCCCTCCAAATTATTCATATAACCATCCCATCACATGTTTGCCAGAAATTCCAAAACAGAGGATTAGTTGAGGTTTTGATTGCTTTACTTAACACCTTTTTTTTTCAATCACATTCTCCATTCTTTATTTTAGGTGATACTCCCTTATGTGATGATGCATTTAACAAAATATATAGTCTTTTTTCAATTTATATTTTGTAGTTGCCAGTTCTTTAGATTAGTTCTGGAGATCCTTATTTGAAGATATTCTTTGTGATTAAAATAGTACTCTACCAGCATTATGACGTCAAGTGGGAAAAAATTCATTTTTTTGCAAAAATTCTGGTCAAATCATGGAAAAGACATGGAACTGTGTGATCCGAAGGATATGGTTTACTAAGTTGCGATAGATCAATGATGATTGAATAATAATTTTATTATGCATCTGCCATTCTAATAAGAGGATTTATTGGTTCACGCAAAATTCTTGCAGGTTGTAGCAAGCTTGTTGGTTGCTGCAATTATTGGGAGCTGGTGCAACTTTCTAACTGTTATATATATTGGTGAGTTTCCAATTGCCATCAACTGATGACGATTCCAAGCTCTGCAGTTGTGATCAATGATGAATTTTGTGTCATTTTTCATTTAAATGTTTATATTCCTTAAATAAAAAGGGTATAAGACAAGCTATATAATCATCTCTGCTGCCCAGGACAAATATTTCTTTACATTCATTGGGGGAATAAAGAAAGAAAGTTGTTTGATAACTTTCACATGCTTTTGTCCATAACAAGCTTAATCTGATTTCGGTTTCCCTTTTTCAGTTTATCTTTTGTATTTTACTTTCTTTCCTTTACAAATAGCAGATGATGAATGAGTTTTGTGATATGTATGATTTTGAAAACTCTGTTGTTCTTCTCAAGGTTTTGTCGCTGCCCATACATTGCCAGTCCTGTATGAGAGATATGATGATGAAGTTGACGACTTTGTGCACATGGCATTGGATCAGCTCCAATATAACTACCGTAAGCTTGATGCCGGATTCCTCAGTAAGATCCCCAAAGGAAAATTCAAGGGAAAGAAGCACGAATAGATTCACTTAGTGATGTATCAGTGAATTTGGTAGCTGTCCTAGCAAATTTACGTGCTGGTGTCGAGTAAATCATTGATGTAGTATGCCATGTTGTTAACTTAAATCTGCCAGAGAATGTTGATATGGTCAGCCTGTGAATTCATGATGTTTTAAAGGAGTATAATTTGGCCAAGCTGATACCAGAAGCACCCAAGCTTAGACAGAAAGTTTTTTTTTTTTTTGGGAAAAAATAAATATAAAGTCGAAGGCACTGAAAACAAAGAACTTGAGGAAAATAGGGGCTCCATGACAGTATTTTGGTGGGGATACAAATACAAAAATGTGTGCTGTTCTAAATTCCAGCTAAATTTAAATTTAGTTAAGAAAATGCAGGAAATTAATTCAAATCACTGTTATGAAACCTGTAAATTTGAAATATGCTAGGTTAGGTTTTTTTTAAAATGAAAATATAAGGAATTAATTCGGTAAAAATTTAGGTTGATTGACGACGAGATTAACCTGGTTAAAACATGTTGAATATTTTTTAAATAATGTTTGATATTTTTAATTTAACTTAAATTAACACCAAGTCATAACTCGATATATATCTTATTATAAATTAGTTTCAATAACTATAATTTAAATCATATACTTGCAAGATTGTGTATATCCTATATAAAAGGATGCATCTATTGGCGCAGCATTTTTCAAGTTAAATGTCAAAAAAGTACTTAATTATACCATTTTTCTCTCGATATCTCATAAAATCGAGAGTAAATTATTCGGAAACCCCTGTGTTTAGGTTTCATCACCCTTTACTCTATGTAACTTGGTTGCGCCAGCACACCATCTTTTTATTGCAGTTTTGCCCTTGCCGTCTTCAGATATTCACGTAAGCTTTAAATACAATTTGGTCCTTATACTTACAAATATGCAATTAGGACCTTAATTAATAAAAAAAAACACTCCCTATTAGTTAGTATACCCAAAAACAGCTGCACGAAGTGCCCAAGTAGGAACGAGAGATACTCATTCTAGTATAAAAACAATAATAGAACTTATAATTCCACTTTCTAACATTATAGATCAATAAAATTTATAAGACTGATGGAACAATATTTGGATATCTTTAAGTAGTTGACTTTAATGAAAAATGAAAATATTTTAGGTTCGAACTCAAAGACAATAAGCAAGGCAATTTTTATAAATAAATTATCTACATCAAAAAAAAAAAAAATTCCCATGAATCTGACTGGAATCTTTGATTAAATTAGTGGTTTGGCTTGGAACTCGTTGGTAATTAGTCAAACACTTGCATTTAAAAATCTTCCTATTTTAGTATTTCGACATACTTACTCACAAGAGAGGCGCAAATAATATTATACATGGGGTGGCAAAGGAGCTTCAGTCTCCTATCTGGTTTTTCTCTGCTATCGATCCTGGTGACTTTTGCTTCCCGTATGTGCTATATCCAGTTCCTTTGATGTTTTCTTAGGCAGTACGCCCTCCCTTTTTCTTTCCTTGGATTTGCTCATGCATGCTTCTCTTTTGGCTTACATGATTTTGTTGTCTCTGTTGCTGCCCCTTTTGCTGTGGTAGCTTCAATTCACATACTCTTTTTTGCCAGTTTGGCTTCCGAATTGTTGTTTTATTTACGATGATCTATTGACTTATCAAATATATATATCACACACCCACACACACACGGGGTTCAAATCAAAATATAGTTGATGATCGCCAAAGGAAGAATTTCGGCCCCTGCCGGAAAATATGGAATAAAGATCAAACATTTTGGTGAATAGTCGTCACCAGCTGCTAACGGACTCCGCTTGATCGATCAGTAGATACGAAGAGTTTTGAGCGTGAACAGTCCAAGCTCCTCTGGGGCCAAGAGTTCTGATATTCCTAATGACCATTCAAAGCCAGCTTGGCAGATGAAAACACGAGACCATGGAACTTCAGAGTGTGCCATGACTATTGTCAACCACGTGCCGATCGTGAAAGACATAAGTCGAACTCAGGTAATAGGGTCCTATATGCCATTTAGGCAAAATGAATGGAATCCAAGCTAACCAAGTCACTCCTTTTTCGCTTTGCAAGGTATGAAAGGGAAAGGGCAAAGAAAAGGAGGACAAGATTACGAGTGCATTTCTTGATGATAGCGGCACCATTCCAAGCTATAAATAGGACAGTACACTGTACACTAGCTTTACAGGTCGCAAAATTTCTTCTTCCTTTTTTTTTCCCTAGCATTACCAAATTGCCTTTGGTTCTTTCTTCAATATCTCTCCAATGGTGATTGTTGATAGCAAGAAACCTGGGGTTTTCAAGCTGGTTACCCCCCTAAACCAGTTTGTTATCAGCCCCTATGCTTGTGAACAACGTGAGGGGGATGGCGACGATGACGATGATGGCGTGGATGTAGCACCCGCTGCATAATTACCTACCTATATAATTGGGATTATGGATATGAGAGGCTTTTTGAGCTCATTGGTGAGGAAAATCTGAGGTATTTTAGGATGTGCATGTTATATATGTGTATGAACATGCTGAGTTTAGCTTTGTACTGGTATCAAATGCCGAATAGTAACATTGTAGTAATAATTGTTTTAATGAAATTAATAACATTATAATCAGATTTATATTATTATATATATTACTATGTTATCTCTCCCCCACTCCCTCTCTCTCTCACACACACTGTGATCAGCATAGAATCCATGAAGATGTTTGCTTATATAGCTAGCTTGCCAAGGGGATGAGCTACTGATCATATATTTAAGTTCTTCCATTCTCCTAAAAACTAGTTTTTTTTTTAAGAAAATACACCCTGTGAAAATTGGAAAACTAGGGTTCTTTTGGAATTAATGGTGGGAGACTGGAGACCTACACTTGGCTACCGGGGAAGCCTAAACTTCTACTCCACAATTATCTCCAAAGTAAATTTTCATGTTGATGAGCACACGTTGTTGCGAGAAAAGGCAGCTTTACATTTTCTTGGCTTCATTATTTTTTCAGCAGCAAATACTTCTCATGGGTGCTATATTGTGAATGATTGATGTTATCTAATAATGAGGCATTCTGGCTCACTGATTATTTTTGCGCTATATATATATATATGATAATGGACGATATATATGTTTGTGTATGTTGTTGATGTATGGCCTACTCATTTGCCAACATGAAATCAATCAAATGGATATTGTTACATGGTGATGCATTGGTCAGGATTTACACTCATGAGGCATAGTTAACATGATGCAAGGCTCACAAAATATTCAAGCCTAATGCTCGAATAAGTCTTGAAGTTCCTTCGAGTATTTAGAGTCGAAGGGCAAATCATCTTTGTTTTGCCCAAGCATATCATGCAATTCATTTCTTCATTGAACTCATAAGGGAAATGTTAACTCTCTAGAAGCTCTGGTTGACCCAACATGTCCACAACATCCATCTCTAGATAGAATTTAGGGTATTTATAGAGCTCAACATAACAACATCTTGTGTAGAACGGTAGTTCTGATTCCTTAAATTCATAAGCTCGGACCAAACAAACATATTTCAACACAAATAGTTCAACTCAAGTAGCATCTAACCACTCTACCTGCCTTTTGTATAGTTTGTACTAAGCATTGAATGCTCACATATTCTCCTAGCATAATTATACCCATAGAATGATGTTATGACATATTCATAGCTAGTGGATGCCTCGTGACATCATCCTTTTCCGTTTAATAGTGAACCACTCATTTTTAAAGGCTATTATCCTAAATAATTATCTCTAAGATATGTGCTACAACGTTTACCTCCTTGTCTTATTTCTATGGAAGTTGGTGTGACTCATAACTACATTAATGTCCATGAGTTACTGGGTTAAGGCTTCCAATCTTTCAATTCATATTCTTTTCTTTTTCAAATTCTAATAATCTCTTTTTTATATCTTCTTTACAAAACACACATATAGTGATGTGAAATATCTTGTGGATGCGTTTATGGACCAAATAGACAAGGCAAAGCCTATGATGAAAACTAGACATGTCAAATATACAGTCTAATAACAACAATAATAACTTTTAATTTGACCATTGGATCGGGCTCAAATTCAGTCATGTGGTTCAGCGGGCCTAATCTATAGGGAGTTAATTGACTATAACTAACTGAGGTTAAGAAGGATCTTAAATTAGACTTATAATATGCTATTATTTGTTGTTTTAATAATTTTTCTAGTTATTTTCAAAGTCTAATAACTTTTTCTACTTAGTTTTGATATTTTTTTGTTAGGTTGGTTTTTTCCTTCCATATAAACAATTAACCTGATTTGTTTTCAAGATATTTATAATTTAAAGACCTTTTTGAACATATGAGGTTTCTCTATAATTTCCATCTATAGTTAAGGGCTATAATTTTAAGGTTTGAGAACTCTAGTTTTTTTTCCTCTAGATTTCAAGACTGTAATTTTTAGGGCTTGAGAAACCTTAATGATATAGGTTGCGTCATATACACTCTATCTTGGCTCTAAAAATCTTATTCCTTTATTAACTTAATAATTAAAGGGTCTTCACTAACTATAAAGATGAATTGTTTTAAAAGTATTTGTGAAATCTAGATCTAATAAACTCAATCTCCTGATTTATCCATTAACCTTAGAAAGAACTTGATTTTGTGCATTTTTTTAACCTCATGAGAGGCACTTTCTCCTTATAATCAAACAAAAGATGTGAAAACATTTTAAAGTGCATAGTATTTTTAGAAGTATAATATCCTTATCCAACTTTTCCATCGCAACTTACTTCTATCTTTTAGAATTTCTATATGTTTGATATGTTGTAATTGAATACTTAATGTTTATTCCATTGAATGTATACATTTTTTTTACCTTGTGATGAAGTCAGAAAAAACCTCAAATAATTCACTGGGCTTTTCCACAACTAATAATAGATTGGGCTGTATTTTTATGGTGGGTGTTACCTGCAAAGCAAACTCTTTGATGCTTAAGTTAATTTGAGTTTGTTTGTTCAAGTGTCAAGCAAGTAAAAGATATTTCAAGAAGAAAAATGAATGTCCATTTCTCTTGTTCTAGATATTGTCTGATCTTGAAGGAAAGACCTCTTATTAAAACTTACAGTAATGGATGTTAATTAGGGTAGCTGAAAGGTGATCATCCATTATTGTGGCTTTTTATCTCCTAGGTAGGGGGAGGTGGTGATTTATCTAATGTAAATGACACTGATATAACTGTAGGGTGATGTTTTATCTTCTATTGACCATAAAAAAAAGGTACCATGTTTTTTGTTAGTAGCACAAGCTTAATTATGGTGACTCATAGGTGATAACAACACTTTGTTTTCATAGCTCGTATAGTGGTTTTTTGTCTTCCACTTCCATGAATAAATGTCGGTCCGTTTAAAAACAAATTATCATAGGATGTATATTTTTATAGAAGAATTCATGTAAAATAATAAAGAGAAAAATTAGGCTAAAGGAAAAAAATTAGGATGTATATAATGCTCACTTTTGAGTTGGGTCAGCTGAATTGCTCGGGCTAACCCCAGGTTGCTCTCCTGATTGACCCAGATAAGATGATGTTGACCTCGCCTAAAGGCCCAAACAAGGTGTTGCTAACTTCAAATTTCAAAAGTTTAATGCTCGCGTGACTTTAAATTTCAAAAGTGAGCAACAAAATAGGTGAAAAATAAAAATAAATGCATTGTGCTCATGAGAGAGATATACTTAGTCACATCAGGTGACAACTATAGAGGTATTGCGAGTGCAAGTGCAGGTGATAACTTTTTCACATACATAAAATAAAATGATAATTTTCATCATATAAAAACCTTAGCACTTGTAATTTTAACAATTTGGATTATTTATGAAGTCATGTGATTTTTTTTATATGAAGACATAGAGTTGTGTTAGAGACATTGGAGACGTGGAGCTCATGTGAGGTTATATTGGAGTTATGTTGAAGATCATTGGATGTAGAGTTGATAGAGTTATGTTAAAAAAACATAGAGCGACGTTTGAGACCATGAAGCTCATGTGAAGCTATGATGGAGACCATGATGAGACTAACCATGAGACGTGGAGCTCACTTTGAACTACGTTGAAGATAAAAAAAAAAATATATCATTACTTTTATTGAAAAGCCATGGAAATAAAAACATAAATTACATGATTTCTGGTAGGTTTTTGTGGTGTGTACCAACTTCCATCCTTTCTTCTTCTGATTTAGTTTTTTTATATAAACTATTGCAGATAACTATTGGCGACTAGTCTTTTTATCTTTTTTTAGAGTGCATGACAGTCTTCAGTATCATACCCATGATCATGGTGAAAAAAAAAACACAATTTATTGGGTTTTCTATTGTTCGAGTCACTTTTTATAGAATAAAGATATTACACAAAATCTTTTCCCTCGATAATAACAAGGACCTTAGTACATGTGGTAACTAGAGTTGTAGTCAAGAGTTCTAGGTATGCCAGACGATCACGAATTAACCTTTTAGTGTTTTTTTATAAATGTGAAGCTAGGAGATTCTCTGCGTGGTTTGAAGCATGAGTGTTCTTATCTGATGATACTTGCTTCTTCTACACAAATTTGATTTTTCATGGCTTGTTTCATCGTAAGAGGTTTCCAAGAGTTCTAGGTATGCCAGACGATCACGAATTAACCTTTTAGTGTTTTTTTTTTATAAATGTGAGGCTAGGAGATTCTCTGTGTGGTTTGAAGCATGGGTGTTCTTGTCTGATGATACTTGCTTCTTCTACACGAATTTGATTTTTCATGGCTTGTTTCATCGTAAGAGGTTTCTATTAGGAAAAGTGTACAACTGTTTCCATAAGGAATAATTATAAGCTCTTTTAATCAATGCTTCAGTGGTAATGGGTTCGAGATGATCCTTCATGTTAAGCATCTCCTCATTGAATCTCTGGGGATAGGCTCTGATGCTTTCATGCTCACGTTATGTGATAACAAATAGCTTAGTTGTGCCTTTTTAAGCTAGTATATTAGTGATGAAACATGAGATAAAGCTTGAAAAATAGATCATAAAGACCCAGAATAGAACTAGGCTCAAGGTTGTGATACCATACCAAGCAAATTTATGAAGTGTCGTGGAAAATATTTCACACATGACATCATTTTTTTAACAAATACAGGGTGCTTCTCACATTCTGTATGTGCTCTATAGGATTCGTAAGTTCATCATAGTTATCTAGATTGACCTTAACAAAGATAAATTCTTTGAAGAGGTGAGTGTGTAGAACTCGTTGATAAAATAGATACTCTTCCACTTGATAGGAATGGTGTGCAGGAGTTGTAGTTGGTGTAGTCTTATGTACATCGTATCTAGGTTTTTTACGATGAAAAGCATGTGAATGAGAATACTCAAATTAAGAAGATTAATGGAGATAGTCATGCTTGTGGCTTGTTGGGGAGTGCTGTTTCATTTAGAGAGTTGGAGTATAGTGCCTATTTGGTATTTTTTTTTATCCAGCTTATTCCTGAAACTAGAATTTTTTGTATGCACCTAATGATGCTTGCAAGGTAGTTTGATGTTGTGGAGATTAAAGGGTTCAAATATGTTGCTTAATGGTGTTAACAACATCATTTATCATCTATATTTGCTAAGATAATTGTTGGAGACCAAAGGGAAATAGGGTTCCTGTGAGGTTATAACTCTCTCCTGTCTTAGAGTTTCCATGTTGTCAAACATGAAAATTTCAAATCAGGTACCAATGAGGGATGAGAAAGGTTTGGATAAGAAACAAACAACGCTTTTATTTAGTCTTCCACAAATGACACTACTAATGAAGTCGGGAAAAACTTCAAATAATTCCTTGGACTTTTCCATGGCTGATAATAGATTAAACTGTATTTTTTTGATAAGTGTTACCTGTAAAATAAACTCTTTGATGCTTAAATCATTAGTTTGAGTTTCTTTGTTCGAGTGTTAAGCAGGTAAAAAAGATAAAAAAATATTTGTGAAGAAAATGAATGTCTCTTTCTCTTGTTTTATATAATGTATGTTCTTAGTGGAAGGATCTCTGATTAAAACTTACACTAATGGATGTTAATTATGATAATTGGCAGCTAGATGGTCACCCACCGCTTTATCTGGCATAAATGACGCTAATATAACTTCAGGGTTATATTTTATATTCCATTAACCATAAAAAAATATATCATTTTATTTGTTAGTGGCATTAGCTTAATTATGTTGCCTCAGGTGATAATAACACTTTATTTTCATAGCTCGAGAGTAGTTCTTTGTCTATCACTTCCACGTATAATATTTGTTGGTCCATTTAAAAAATATTATCATAGGATGAATATTTTTATAAAAGAATTTATGTAAAATAATGAAGAGAAAAATTGGGCTAAAGGAGAAAAAACCGTGTTAGTTCCGGTGAATTGCACCGGCTGACCTAGGCGAGCTGCCTGGCAATCCATGCGAGGTGAGCCAGGCGAGGTGCTGCTGGCATTGCCTAGCCCAGGCGAGGTGCTGTTGCTCACCTGGCAAGGCCCAGACGAGCTAGGCTGGTCGACGCTCAACTTTATATATATTGAGCATTCGACACTTTGAATATTCATTCACGAGATATCTTCATCCTCTCGAGGTTCGGGTTAACAAAAGGTTAATTTAGGTTTTCTGTTCCAAATAAGGGTTACTAGAGCAAATTGTTTGTGGGAAGGCTGGAAATCATCCGAAGAAGTCGAAATATTATTTGAAGCAGGCCTAGTATATAAGAAAGGAGAGAGAGCAATGTGGATTATGGCTTGACCTCTTCACGTACGATGTTACAACTGAAGCAATTAAAATTGGCAGAGGACAACCATCTAGGTGGTGGCCCAGTGGTAAGAGCTTGGGATCAAGAGGTTTGTTCCCTCTGTGGTCTCAGGTTCGAACCTTGTGGTTGCTCATATGATGGCCACTAGAGGCTTACATGGTCGTTAACTTCAGGGCCCGTGGAATTAGTCAAGGTGCGCGCAAGCTGACCCGAACACCTACGTTAAACTAAAAAAAAATAAAAATTGACAGAGGACATGATCATACCTTGGGAGGCCAGCAGAGCATATTGAAGGGGAGGCAGCGAATTTCGCTTTCGACAATATGGACTTTAGATGACTGTCGACTTTGCTCAAGTTCCTCTGTGCTGCCTGCCTGAGTTTCTTCTGGTAGGATATTTAAGGAGTTCGTAGTTTCCTTCGTTTTTCTGTTGCTTATTCTGGTTTTTGCCTTCTTGATCTCCTCTAATTAAAAAAAAAGGAATAAAATAAAATAAAACACAAGCACAAGCTTTTCCTTTGTTAAACATCTGTGTACTGTTTATACTGTAAAGTGGCATTTTTCTTTTTCTGGGGGTAGGTATAGCTACTTAGCTAGGGGTGCCTAATTAAACAAATGCACTCCATGAATGGGTTGGATTCTTGTGCTTCTCCCAAGATAGAAAAGATTGCGATATTAACGTTGACAGAAAAGCAAAAGGCTGGGGTAAACTACTGTTCCCCCACATGCAGTAATCCTAGTTGTTTTTATTTATTTTATTTTTTTAATATTAGTATAATTAAGAATGAGTTTATTAATTTTTTTTAAGGGTTAAAATGGTTTGCGGGTTTGATAGAGTAATTCAAGTTGTCTCAATTTACGAATTAGATGGGGTGTTTTGTTTTTTTAATTGAACTTGATTTTATTATTATCTATTTTTTATCTCCATTATTAAATTTTATAAAATCAATTTTACAAAGTTTGGTTGATTGACATGGTTTGCAGTTTTGACGAGTTTAACTTTTTTTTTTCAATTTTATCTATAGATATTAAGTTAATTGAGAATTGGGTTATCGCAGTTTCAAAAAAATATCTCAATATTGGGTTAGTGTTTGATTTTATGATCGTTTATTTTTGTTATTATATAGTTTTTAAAAAACAAATTATAATTTCAGTGGAGTCCATAACCCGTTTCGCGGGAGGACTGATGTTGATTCAATCTGTCATTGTCTCGATATTTTTTTTAAAAGCTAAGTAAAATTTTTACTGATCATCCAGGTTATCTTTGTATGCATAAAATTAATTAATTTAAGTCAAGTCAGCTCTCATGTGGTATAATTAAAAACTTGAGTTAGGCAAAAAAATTGGAATTGAGGGTTTTAAAATTGACTCATTTGACCAGGTTTAATGACACCGTAAAACTCCACACTTTTAATATTATTTTTTTAAATTCTTTTAAAAATAATCTGATTGCCACTAAGCATGGAATAAAACTTAGAAGGATTTTCTGAGTTATCATTCAAAAAAAAAAAAACTTTCTTTATGCCTCGTTCACCCATTTTCTTTTCCCATCCCACTGGTGTTTTAATTTTTCCTAATATTCGTAGCAATTAATTTGGCCCTATGGAAAATGGCAATGGTATCTAGT
>Ga0307511_10006245_pt1 | contig 12014 bp, 17 predicted proteins | sample 13_EM_MG_FD_200266 | JGI IMG/M metagenome (GOLD analysis project Ga0307511, IMG submission 200266) | Populus trichocarpa ectomycorrhiza microbial communities from riparian zone in the Pacific Northwest, United States - 13_EM | ecosystem: Host-associated > Plants > Roots > Unclassified | place...
GCCTAAACCCCAAGGATCCCTAGCCTGTTTTCCAATCCCACCAATCCACAGACCACCGCAAAAACAAAGAAGGTATCAAACAAGGCTCAAGAACTAAGAATTGAGGTAACAAAGATGGTAAAGTGGGTAAACAAAACACAAAGGAAAGGTGTGTTCCCAGATCAGGGTAAGTGTGATAGCGAAATAACCAGATATATCGGTAAGGACGTAATATGGCATAAGGCGTTAAGTAAATCTCTTCTTCGACCATCCCCCGATTCTTTCGCTTAACAGGCAAATCAAAGCGTTGCCGTCGAGAAATAGTAGTTGTCCCAGAGGTACTGGTAATCTTCCATCAACCCCGCCATAAGCCCAATAACCGGCTTCCCCTCTAACCTCGCCACCAAACTCCTCAACCACGGCCCCGTCACATTCTCATAAAACGCTCCCCTCATCCCCCACCACCCAATCGCCACTGCCCTCCTCTTCAACTCCTCTCTTTCTAGCGCCGTAAGCCCCTTCAACCCACCGGGCACATTCTCCGCTAAATCCCTCTTCGCCAAGGTCCTCGCCGCATATTCCACACTCAAGCCAAGTAACCACGGCCTCCAGCTCCTCTTATCATGCGCCCACCTCCTCATTGCCGCGGCATAAATCACCGGGCGGAGGATATGCAACACCTCAGCTACATACCCCGTGCCTCTAACACGATGCAGGAGCTGAATCGGGGGCTTAATATCCTCGGCAGTAAGGACTTTCGAGAGGAGATATTGGCTGATATTTGCGCTGCTAGGGAGAGATGGGAGAGAGAGTCCCGTGCGGGGCATCTTCCATGGTTCTGGGGGTGGGGATGGGCAAGGGCTACTCCCGTATTCGGAGCCAGAGGTATACCCAGAGTGGCTTCCGAGCTGGGACATAGACGAGGGAGAGGACTCCGTGGTCATACTCGCGGGGTCGATCTCTCGCTCGGGCAATGGTGGAGTCAATAATGGCCGACCATTGGTCAACTTCAACAGGCAAAGCCTGCAGAGTGCCTTGATCCCCTCGAGAATAATGACTACGTTCCATCGGATCTTCTCCCCGCGGCGGCGCGCGGTCATTTCCCATAGTAGTTCTGTGTATTGGATCATGGTGATGATGAGGGCAAGGCGCTTGTACATGGGGGACTTCTGCGTCCAGAATTTGGTGTATCGGTTGTGAGGGGTTGGTTTGGCACCGGGGCCGGCGGGAGGGGAGATGGCATGGCCGAGGAGAGAGTCATGGTAGAGGGAGAGAAGCTGGATACCGCTGTGGACTGTACCCAAACAACTTGTCAGCGATCATGGACTGCATATTATGTAACGCTCGAGCTCACTCGATGATTGCCTATTTTGGACAAAATACATAGTGGGGCGCGCGGCAGCGGGGAAAGGGGGGAGCGGTACGGTACTTACGTGACTCCGAAGCCAGCTCGACGTCCTTAAATCGCGCTACTGAAAATTATCAGCTCCACGTTCCTCCCTGAGTTTAAATTTCTCCACATTTTTTGCGACCGGGAGTTATACCAGGGACAATATATGTCAGACTTCTGAGCGCCGACTCAATCTGCGACACCGCGTGTGCATTTTTCGTGATAAAATCTCCGTAGATGTTCAGGTACGACCCGACTCCTTTCCTGCCGCCCGACGTTGGCGCTGCCTCTCCGTGGTGCGACGACATTGCCGTGTAACTCCCTAATTGGTGACCCTTTTTTAATAAAAAAATTCTTGGGCCTCGCCGCTGATTGAATAGTTCGAGATGGAAGAGATCTTCTGCTCGATCAAATGTGCGATTGTTTTTGTCCGAATACGGGCAGCAAGAGACTAGGCAGCAAGTCGGTTTCAAACTACTGTTCTATCGCAGTGGTCCCTGAATACACCAGCGAGTCTGCAATTGTTGAACGTGCGGAATAATGGGACAGGATGACAGCAGCCCAGTTTGCTGAGTTGTTGATGGAAGAAAGGTGACTGGGGGGGGGGTGATCCAAGGAGAGAGATGATTGGAGTTGGTTGCGGAGGGGAAGCAGGTTCAGATTGAGCTGAGAACTTACATAGCTGAGAACTAGGAACATGAGCATGCTCAAACCGAGGTTCCTGCATGCGCTGCTGTGTGGCTGAAATGTGCCTGTGGCGGTGTATGCAGAGGCTATCTATGTATATGCAATATGCGGCATAACAGGAACATGTCCAAAGTCAATCGTTGCATCCTTTTCATCCATCAGTAAGTACTCTCAGCTAGTCTGGTTGGCACACCCCCAGCCTTAAGCGGTGTGAAGGCAGGCGGGCCTAGGTAGTCTGGTATTTAGGCGAGGATGATTGGTCTTTCCAGTGGTAATCTGTACATGTAAAATCACTACCCTGCTGTTTTCCACACGACAAGAACCTACCTGCTGGTTGGAAAGCATCAAGTAGGTACTCGAACTGTTCATATCAGAAATATCCGTATTCTTGGTAAAATCGGAAACGCGAGATTTCAACATCTAATCTGCCTCAGTGCCCCGACACACGGCGCTGGCGTTTGTTGCACACATTCCGCATCTTAGCAGTCGTTTCATAATTAGCGCCTCACACCCACTAACGAACTTTCTCCATCTCATCGGCAAACTTCATCGCCCACTTCACCCGAGCATCTACTCACGACAGACCAGACGGTATAGACTCGACACTACCTGGGCAATAATATCAATCTGGTTATACAGCAGCATTTGTTCACAAAGTTCAAATAATTGGATCTCCGACCAGAAGAGCGTGGTACTCGACCCTTCCTCCGTAAGGGGGGTATCGGTGCAAGCATTCTTATCTTTTCTTCCGAAGCCACAACTGGCAGCAGTCCCCCACAACTCGACTCTCAACATGGGCCCACAACTCTTCCAGCCAACCCTCAGTTTCCCCACCCCAATGCAACAAACTGGTCCTTCACCCTTACAGATTCTAATGGCTTCACCTCAACCGTTCGTGCCAGAAACCATCAAGAGGAAGGCAAATATCGGCGTATTCGATGAGCCTGAACGCAGTGCAAAGAAGCCTAGAATAATGACTCTGGAGCAGTACAAGGCCATGAGGGCAGGGAAACCTTATATAAACACATCTCCAGAAGTTCAAGAACAAACAAAGGACGATGCCAGGAGAAAGCCCTCTACGCTTCACCCCACTCTTAAAGAGGTGCAAACATCTTCTTCCGAGGAGTCAACCCCAGAGCCAGATGTTACAGCTGTTCCAGAGGTAGGTTTGCATGCACGTGTACCTCGTAGCACAATATGGACTCACAAACTTCATTAGGTCGTACGCTCTGAACAACCAGCGACTGTAGAGGAACCTGTGGGGGGTGGAAAGGAAAAGGTAGCCAATGCTGATCATTGCCCTCATGACCTGGGCAATTACTAACCGGCGCTATTAGCTACCAAATGGCATCACTGAGAGTGGAACTGTTCCCAGTGAGGAATCAGAAAAGCCAGTTGCTTCCGTTGAGCAGGTGCTTGAGACTCCTGCGAAGGTTGAAGGGCCTATCTCGCCCGAGGCTTCTCGAAAACGTAAATCTGAGTCCCCCACTGAAGATGAACAGAGCCCTGCGAAGAAATCAAGAATCTTGGTAGATGCCCCAGTTCCAGGCAAGAAGGTCATTAGTCCTCCGAGGTCTCTCTTTCCCGAGAGCAAATTCGTGAATATATCTTTGGGAATTCCCTACAAAGCAAAAATCACAAAGTCAGCAAATAGTGTGGTATCAAAGGACATGCAAACCACTGAGGGCCCCTCTGCCTTGAAGACCACACAAAGCGGAGCCAAAGTTGCCAAGGTTTGTACGATTCTATTAAGATTGAATGTCTCCATCTAACCATCTTCCTAGACTACAGGTCCCTTTCTGAAAGAATTTCCGATCAAAATGCAAAATTTTACTGCAAAAGGAATCCCAAATAAAGGCTTGTTTTGTTACCGGAATTCAATCATCCAGGCTCTGATGCATGTTCCTGCAATACATGATTACCTGTCGAAACACAATCAGCCTAATGGTGACAAATGTAAAATCGCCTCTACCCCATAGATATGTTGGTATATTGACTTGGAAAATAGGTCCTTGTCCCGGTGCTTCATGCATTTGCTGTCTTCTCAGGGAGTTCACAAATGTCCACTTTTCGGACGAAAAAGGTATCAACAAGAAGCAGAAAGCTCTTGAGCTGATTGATAAACGTGAGACACTCATGCTTTATTACAAGCGAACAAGTTATTGACTACCAAACCCCTAGTTCTTGGAGGGGACTTTGCAAAAATCGGGCGCCGCCATGAGCAGCAGGATGCGGATGAATACGCCATTCGCATGCTTGACAAAGCTGTAGAGCAGCAGAAGAAGTGAGCCCCATATTGAATATCGATTTCGTCTTCTTGGGTGTTTTACTGACTCGAACTAGAAGAAATAAAAAGGGTAAAACAGTCCTTGAGAAGTTGTTGGAGGTTACAACCACGCAAGAAGTTATTTGCGGTAACAAGAACTGCAAGCATCGCTCTCAGACTAAATCACACAACACAAGTCTACGAGCTAAGATGGCGGGACGAAGTCAGGCTCCAGTGCGCTTGCATGATTTGGTCAATGATCTGGAGGCAACTGAAACCATCAAAGACTACAAGTGCGAAAAATGTGGCAAGCTGGGGGCCATAATTAAAAGGCAGTTCACGGAGCTGCCACCGGCACTCATGGTGCATGTCAATCGTGGGGGCAAAACAAACTTCCGCGGTCAGGCTAAGAAACTCAACAACTGGCTCCAGTTCGAGCCTGAGATGTTCCTCCAAACAAGTGACGGAGTGTCACATAAATATGTGCTCAGGTCTGTGGTTTCGCACATGGGATGCACCCTCAACAGCGGGCACTATGTCTGTTTTGGGCGTAACCCTGATAAAAAAACCTGGTCAATATGTGACGATACCACTGTAAGTTGCCGGTCTTAAGTGATTCTAAACAGGTCATCGGATCTGACAACCATAGGTTCAACATATACCCGAGACAAGGTTCCGAGGCGGGAAGGAAGGGGGCCCAAAATTCTCAGCATACATTCTTATGTATGGAAAGGCATATAATACATTGTAGTCTGACGACGGAGTAAGTGCATTGTCGCATCAATATCAACCTTTTTCGGTAGGTCGGGTTCCTTGTGGCTTTCATCAGTGTCTTGATATACCATTTCAGTCAAGAATCATGCATTTAGCAAGGAAAAAGGGCACTTGGGGTTGGTGTAAGGCGAGCGAAGATTTGCTACTGCGATTTCAGGAGGTGTTGCTTACTGCCCTAAGTCAGTACGTTACCCAGTACGCTACCGAATGGAATCGATGATAATGCTGGTGTGTTCCTGTGTTTCATACTTCTTCAAAATCATATTATTGGGGCAGGATCTCTATTTGGTGGATCAAGAGAGGAGTACATTTTCAATCAGGAGTTTGGTTATTCAAAAGTTGCTTGATATTGCTTGTTTTTGGTGGATGGTTTTAAAGGTGTCTCGGAATTGCTTTTTGCTTTTGTATTGCAACTACATCTGGGTGGAATGTTAATTAGGAAAGAGAAAGGACCGGTCCAGTAGCGAGGATGGGAAAGGGGAGGGGATGGGTATTGGGGCGTGAATTGGGATGGGATAGGATGGGTATTGTGGCGTGAATTGGGAAGGGGTGGGAAAATTGATGGGAAATGGGGCGGGAAAGTAGGAGACATGGGAAACGGGAAACGGGACGGGATGGGGAAATGGGAAATTGGATGGTGGGATGGGTAAAATGGGAGATGGTATGAGATGGGAAATAGGATGGCAAAATGAGATGGAGTGGGAAAATGGGATATGTGGGAGCTACCGGACCAGAAGAAGGGAATTTCGGGCTTGGATTGACAGCTAGATGGATGGGGCACCTAATTAGCATTCTGCGTTACGTTTCTGGCTGTACAAACTTTATTTATTTGGTTTTGAGAGACTTTCCAATCGTGATGCTAGGTTCAACTGTACTGTCTGAGGGATCCGCCATGGTCAACTAACACAAATGTGCATGTTTTCTCAGTAGCTGCGGTACTTACGCGCACAAGAGTGGTGACTACACTTCTCGGTCCCTGACCGATGTTGCAGCTGCAGTAGTCGACGAATCATAATTCCTGCCACGTGATCAATGCAGCGGCTCGGTTGATCTTCCTCATGTGCAGAGCCGCTACGGTTGGAGTAGATGGCAGGAAAGAAGAGTTTATATGAGCAGGAGTAAGTATACAAACCTTCAGTACTAGTACTTGAGAGATTGAGTTCCGCCCTTGAAGTTGCTGGGCAGCAGGCCCACACAGGGACATGCCAGTGCATTGGATGAATGGTAGGGGAAAGACCTACAGTCGTCAGTGGTCTGCTTTAGACGTCTTCAAACACTGCTGCTGCCATTGGTAGAGACTCGATCGCGATCGTTATACATATCTGCAACATGGACGGGCGTATGGCGAAAGACATCTAAGTAGTGAATGCTGTTGAAGGCTACTTTATGTATGGCCTGGCTCTTGCGTACTAAGCATGCTTATGAGTATCACGAGATTGAAAACTCGGCTTTACAACTCACATCCACATCACTTTGGGTGAAACATAAGCTAGGTATCCCGACCATTGGTGGTGATATGCAAAGGGGTCATGGGATTGTCTAGTCTGGGCACGCGGCAGAGCGACGCTGTCAAGGTGCTTAGCGAGAACCACAAGTGGTCCTTTAACCTCACACCTTCTTCACCACCACCGAATGCCAGATACATTATTTTATACAATTCAGAGTGCACAGAGCACAACGTACTGAGCTGTACCAGACAATGTCTCAGTCACAATCTTACCCCAGCTCAATTTCCGCAGGTACCGCCTCCTACGAGTCAGAGCATGTTCACAAAGTCTATGAGATCATCGCTCCACATTTCTCTGCTACAAGATTCAAGGTAGTGTTCCCAGGCTTTTTTCTCCGGTGGTATACCCCCAAATGGAGATGGAATTTAAAATATACCCTCTCACCTTGTTTCCCGTTTTATTTCTTCTAGCCTGATATCTAGTCATGGACCCTTTTTCTAGCTCACATGCTAATCTCCTTTTTGTGTTGTGCATATAGCCATGGCCTATTGTTGAAAATTTTCTCAAAGGATTGCCTGTAGGCTCTGTTGGGTTAGATATTGGCTGCGGGAATGGCAAATACATGGCCGTCAACCCAAACATTTTTATTCTCGGAAGTGACAGGTACGGTTCCATTACAATATATTCTACTTTGAAGCTACCTGCGAACCTGCGCAGGTTTGATGGTTTCATATATATCCTTTGGCTTCGGCACCGGAGGAATTGCTCGCCGGGTTACAGTTTCTTCATACGTCTCTTTATGCAAAATTCAAACACTGATGGTGTTCATCTGATCCTTAGGTCTCGAAACCTCATAGGTATTGCCTCCAAGCAACGGCATCACGAAGCCTTGGTTGCCGATGCCCTTGACCTTCCACACCCTTGTAGCAGGTTCGATTTTGCGATCAGTATTGCTGTTATACATCACTTCTCCTCGCAGGAAAGGAGAGTAGACGCTATAAAAAGCATTCTATCGACATTGAAGCCAATCACGGGTAATAAAAGTGAAACGGGGGGTAAAGCTCTCATTTATGTCTGGGCATTGGAACAGAAGAGCTCGCGACGTGGTTGGGATGAAAACTCAACTCAAGACGTCTTTGTCCCGTGGGTTATGCATAAAAAATTTGCGGGTATGCCACCCTACATTCTGTCCCCAGCCATGACACCTAAACACTCGACAAGCTGGCTGACGCTGTAGATAAAGGTGCGGGTGACAAAAATAGTGCGTCGAATGAACAAGAAAAAGACAGCCAGACGGAGCAAACATATCAAAGATATTATCACCTCTATCGACAAGGTGAGCTAGAGAAAGACGTTTTTGATGCGGGGGGATTGTTTGTGAGTCTGGGTACGAAAAAGGCAATTGGTATGCGATTGTGCAAACCAAGATGCAGGGGTAGCTGGAAGCTTGTCCAGGGGTGTTGGATCGAGGACTTTGATTTTCATGTCGTTTTTTCCCGGATCCCATATACCTCCACCCATGGGCACGTCAATTGATAAACAAACACTTTTAGGCGGGGGTCACTTGATCATAATCGATATCGGCTTCCTCTGGTGCAATGATCTGGTGGGGCTCGAAATCTATGGAGCCCTTCAAGTTCTAATTTCTCTATGCAGACCCCAAATATATCGATACAGCTAGAAAGCAACGGTGGATAATGGAGTGGATAATGAAAAGTGCAAACCGAGATACCCAAACGGCGGAAGTTCATCTAAACCACCACATCATTGCATCACGGGGATACAATTTTGAACGCCTCAAATGATAATGCTGGTCACCTGGGTAACCCTCGAATCACCTTCTTGAATTGATCATTATATATCTCCTCTCAGCAACTTCCATGTCAGCTTATTTCTGCCTCATCACCAAATTACAGTTCCTGTATGATCTGTGAACCGAGCCTAAGCCTCCGAAGCCCCGGTTTCTACTGCATTGGTGCCTGAACCCAAGCCTGAGTCTACTGCATTGGTGCCTGAACCCGGGCCTGAGTCTACTGTATTGGTACCTGGACCCAAGTCTGAGCCTACTTCATTGGTGCTGTCTGAGGCTTCGGGGCTTGGCCCCGATTTACGCTTTTTTGGAGGAGGTTCCAACGACAATGAACTACTGGAACTGAAGGGGACAGTCCCAGCCCTTCTTGCAATCTCCTCCTCCCCAAGCTGCCAGTGCATAGCTTCTGCAGCCCTCCAAGGAATATTCATCTCGCGAGCAATCATAACAAACATCTCAGACTTAAACCTAGGACAATTGAGGGTCGGCATTAGTATATTCCATATATCAGTATATCTCTCCCTTGCTCTGCTTCCTCGCGCATCCCCGGGTGAGCTGATGGGAAACGGTATGGAGCAAGAGGGCGTGGGGAAAAACATGGGGCAACAATCCTCATCCTCATACCTTACGTAGAGCATTGCCAACTGATTCTTTTGGCTCTCGTCCCACACTGGCTGGCGTTCGAGGTAATTCTGATAGCGCAGGCGACAGCTGGTGGGGGACCGGCCCGGCAAGGCTTTCGAGATGTCGTCCCACTTTTTTCCTATGCCACGAAGCTGAATTATCAAGGCATCCTCTTGTGGTGTCCACTTTGACTGCTTCCTTGCCGGCGACGTTGGCGCGTACGAATGCGGCCTTTTCTTTGACGAGCTTGACGGTGCAGGTGGCAAAAATGGATTGTCCTCCGGCATATTTGGGAAGGCTATGGGGGTTCTTTCTTGGAAATGCCAAATAGAGGTAAGGTGCTTTAGGCTCCCTTTTGGAATGGTGATTTGATTCCTACTAGCTACTTGTGAGCAGGAGGGGAAGAACGTACATCTAAATAGGCTTCGGGAAAGACCTGGGTTACTTTCGATCAAACGAATCATGAACCCCAGGATTGCGCACTGGGATAACAAAAGTTATATTATGTTTTGATCCGCCAGAACACCCCTTCTCGCCATGACCTTTGCTCAGGCTAGAATTATGGCCAATGAATGGCTACGTCTCTCGGTTTTGAGCATACCACCGCATGGGCGCTCATATATGAACGAACGGAGTGCATATATTTGGGTACAGACATTACCCAATGGTGAAGCCTATGTAGATTAGGGGGGGAAGGGTGTCAGATCACGACAGCCCTTCGATCTATGAAAACGAATACCTATTCGCTATGAATATGGCACTATTAAAGGGGTCCTTTTGGCTCTGGACCACACCATATGCTTGGTTGATAACACTTTGTTGATCAGCACCAAGACTTCTGGGACGAGCCAATTTCATAGGTTCTTGTGAGTGAGAGAGATGTACAAGACTACAGCGGTGAGTTGCACGTGGATCTGGTCAAGTTGATTGCGCGGCAATTTAGGGGCCCTGCGTATGGTATTCAGGACAGCAGGCTTAGTCGTAGTACATTGACTACAGCTTATACTGGTATCCTATGAGCCTTCTGATATCATTAATTGATAAATGGCAGAGCACCTAGGTTCACCAGCAAGTTCAAAACCTTGACGACTGGGGAGGGGCCAGTCTGGGGGCACCTATTCAGCGCGGTTCATCGCATCTTGAACTGTAGGCAAGCTGATTTGGTCAAGGACTGTACCAATCAACCCATGCTGTTGCATATTACGCCCTAGCCCACAGTCGCCTTAGAGGCTGGCCCTTTACTGGAGATATATCCGAGAGGACAGTGGTATGCAAGCTCAAGAGAAGCGGGAACACTAGTAAGGGTTCGCATGTTTAAGCCTTGCTTTTTGAAGGCAAAAGTCATTGATTAAGTGTGCTTCTGAGCTCCATTCCGTTTGCTATCCAGTAAAACGCTGAAATGGTATGATTCACTATTAATTGGCAAAACGCCGGTTCTCTAGGCCGTTGTTGTATGTATCAGGAGATGCTCTATTCTATAAACTAACATATGTGAGCCCAATAATCACAAGATACACTCTACTTCTGAATAGATGCCATCTTGGTTGTTTTTGGCAAGGAAATACCCCGCTGGGGTTAGGTTCCTACACCGGAGTTCTCCACAGGCTCAAGCTCAAATTTGTGTCCCGACAACCCTGGCCCCCCTCGCGATCGGATCGATCAATGATCCGCACCTGCAAACGGGCTCCAGGTCCCGGTTCGACCGTACCTGTCCTGCAGTTTTTCCTATGTGGCTAAGGTACTGGGGCTATAACACATTTTTGGGGCTCAACTTGAATTTTGTTTGCGTATGTGATAGAGCTTCAATTGAACTTTTGTGGCTATAGTTTGGTTGCACAACCCTTCGTAGAGGATAGTTTGGTACATTTTTGGTACCAAGAATGGCCATAATGGCGCACAGGTCTTTGCACAGTCTGGCTACATTACTTACCGGTATTTGTATCAATTCCGGCATTTTAGCCACTTGTTCGCGCTGTTCCTGCTAAAGTTACCCGGCTACGCATTCGTGAGATATATACCAGCATGTGAGAGTTTACCAAAGCTTCGGGTCCAAGCCTGAGACTTTGGTTGGATATGGAGCTCAGTGTAGAGTATGAAGGACCCTCCAGAGGGAAAAGAGTAAAGCCATTTCTCAACCATTTATATTTTGGCCCGCTGTGACTAAGAGTACGGGTCTGTTGCATCCGAGGGCGGTTTACACGTACGCAGCCAGCGTGTCTGAAAGCCACAGCAAACGAGAATGCTGACCCCCAGGTGCTTACATTTGACTGTTTTCATGATGTGCTGTAGCTTCACAATCTTGTACGCAGAGAAACAGGAGCTTAATCTTGAAGAATTGAGAACAGAGAACATGTCGTGCATCAAGGGGTTTGGTAGAGATATACAGTATAGACTCGCCACAGCTGGCATCCAGCTGGATCGCTGGGAAGGAACACAGTATCCAGAGTTTTGTTTAATCGCGATCTGCTTAAAAAAAATTTTTTTTTGCCCCTGCGACCGACCCACTCTTAATTGAGTTGTACTTTACCTGTAGACTTGACCTATTTTGCACATCAACAGCAGCACGTTTCATGCAAAACACACGAAACAGCATGAGAATTGTACCGTTGTAGCCAATAATGTGACTCTGCGGCTCCGACCCATGTCTCCTTCATCAATCCCATACCTGGTTCGTAATGACGACAGTAACTGGTTCGCACCCGGCACCACCATTCGCATTCTTCAAGCCTGATACTGCCGTCCTCCACAATCTGGGTACTGTGGGCTCTAACCATCTTAGTGACATTTTCATGGGGTCTCGTTGGTCCTTCAGCGTTAAAAATAACCTCACTTCGATCCAGGTGACTGTTGCGAATATATACGGACGAATGATGAAGCTCCAGCTTACGTGACTAGTACTCAGTTGGGGCATTGAGCTAGGGTTCATTAGTGTGCTTTCGAGAACATTCCTCCAACAGCAGCTTGTATACGTATCAATTCAACATCCCCTTCACCCTTTACGAACCCCCCCCCCCAACCCCATCCCCGTCATATACC
>Ga0307511_10006246_pt1 | contig 12013 bp, 15 predicted proteins | sample 13_EM_MG_FD_200266 | JGI IMG/M metagenome (GOLD analysis project Ga0307511, IMG submission 200266) | Populus trichocarpa ectomycorrhiza microbial communities from riparian zone in the Pacific Northwest, United States - 13_EM | ecosystem: Host-associated > Plants > Roots > Unclassified | place...
CGCTCCCTTACTGTACAAGATCACAAACCTCGGGATAATGGCCTCTGGCGAAGAGACGAACATGCGGTCTTCGTCTTCGAACTAGGAAGCGAACCAACCAGGTCAGCTCCTGTCCATCCCATCCAGTGTATTGTATTCACTCACCGACTTAACGACCAGCGGAGACCTCGACGCGTTCGAGTCCGGAGCCGGGACGTTCACCTCACATGCCAACATCGCCCTATACGGAGAAGAGATCGAAGAAGTCGCGAACCTATCCGCTACCGACGGGTCGAAATACGAATAAATCCCCTTCCCATACCGACCAGAATTGGTCGTCGCTCCAAACTCGAAAGCGGTGAACGAACTCTTGATGATTAAGCAGATTCCGCAAGATTTCCAGTTGCAGAGGGAAGGGTCTGCGGTGCCCAGGTCGCAGATACATTGGGCTCCGTGGAAGGTGCGGGTTTGACTGGTGTTGCCGAGCGCTTCGAGGTTCTTTCTAAAAACCTTATCAGAATGATTTACAGGGGGAGAGACCTCCAAGCGAGATCAATCTCACCGATACGCTTCCCGAGTTTCGTAGACATCTTTTGGCAAGAAGATCTCGTACGCTTTGTGCACCTCCACCTGCCCGACACCTTTCCACTCCTGCATTACGCCTGCAACCACTGCGACCGGACTATTCAGACACCCTGTCTCAAGGGTAAAGCTGGCAACGACATCGGGACTCACATGAAATGAGCTTGGGATCCCTCGGCTTCAATTCTCTCAACCTCGACTCCGTATCCCCCTGGCTGTTGTTGCACTGAAGGCACAATCCGTTGATCGCCTGCGGCTGTTTACCGCATCTGAAGCACGGATTCGACTGTCCCGTCTGGACGGCACTCCTGGGAGGATTTTAATTACGTCAAACAGGCGTTGCGAGCATGAGCCGACCACGCGAATAGACGACACTTACCTTGAGTGTCGAGGCGAACAGAATCCACCGAACGCAGATTTTCCGCTCTCTCTGCAGCCAGGCAGTTTACACGTAGGCTGCTGGGCTTTTGCGCACGTTCGGCCACAGTATGGGTGGACGGTCCCGTTTTTCTCGACGAATTTCGGACGTTTTCCGCAAGTCTGTTGGCGAATCAGGATCCCCTTCTCTCACCGAACACTCCGAGTGGCTCACCTCACAAAGGTCCTGGCGTATCGTCGGCGGCTGCGCCCTCGGACTCTGGTACATCAACGACTTGAATAGATTGGTCATGGTGGACAAGATGGAAGAGGGGTGGTGTGGAATATCAGATAGTCACGGTGGTAATCTCAAGAGACAAAATATCGTCGTTCCTGCGGTGTCCTCCTTTGCAAGATATCAAGATGCGAAAGCCTCGGTCTATTGTTGGTCAGAGAACGACTCTTGGGTGCGGTTACCTCGTTTCTGATCGGCGTGGTGGGCACGGTGCTCCGGTTCGGTACTCTATGCGGTGCGGACCGTGGCCCCCTCACGTTCTTCCGCGATCAAATTGCACGGGGATGAGAACCTCATGTCCACCTCGCCGTTTGTATGAAAAGATCCACGGGCACCCCAAAATCACACGTAACATGGCCGACGGCCGTCTCGCTTGAACGGCATTCAACGCCATTCCTTTTGGTCTTTATTGGCCGTGGAAGGATCATCTTGGATCACCCCTCACACCTCCCCACGGGACCAAAAGGGATGACCAAAACCTCATGGCCTCCACGCATACGACGGCCACCATGTAAAGGCCCAACTTTCCACGGACCATCCTCTCTTTCGCCCCCCTCTCATTTTCCCTCCCCCTTTTCATTTCGTGGGCCACCCGTAATCATTTTTAACGGCCTCAAGTGTTTTCTCTTTTTAATCCCCAAACACGACTTCCCATCCTTCGCAACCAACCACACACTACCTAACCCTCTTGTTTTTATTTTCCGCCCCATCAAACCCGCCGGCCGTGTTAGATGGCCGCCACCACCACGACTCAGACCAACGGTGCCGTTCCGAGTTTACCTCAAAAGGCCGCGATTGGGCTTTTATCTTCAATACCAACGAAGAACCCGACGCTTCGGGCTCTTCAGAAGACTTTGCCTTTGTTGCCGCCCTCGATCTTACCAAATCTTCCAAACCTGGGGAACTCACAGTCTTCCGCTATGGCTGCCACACTCGCAGCCGGTCCGGGTCCACACGCTGCCACCACGACTAGCAGCAACGCGACCAATACGAACCAGAACAACACGTGTGAGGTATGGGAGGCAGTTGGTGCTCTTCAGTCCTGTTCCCTCACACACTTCCTTCACGCTCGTAGAATTGCCACCTGCATCCCAAGTGGCTCGACCCCACCTCTGGAGTATTGCACAACTTCTGTTCGAGAGCTTGCGCGAAGGCTAACTCTGCTGCAATGAACTGCGAGGTACCGCTCTCTAGATCGCTCATAACCGACAGAACGAGTTTTTGACTGACGCCACTTCTGCTTTTGTAGCATTGCAAAGTCCGACCGAAGTATACCGACGGAAAGGCCACCCATCCGTTTTGCTCTCGGACCTGTGCCAACGCTGCCAAGTCCAACGGTACTCAGAACGGAAACGGGAACGGAAACTCCAACGCAAATGCGAATGCGAATGGAACCGGACACGCACCGCAACGGGGTAACACGATGCCCGGAGCATTGAACATTCCTCCTCCAGCCAACATCTGTTCGACGCCGGGCTGCCAATTGGCCGCGTACAAGGATTCGAGTGGAGCTCTTGGGAAGTATTGTAGCAAGACTCATAAAGCGTACGTTCAACCTATGTTTCCCGGATTCTAATCGTTGACCCGGGAGAATTTGGATCTGACTTTCGTAGGTTGAGCCATAAGGGTTGTGTCGCGTGTAGGAAGGCTGACAAGTCCGGGAGGACCATCTTTTGTGCTGCCTGCGAGGTTTCGATTATGCAGAAAGCTCCTGGGATTGTCGAGATCGCGGAAGAGAACGAAACGTTCAAAAGTGGTGCGTTGTTTAGCTTGTGCGACTCGTCGTCTCGGTCACTTAAGATTGTGGAACAGTGGCTCAGCAGTTCAAGCGTTCGTGGAGACACACCACCTCGTGCCCGAAAGTCCGAGCTGTCTACAAGATTGTGGCAACGCAACAGAACGTGGACAAGTATAATGCGTATCGGTACGTTGTCGCCACCTTCCACTTAACACGAAAGTACAACCACTCACGATACTAAACTCCAGGGATTCTGTGGAGGCTCGTGGCAACTTCACCGGTGTGAACCGACCGCCAGGTAACGAGAACCGTCGATGGCACGGGACGCGCAGGAAGTGTACCCTCGGAGACAGCGGTTGCACGACATTTTGTTCCGACCCCCAATGCTCCTTGTGTTGTATTATCAAGACTTCGTTCGATCTGGCCCACTTTGGGAAGAAGACAAGTTGGGGAAGGTTCGGTACTGGAATTTATACTTCCTCTACGTCTTCCAAGTCCGTACCGCATGCTCCCCCGCGTTTGTTGAGGTCTTTTACTGATGGAAACATCCGCTGTCTAGGTCAAACGATTACACCTCCACTGACTCTACCTCGCCGTGGAAGGCCATGCTGCTGAACAAAGTGGTCGTTGGCAAGGGTTACAAGATACTCCACGATAACCCTACGATGACTACTCCGCCCGCTGGGTACGATTCTGTAAGCCGAGCTTCATATTTCTTCGTTCGCTTGAAGGCTAACCGTCGGATGCATTAGGTGCTTGCTGAAGTTGGAGGAAGTCTCAACTACGACGAACTCATCGTGTACACGAACGACGCTGTGCGGCCGTCCTACCTTGTGATGTACGAGTAGAAGTGCATAGGCATCCACTACTGTATCTTATATTTATGTTTAAGCCTGGGGAATACCCGGGTTCGCACCATTGTAACACGACATGTATTCATAATGGCAACGTATACAGAACATGATGGTAGAATAACACCACAAACGTCCATACAGGATGGTCCACCTCACGGAGCGAACAAGGTATTGAGGAACTCCTTGCCGGCGGAACTTGGGGTCTTTGGCTTCTTCGCTTTCTTCGCCTTGATGCGTTCTTGCTTGACTGAGAGATGGTCAGGGAAATGCTGGGTCAGGAAGTCTACACCACTCACGGAGTTCCTGCCTGCGAATGGTCTTGGCGTAGGGGTTGAGACGGAAGAGGACGCCCTTGTTGACCAATGGGTTCTTATGTTGAGTCCATGGACGCTTGGTGACCTTGGAGTTGGCAGGTCGGACAACGGCCTGGATCACAGTGCTGTTGATGATGCCAGTGACATCGGGGTTGGTGATCTTGGAAGTGGGAAGGCTGGGGAGGAATCAACTACGGGATTGAGGGCACAGGTGGACAAACGTACGTGTAGTCCTTCTTGTAGACGGAAGCCTTATCGAAGGTACCGAAGACCTCGTCGAGGAGGCCGAAAGCGCCCTCGGTCCAGATAACGAATCGGCCGAGGTGGCCACCGGGAGCAAGCTGGAGCAAGTTCAACCTGCGAACATTGACGGCCTCAACACCAGGAAGATTCCTGAACGCCTTGACGATCCCGTTGTCTTCATTGTAGACAATGAGAGGACCACGACGCTGACGGTACCTGCGACCTCTGATCTTTCCTTTGCCGGCCCGGTATTTCCTTGAGTTGGAGACTTTCGTAACGTCGGCGTAGGCATTAACCGCCTTGAGGAGGGCGACGGCGTCCTTGGTCTTGGCCAAAGACTCAACGCCAGAGGAAACGACAAGTGGGATTTCCTCGGTTCCCTCAATTCTGTGACCGCGGGCGAGGACCAGGGAAGGAAGAGCAGAAGCGGCCAAGGCAGAGACGACAGCGAATCTGCGCTGTCCCTGGTTAACCTTAATGTGCCACTTGCGCCAAATTTTCGTAGGAGCAAACATACGACCGCCACGGCACATGTTACCGAAAGCAGCCTGGTCGTATCGTGAATACAGAGAAACAATCTCCAGATACACAGGTGCTACGTACCTGACCAGAGCGGTGGGTTCCTCCACCACCAACACGGGGAATACGGGCTACGGCACGACCGGTACCCCAAGACTCGGCGGAGGTTTGGTGACCGGCCTTTTCGCTGACAGCGTATGGCTGTCTCTTGTTTTTAGCGATGCTCTCTGTAACGCATCATCAACATCCGCCTCTGGGCCCTCGATCGGACATCTGCGTACTGTGAACTTGCTGGACGACATCGAGTCGGATCGGAGCAGTCAAAACTGCAGGTAGCGGCAGAGAGCCCGAAGCCTCTAGGGACCACAACAACTCGTTAACTTGTAATCTTTCGACTCCACCTAACACACATACCTCCGGTCGCGGAGCGAATGCTAACAGTGGGACGGGAGGCCATAGTCTTGAGGGGATTATCGACTTTGGGATCGCGAGTATCGGTGGAGGTGTGGTGGTGTTTCCATAAAGGGAAACGACTCTACAGCTGTGATCGGAATACTCCGGCTGAGGTCTAGATGTCGATCGCGTTCGGCGTCTCTTCGGAGGCAGCCCATGCTGACCTGCCATCCTCGCTCCCAACGTTTTCACAAATATGAATGCCGACCCTTTTGAGCGTGCCAATCCAGCAGTGGCCCTCGTTGTGTGGTTCTATGGAAATTTTTCTAGGCCTCGTTGACGGCGTTTGTTGACTGCCACCGTCTCCGCGTGACACACGCACCTGCCCCAACACACCTCTGTTTCTGTCTGACCACCATGGACACCATTCCGTCTACGACACCTACCTCAAACGACTTCGTTGAAGCTAGATACCGATCTAGTACCATTACGAGCATCGTCGTGGCCGCAGCTGTCATTGTGACGTTGTTCTATTTGGCTGGGCTTTATCTAGTGGCTCATCGTTGGGCTCGAGATGACAGCTCCCTGAACAAATACTCCAGTGTGCGCCTTCAAAGATCTGCACCATGTATGATCTCCTCTTTGCCGACCTGTGGAGGACCCCGTAACTGACTTTGTCCTAATAGTCGTGTACCTACTGCTAGTCTTGACGAGCATCATTGAGGTGAGCCCCTCCGAGCAGAAACTAGGTCGCCCCAGTCTCTCAAAGTGGATTAGATCTCAATATCAGCTTGGATACTCGTGCAGTACGACTTCAACCACAATTACCCCTCCAACGCAGCCAAGGCGGGGATAAAGTTTATCTTGTTCGTCGGGCCCGTTTCGCAGGTTACGATTTTCCTACTAATTCCTTCCAGGTTCTCCAGCTGCTGGACGACCATTGTCGCGGGCGGATACCTTTTCCTGTTTTTCCACCCTAAATTATCGGGAACACCCATCGTCTCGATCGGCGCCCAGGGAATATGGATCTGCTTGACGTGGATTCTGTGGATTGCGGCCTCGGCGTACTTGAATGCCGCTCTTCCGTTTGTGACAGTATACAGCGAATGTACCCTTGTGTACTGTGGGCAGCTAAAGGCGTTGTTTGGTAAGTCCTCGCATGTTGCATGTGAGGAATGAATTGACCAACGAGGCTTCCAGCCATTTCCGTTGTGCAAACGTAAGGAACATGCTCGCTTCTGCGTGCTTCATCTGATCCGTCGTGCTGAATTTTCTTAATAGCATCTTCTTTGCGTTGGCGATGTTCGTCATCATGTGGCTTGCGTGGCAAAGGGTACACGGGAAATAGATTCTATATGGCTGGTTGCCCACCTAAACGATAGCTATGACTGTATGGCCATATTATGACCGTTATGTACACTAATACGAAGAAAAAAAAGAAAAAAAAAACCTGCTCTGGTATACCCCATCTGTAATCGAGGTGGAATAGCAACGAGGACGGGGGTGGACATCACTCCGAAGCATCTTGAGGCAAGTAATTTACCGTTGACTTTGTCGCGTCCTTGTTCGCATCCATGAACTTCTCCCAAAAGTCCTTTGCCGCTAGGTTAAAGTTTATCTCGACAACCTTCTGGGCCGGAGAGCTTAAGAACCGCTGCACGATGCTTCCACCAACGGCTCCGATACTCTGTGAGGGAAGCGGTAGGAAAGTAGCCGCGAAACCTCCCGTTGAGACAAGGCAGACGATCGTTTGGGGGTCATATGGTGCCTGGCTCCGGTGGTGGTCGTGCTGGAGCCACGGTTAGCAACAAACCGAGGTAAGTAGTGGGGCGGGGATACCATAATGAAGTTTTCTATCCTTTGTCCATCCTCCTCTATCGTTTCCCGCGATGTGTTGGCCAGGAGGATGAGAAGCTCTTCACATCTCTGCCTCGACTCCAGAAACGCCCCCGTCGTGGCAACTACACCATCCTCGAATACGGACCGGTAAAGCTCCAGGAGACCGGTTATGGTAAATAAGGCGTTTGAACGTAGGATCATGCAACGATCGCGGTCTCCAATGTCAGAGTATTTCCTCGATAGGTCAAGTATGTGCTGTAAACTCTCACTCCCCCGTGCTATCAGCTTTGCCCGTTTCAAGGAATCAACCTGCATCACTATCGCAGGATGGTTGGCCGCGGTGCTTCGAAATGACAGACACGAGGGAGCTTACCATTTTGATGCAACTCCTCAAGGTACCTTTTCACGTCCTTGAGCCAGAGGAATGTCTTTGTTCGCGATATCAACGGGCAGGTCTCCCATAGTAGCGGGTACGCAACCTGTTGTCATCAGTGCGAATTCAAGACAAGTCCTGATGTTCTCACCGGAAGTTCGGATTGGAATTGGCGTTCAAGTTCTTCGCAAAGGCCGCGAAGGTCTTGTCGGATCCCATCCGCACGACCCTGTGTAATACGCTTGAAATCAGCGCGTCAGGTCTGAAGGGTGCATCCTGGGCTATTTGCGTCCATACCGGTAGTTTGTCTTCGTGGTTGTGGTTTGCCCATACCTTCGTGCCGGGGAGCCCCGAGACGTAGAAGTATAGAAAAACCTCGAGGTAGAGTATCTTTGCCAAGAAGGCAACCCTCTCATGATCCTCCTCAGATGGAATCAACCCAGCGGTGATAGGTGGGATCCCTAGGTGATTGGTGTTCGTCAACGGTGCGAAACGAATATCGTAGCTTCTTATGACGGTTATGGCTCTCCGGTAATGTTTCCAGGCGAGATTCGGGTTTCCTACGGCCATCATTGCAAGTGCAACCGCCCAGTGAGCTTGGGCGAACGTAAATTGGTCTTCATCCTGTCTGATCATTGACAAGAACCGGAAGGTGAGTTGACCTAGCACCCCTTGCGACCGCCACAGGGAGAACTCCTTCCGCGAGAGTTGGTACTGATGTCTACCGGAGAGCTCCGCGTAGTACACGAAAAAAGGAGGGATGACTGTCCCGGAGACGTCACCAAGCATAATAGCTTGGGCTTTCGCTGACGTGTGGATGTTCCCGTGAACCAAGTCGTACGAGAGATAAATGAGCCGACTATTATGCGTGAGTACACGAAACGCACGAGATGAGTCCGGTACTCACAAGACAAGATTTCTGTCGTTTTGTGACACAGCGGATGGTGGTAAGGTCGAAAGGTCGTATGTCGACCCTACGCTTGGCAAAAAAAAATCGACCACCGTCCACGCCTCGTCTTCTGGCCTTGCACTCCAGTATTCGTGGTCTAGGGAAGCAGTGTACCCATCAGGACCGTCCGCGGGTACCCTGGAGGTACCCTCCGAGTTGGCATCCTCCACAGGTCGTAAATTTGCGGTTCCGCGGGGAACTCTATCGTAAATGCATGGTCCACGATGTTGGGATTTCTGGCAGGGTGTGCATTCTGGTTTAGCAGCGTCACATCTCTACCCTGTCCAGTCAGATTATGTGCACTTCGACGAAACCCGATGTATTTACGACTTTCGCCTGTCTGACAACACCGGTCAGCATTGGCGTCATTTAGACTCATTTCGACGAACCTGCATGGGATGCAAGCTCTTCCTTTCGCCAGTACATTCTTTCGTGGCTTTACCGGGTCATAGGTACAAGCCAGGATGTCTACAGCGCAAGCACCACACCGTGGGCGGGCCTCATCGCAATACTAGTAGTGGTTTGGCAGGTGAGTGTTGCGCAGCTTAGACTGAGCTCCAGATAAAACTACGCACGGTCTTTCGAGTTCTGGTTCAATTCGATCAGAATCTAGCTCAATGGTTATGGTGTGGGGGACCAGCCTCACCGACAATAGTTGCAGGGGGACTGTGATGTCGTCATAGAACGGGATCCCACTCCGGCCAGCGAGGTACAGCGTTTAAATTCGAGGTAAATCCAAGGAGAGGCGGCCGGCGCCAGTCGCGACGGCGACTGCGAGAGCTGTGGGAGTGTTTCACGTGGCGGACATGTGACCATTTTCGTCGCGGTGTGGTTCCTTGCGGTTCAGAAAGTTCAACCATCGACGGTTGGTTCCTTCGGTTTCTCCTCCCCCTCGTTTCCTGAACCGTTCATACTTCGTTGGTGTATCCGGCGTTCTAGATCGTTATCTTACTCATGACCGTTATGTACACTAAAACGAAAAAAACCTGCTCTGATGTACCCATCTGTAATCGAGGTGGAGACTGAGGTGGAATAGCGGCGGTGGGGGGGCATTACTCCGAAGCATCTTGAAGCAGATAATTTACCGTTGACTTTGTCGCCTTTTTGCTCGCCTCCGCAAACTTTTCCCAAAAGTCCTTTGTGGCTAGGTTAAAGTTTATCTCGACGACCGTTTGGGTTGGAGAGCTCAGGAACCGCTGCACGACGCATTCGCCAACGGCGCCGATACTCTGCGACGGAAGTGGTAGAAAAGTGGCCGCGAAATTTCCGACTGAGACAAGGCAGACGATCGTTTGGGGGTCATACGGAGCCTGGCTCCGGTTATGGTCGTGCTGAAGTCACAATCAGCAAAAAACTGGGGTAAGTAGTGGGGTGGAAATACCGGAATGAAGTTTTCTATCCTTTGTCTATCCTCCTCTATCGTTTGTCGCGATGTGTTGGCTAGGAGCACAAGGAGCTCTTCACACCTCTGCCTCGACTCCAGAAATTCCTCCGTAGTGGCAACTACACCAGCCTCGAATACGGACCGGTAAAGTTCCAGGAGACCGGTTATGGTAAACAACGCGTTCGAACGGAGGATTATGCAACGATCGCGGTCTCCAATGTCAGAGTATTTCTTCGATAGGCCGAGTATGTGCTGTAGGTTTTCACTCCCCCATGCTATCAGCTTTGCCCGCTTCGAGGGATCAACCTGCATCACTATCGCTATATAGTTGGACCGCGGTGGCTTCAAAAGGGCAAACATGGGGGAGCTTACATTTTTTACACGGTTCTTCGAGGTACCTTTTCACGTCCTTGAGCCAGAGGAATGTCTTGGTTCGCGATACCAATGGGCAGGTCTCCCATAGTAATGGGTACGCAACCTGTTGTCATCAGTACGAATTCAAGATGAGTCCTGATGTTCTCACCGGAAGTTCTGATTGGAATTGGCGTTCGAGTTCTCCGCAAAGGCTGCGAAGGTCCTGTCGGATCCCATCCGCACGACGCTGTATAACGTGCTTAAAATTAGCGCGCCAGGTCTGAAAATTGTATGCTGGAGTATCTGTGTCCTTACCGGTAGCCTATCTTCGTGGTTGTGGTTTGCCCATACCTTCGTACCTGGGAGCCCCGAGACGTAGAAGTAAAGAAAAGCCTCGAGGTAGAGTATCTTTGTCAAGAAGGCAGCCCTCTCGTGGTCCTCTTCAGATGGAATCAGCCCAGTGGTGATAGGGGGGATCTCTGGATGATTGGTGTTGGCCGGCGGCGCGAAACGGATATTGTACCTTCGTACGACAGCTATGGCTCTTCGGTAATGCTTCCAGGCGAGATTCGGGTTTCCTACGGCCATCATTGCGAGTGCAGTCTCCCAGTGAGCTTGGGCGAACGTAAATGGGTCTTCTTCCGGTCTGATCATCGACAAGAACCGGAGAGTGAGTTGACCCAGCACCGCTTGCGACTCCCAGAAGGAGAACTCCATCCGTGAGAGTTGGTACTGATGTCTACCGGAGAGCTCCGCGAAGTACACGAAAAAAGGAGGGATGACCGTCCCGGAAACGTCACCAAGTATAACGGCTTGGTCCTTCGCTGAGGTGTGGATGTTCCCGCGAACCAAGTCATGCGAGAGGTGGAGGAGTCGACTATTATGCATAAATACCAAAGACGCGTGAGATGGGTCCGTCACTCACAAGACAAGATTTCTGTCGTTCTGTGACACACCGGATGGTGGTAAGGTCGAGGGGTCGTATATTGACCCTACGTTTGGCGAGGAAGGATCGACCACGGTCCGTGTTTCGTCTTCTGGCTGTGCGCTCCAGTATTCGTCAAGAGAAGCGGTATACCCATCCACAGGTACCCCGGAGGTACGCGCCAAAATGTCATTTTTCGCAGGCTGTAAGTTTGGAGTTCCACGGGGTGCTCGGTCGTAAGTGCACGGCCCACGACGTTGGGATTTCTGGCACGGTGTGCATTCTGGTTTAGCGCCGTCGCATCTCTACCCCGTACAGTCAGATGCTGTGCAATTCGAAGAGACTCGAGTTATTTACGACTTTCGCCTGTCTGACAACACCAGTGAGTATTGGAATCATTCGAACTCGTTTCGACCCACCTGCATGGAATGCAAGCTCTTCCTTTGGCCAGTGTATTCTTTGGCGGCTTTACTGGGTCATAGTCACAAGCTAGGATCTCCGCAGCACAAGTACCGCACTGTGGGCGGGCCTCATCGCAATACTAGTGGTGGTTTGGCAGGTGAGGGCGTCGTAACCTGGGTTGAGCTCCGAACGAAACTACCCACTATCTTTCGGGCTCTTGTTCAGTTCGATCAGATTCAAACACGTGATGGTAATGTGGCAGACCGGCCTCACCGACAATAATTGCAGGGGGACTGTGCTGGCGTCATAGAACGGTGTTCCACTCTGGCCAGCGAGGCACAGCGTTTAAATTCGAGGTTACCTCGAAGAGAGGCGACCGGCGCCAGTCATGACAGTTACTAGCGTTGCACGTGGCGGGCATGTGACCGTTTTCGTCACGGCGCGGTTCAGAACGTTCAACCATCGACAGTCCGCCCCAGTTGGAAACCGGGCCCGCCACTCTTCACGACCTCG
>Ga0307511_10006248_pt1 | contig 12013 bp, 7 predicted proteins | sample 13_EM_MG_FD_200266 | JGI IMG/M metagenome (GOLD analysis project Ga0307511, IMG submission 200266) | Populus trichocarpa ectomycorrhiza microbial communities from riparian zone in the Pacific Northwest, United States - 13_EM | ecosystem: Host-associated > Plants > Roots > Unclassified | place...
AGAAGGATCCGCGGCATCGCTACGCCTCGGCCGCGGCATTGCTGCACGACGTCGCGATCGCGGCAGGGAAGAAGGCTGATGCCGGCGAGTTGCTGGTCGGCAGCGGCGAGCTGTTCGCAGCACCGCTCATCGGACGAAAGGCGGAAGTGACACAACTCGCGTCGCTGATCGCCGAGGCGCGCGCAGGACGTGGCAACGGAGTCATCGTCGCTGGCGCCGAGGGGATGGGGAAGAGCCGGATCGTGCGCGACGCCACGCTGCGCGCGCAGCTCGAAGGGGCGCGGGTTTTCTGCGGCCGCTGCCCGATCAACCGCAAGACCGTCTACGCGCCCTTCTTCGAGATCATCCAGCAGATGGTGATGGCGGTGAATCCGGACGCCGACGTTTCGGGCGAGATCCGTCAATTGCTTCGGCCGGTCGTCGTCGCCGCGAAGGGGGAAGAGGCTCCGGCCGCGACGGGTCAGAAGTACCGCCTCTTCAACCGCATCGTTCAGGCAATGCAGGACATGTACGGCTTTCTCAGCGCCAGTCCTGCCGAGGGAGAGTCGAGCGCCTCGCCGCTGATCCTCGTGATCGAAGACGTGCAGTGGGCCGATTCGTCGACTGCCGAGCTGTTCTCTTTCCTGATCGGCGAGGCGAAGGAGAACCGGCTCCTCGTGATCGGCACGCTGACGATCGATTCGTCGGCCGAGGCGGTCACTGAGCCGGGCGTGCATCTCGCAGCCTGGGAGCGGCGTTCGCGAGACGGCAACTTTCCGATCATCAAAGTCGAGGCGCTCAACGAGTCGCTGGTTCGCGAGCACCTCCAATCGCTGCTGGGTGAACAGAAGATCTCCGACGAGCTGGTGCGCTGGACGATGTGGGAATCGGCCGGATCGCCGCTCGTCATCCGCCGCATCGTCGATTACCTGATCGCGCACGGCTACCTGCACTGGGAGTCCGACGGCTGGGTCGCGGAGATGGAGCGGATCGAAGGATTGCGCATCCCCGGAGGCGCGGCGTCGATCCTGATGGAACGAGTGGAAGCGCTGGAGCCGCGGCACAAGGAGTTGATCGAGGCGGCGGCGGTCGTGGGGGAGTCGTCCGGCGTTGATCTGCTGACCAGCGTCGCCTCGGCGTCGCGGGAGGATTCCTATCACGCACTTCGCGAAGTCGTTTCGCTCGGTCTTCTCGACGAGTCGAATGACGGCAAGACGATCGGATTCCCGCAGATCCATCTGCGCGAGGCGGTCTACAACGCCATGCCGGAGCGCCGACGCACGGAGCTGCACCAGACCGTCGCAGCGGCGCTGGAGCCGGCGCTGAATGCAGGATCGACGCAGCTTCTCGGCGAAGTGGCCTTTCACTTCGCGCGCGGCAGCGACAAGGTCAAAGGCATCCGCTACGCCGTCGAGGCGGGCGACATGGCCATGCGCACGATCGCGCATCAGGGCGCGACGGAGTTCTATCGCAGCGCGCTGGAGCTGATGGACCTCGCCGGCGAAGACGAAGCGCGCAAGGCCGAGGTTCGCGAGAAGCTGGCCGATGCCTACTACCGCAGCAGCGACTATCGCGGCGCCATGCAGTCGTACCAGTACATCCTGAAGAGCATCCAGTCGCGCAGCAAAGATGACGCGCCGAACGCCGGTCTCGCCCGCGTCATGAAGAAGATCGGCAAGGTGCTGGCGAAACGGGGCGAGCAGGAAGCGGCGTTGTCGTACTTCCAGAACGCGATCGAGCAGTACGAACGATTGGACCTGTCGATCGAGGTTGCCGAGCTGCTCAATCGCATCGCCTGGCTGTATCGCGAGAAGGACGACCCCGAGGCGGCACGGGCCTCGGCGGAGCGCGCGCTGACGCTCCTCAGTGCGAGTGAGCCGAACATCGTCTTCGGCTACGTGATGAACATGCTCGGTTGCATCGAGTACAGCCTCGGCAACTGGCAGAAGTCGCGCGAGCTGCTCATGGAATCGCTGAAGGTGGGCGAGAAGGTCGGCTCCGAGCAGCTTTGCAAAGTGGCGTCGACCAATGTCGGCAACACCCTCTGGAAACTCGGGGACTGGATCAACGCCCTGCAGTACTACAAGATGAATCTCGCGCTCTCGGAGGCCGATGGCGATCTGTGGGACCTCATCAGCGCGTACAACAACGTCGGCATCATCGAGTTCAGCCGCGGCCAGTTTCATGTGGCGGCGGAGTACTTCGAGAAGAGCGTTCGCATCGACGAGAAGGTCGGCGCCGTCGAATACGAAGCGCTGGCTCGCGAGAATCTGGCCGAGGCCTTCGAGATGCTCGGCCGCTGGAACGATGCCCTCATCCAGTACAACCGCTGCCTGGCGATGCAGGGCTTTGACGAGTCGCGCGCGTCTCGCTCCTCGGTGTACATCCCGCTGGCGAGGTTGATGAACAAGAAGGGCGACATCGCCAAGGCCATGGCCTATTCGCAGAAGGCGCTCGCCGCCGCCGAGCGCGCGCGCGACGAAGACCTCATCGCCGAGGCTTCGTATGTCCTTGCGAACATTGAGGATGAGCGCGAAAACTACATCGAGGCCGAGCGCTATCTGGACCGCTGCATGTCCATCTTTGAATCGCACCAGACCACGCAGGGGTTGGCGCGCGCGCACACGGCCGCGGCCAGCATGGCCTTCACCCAGCAGCGGATCGATGAGGCCCGGACACACGCAGAGCTGGGCGAGAAATACGCGCGGCGGCTGGACGACCGGTTCACGCTGGCCAAGAACGATTGGATGTGGGGAAAGATCCTCTCCTCGCAAGGCGAGCGCGAGGCCGCCAACGCCAAGTTCGACGCCGCGCGGGCGACGTTCGAGGAACTGCAGACGCCGTACGAGCTGGCCCGGCTGCTGTTCGACATCGGCCTGCTGAAGGAGGAGCCGGAAGAAGCGACGCAGACAATCCGTAGCGCGATCCGGATCTTCGAACGGCTCGAAGCGACCCACGACCTCGAGCGCGCCCGTGGAGCGCTTTTCCGCATCAAACCCGCCGGCAAAGCGCCGGAGAGCGGCGTGGTCGGGCTCTACGAAGTGGTGAAGATCATCAACTCGACCCTCGATCTCGAAGAAGTGCTCAATCGCGTTCTCGATCTGGCCATTCGCCGGGTCCGCGCCGAGCGGGGGATGATCATCCTCCTCGATCCGATCACGAGCGCGCTGCGGACGCGAATCGTCCGCAATATCAAGGACACGGAAGGTGGCTCGCGGCGCTCGCCGCAGTCGATCGTCAAGGAGGTCATCCAGTCGGGCCAGTCGGTGATCTCCGCCGACGCCCGCGCCGATGCCCGTTTCGTGGAGTCGGAGTCGGTCATCGCCGAGAACATCATGTCGATCCTCTGCGTGCCGCTGGTCATCCGCGAGCGGATCGCCGGCGCGATCTACGTCGATCACCGCGAGGCCCGGCATCTCTTCTCACAGAAGGACTTAACGTTCATCGAAGCCTTCGCCGATCAGGCGGCCATCGCCATCCAGAACGCGCGGCTGTACGAGGAGCTGGAGGAAGCGCGGGCGCGCCTGTCGCTGGAGAACGAATCGCTCCGCCGCGAAGTGCTGGTGGAGAAGCACCTCGACTCCGTCGTCGGCAGTTCGGAGGCCGTGGCCAAGATCCAGTTCGCCATCCGCAAGGCCTCCAGCGGCCACTCGACGGTGCTCGTGCGCGGCGAGTCGGGGACGGGGAAAGGCCTCATCGCCCGGATCATCCACAACGTCTCGCCGCGGCGGAACGGGCCGTTCATCATGTTCAACTGTGCGGCGCTGCCGGAGACACTGGCCGAATCGGAGCTGTTCGGTCACGAGAAGGGATCGTTCACCGGCGCCGACCGCCGCAAGCTGGGACGCTTCGAGCTGGCCAACGGCGGCACGATCTTCCTCGACGAGATCGGCAAGGTGAGCTTGGCCATTCAGGCCAAACTGCTGCGCGTCGTCGAGGACAAGGAGTTCGAGCGCGTCGGCGGGACGAACACGATCAAGACCGATGTCAAGATCATCGCCGCCACCAACCTCGACATCGAGAAGGCAATCGAACAGGGGACGTTCCGCGAGGATCTCTACTACCGCCTGAACATCATCCCGCTGTTTCTTCCGCCGTTGCGGGAACGGAAGGACGACATTCCGCAGCTCGCCGAGCATTTCATCAAGAAGATCTGCAAGGACCTCGGCGTGGAGACGAAGCGCCTGGAGCCGGGCGTGCTCGATCTCTTCACGCGCTACAACTGGCCCGGCAACGTGCGCGAGCTGGAGGCGACGATCCACCGGGCCATCGTGATGTCGAACGACGAGACCATCACCCGCAACGATTTCTACGGCCTATTCGCCGAGGTTGGCGGCGCGGCGGCCACGACCAGCCCCATGCCGATGCCTGGGTCGCTGCTCAATCCGATGGTAGGCAAGATGGAGATCACCAGCGAGGTCTACGACGACGTGATGTCGTCCGTCGATCGCCAGCTCATCGAGCGCGCGCTGGAGACCTCGGGCGGCCGCATCCGCGAGGCGGCCCGCCGCCTGGGTCTGGCCCGCAATACGCTGAAGTCGAAGATTCAGAAGTACAGCATCCACGTGCGGGAGTGACGGGCTTGTTGCGCTGGGCCGCCTCCTCGGCTACCGTCGCACGCCGATGACCGAGGCAGGCACGAGACCGGTTCAATTCACCGAAGACCGCATTCCGATGGAGGGGATCGAAGAGACGATCTCTGAGCTGGTCGAGTTGTATGGCGGCGAGATCACGGCGTCCCGCGAGAAGGAGCGCCAGTTTACGCTGCCACTGCGACGCGGGATCGCTGCGGCGGGGGGGATAGGGTGCACACTCTCCTGGATCGCCGCCGAGGACGGACAAGCCGCCGTCACGCTCGTCTGCAACCGCGATGTTGATGCTCCGAAACTGCAGCGGGTGGCTCTGCTCGTCGCTGGGGTGATCGGCTCGCTACTTTTCATGATCTGGCCGTTCTTTATGCACTCCCGCGAGTTGGGGACGCTGGCCTGGATCGGCGGCGCCATCGCCCTCGCGGTCTACTTCATGACGCTGCGCAAGACGAGCGGAGGACTGGCCTACGACTTCCTGCAGCGTCTGGCGCGCGCGCAACGCGGACGGGAGACGGCGGCCGAGTGATCTGGATCATGATCCCGCTCGTCGCCTTCGTCCTGTTCGGGCTCTACGTCCGGCGCGAGGCGGAGCGGATCCGGGCCGAAGATGTCCGGCCGCGGATCACGGTCAAACTCAAACTAGCCAGCGCCGGGATGGCCACACCGGCAGAAGTGCGAGTCCGGCGGGGCATTGAGGACGAGATCGAGAAGCGCGGCATCGGCTCGATCGCGGATACCGGGTCGGGGGAGGGGTGGGCGACGATTCGGGTGGCGGTAGGCGACGTGGGCGTTGCCGCCGAGCAGATTCGCACGTTGCTGGGAGAAAAGGGTCTGTCCGAGAGCGGCGTCGTGGAGGCGTAGGCGTAGCGCCAGCGACCCGCTGGCTGGACCGCCGCCGGCCCGGCGGCGATTCACCGAAACCGCCAGCGAGCCGCTGGCGGTCCAGCCGACGAGCCGTCGGCGCTACGAAGAGCCGGCGCTCCAGGCCTACAACCGGCCTGTAATGATCGACTTGGCGATCGTGGCGAGCTGCATGTTCGACGTCCCCTCGTAGATCTGGCCGACCTTCGAATCGCGCCAGAACTTCTCGACGGGGTACTCCTTCGTGTAGCCGTTGCCGCCGAAGAGCTGGACGGCCAGCGAGGTCACCTTTTCGGCCACCTGCGAGGAGAAAAGCTTGGCCATGGCCGCTTCGCGGAGGAAGGGCTGTTTGGCGTCTTTGAGGCGGGCGGCGTTGTAGACCATGAGGCGGGCCGCTTCGAGCTGCGTGGCGGCCTCGGCGATCTGGAACTGGACGCCCTGGAACTCGGCTACCGGCTGTCCGAACTGCTTGCGCTCCTTGGTGTAGGCGATGGCGTATTCGAGTGCTCCGCGGGCGACACCGATCATCTGCGCGCCGATCCCGATCCGGCCTTCGTTCAGGGTCTCGATGGCGATCTTGTAGCCGCGGCCCGGCTCGCCGACGACGTTTTCCTTCGGCACACGGCAGTCTTCCAGGATCAGCTCGCAGGTGGATGAGGCGCGGATTCCGAGCTTGTCCTCCTTCTTGCCGACTTTGAAGCCGGGGAAGTCGCGCTCGATGAGGAAGGCGGTGATTCCTTTGTAGCCGGCATCGGGGTTGGCGTTGGCGAAGACGATGAAGATGCCTGCCTCGAAAGCATTGGTAATCCAGAGCTTCTGGCCGTTGAGGACCCAGTGGTCGCCCTTGTCCTCGGCCTTGGTGGCCAGCGCAAAGGCGTCCGATCCGCTGCCGGCCTCGGAGAGGGCATAGGCGCCGATGGTGTCGCGGGCCAGCATCGGCAGGTACTTCGATTTCTGGTCGTCGTTGCCCCAGCGGATGATGGCGTTGTTGACCAGCGTGTTCTGGACGTCGACGAGGACGCCGCAGGAAGCATCGACGTGGGAGAGCTCTTCGACGACGAGGACGGCGTTGAAGAACGAGGAGCCGGCGCCGCCCCACTGGTCGGGGACTTCGATTCCCATGATGCCGAGGTCGAAGAAACTGCTGATCAGATCCTTCGACATCGCGGCGTCGTGATCCATCTGGTGGACGAGAGGGCGGATCTTTTCGATGGCGAAGTCGCGCACGCTCTGCTGAAACATCTGCTCTTCTTCGGAGAGGAGCGTGAGCGGTGCGCCGGGAGCGATTTCGATGGTGTCTGCGGTCATCGGCGCATCATATCGAAAGCGTGGTGCCCCGGGCCGGACTCGAACCGGCACGCCGATTTCGCGGCAGCGGATTTTAAGTCCGCAGCGTCTGCCGATTTCGCCACCGGGGCTCGCGGACAAGGTAACACGTTGACGCCGGCCGCAAGCGGCGTTACCTTTCACTGCACAAGGTTCGATGCACCCCTGCGAGGCAGTAAAGCGTTGATCAACGGTACGGAGAGAAGAAGCGGATATCTCGCTCTTCATCCCGCGCCGGATTTCTGTGCCGTTGATCAACGCCTTCGCAGCGGCGGTGAGGGGGAGGCGAGGAGATGGGAGTCTGCAACTGGTGCGGGAGCGAGTTCCCGCTGACACGGTCGACACGCAAGTACTGCACGCCGCGCTGCAAGACAAATGCATGTCTTGGACGGAAGCCGAGCCGCATCCGCGCTGCCGAGGTCGAAGCGCTGCACGAGCTGCTACACACGGATCTGGGGAGCGCCGATCTGTTTCGCGAGAGGCTTCGCGCCATCATCGCGCCGGATATGCCGCCGATTGAGGTTGACGGAGGGATGTTCGTGCCGCGTCTCGATTGATTGGGGCTGCGCGCGTTGTCGGTTGTCGGTTTTCAGTTGGGATGGAGGCAACGCGCGGACCAACAGATCACCGACAACCGACAACGCGCGCAGCGCCAATAAAAAGGGCGCCGTTTTACGGGCGCCCTTCCGGGGTGGAGACCAGCCCTTTTACGAGCTAACCCCCTGAGTTTTACTAGGACAATCCATCGAAATTAGTACCTCCTCCCCCATGAATTTCCGGCGGACCCGCAACAAGCGCCGCTGCCATGGTTCAGCAGCCCACCTCGCCAGCGTCGCGGACCGGATCGACCGCTCCTACTCGCCCCGTGGTGGAAGGGAGGAGCGGGAACTTGATGTCTCGTCTTAGTGCTTCATTCAAAGAGCGATGCGGCCAGCAGCCACATCTGAAACGTATACCCGCAGATAAACGCGTGGCGGCGCTGTTTCTTCCAGCCCACCCACCCATGAACTGTCGAGCATGCAGAAGATGATACATTTTTCGTTTGTAATAGCAACACACAATTTTCCTGTGCGTTTGCTTGCATCTGACAGCCGGCGCGCCCAACTCCCTGTGCTACGATTCCCGCTTTCCGGAGCCAATTGAGATGAAACGACTTCCGGCCTTCCTCGCGGCGCTCATCGCACTCGCCGCGCTTCCTCTGGCAGCAGCGAACGTATCGGGAAAAGTCACCTTCGTCACCAAGCGCGGGCAGAACCCCGTGGCCACGGAGACGCTGGTGTGGGCGGAGCCGGTTCCGGCGCGAACCGTGCGCATGGCCCCGACCACCTACAACATCACCACGCGGAACAAGACCTTGATTCCGCACGTGCTGGCCATACCCATCGGATCGACGGTTACCTTTCCGAACGAAGATCCGATCTCGCACAACCTCTTCTCGGTCTCGTCGAGCAATGCCTTCGACCTCGGCCTCTACCGAAAGGGAGCCGGCAAGTCGCAGAAGTTCGATGCGCCGGGCGTCGTGAACGTCTATTGCAACGTTCATCCGAACATGTCGGCCGTCATCCACGTGATGAGCACTCCCTATTTCGCGTTCGCCGACGCCACCGGCACGTTCACGCTCTCCAATCTCCCAGCCGGCAAGTACAAGCTGGTGGCCTGGAACGAGCAGGGAGGGCAGAGCGACGTCGTGATCGATGCCTCCTCCATCTCTGCCTCGCCGGCACTTGCCATCACGCTCGACAGCCGGAGTTACCGCGCCACGCAACATCTGGACAAGACCGGCAAGCCGTACAAGGCGCCGAGCTCGAGGGAATACTGAGTGACGGCTGAGACCATCTCCGGCCCGCTGCGGACCTCGAGCGGAGAGATTCCGATCCCGCGGAAGGCGCCCGTCGTCGAGAAGGCGAAGTTCCCGCTGGTCTGGAAGCTGTTCGGGCTGACAGCGCTGCTCATCGCCATCGTCGTGACCGTGGCGGTGGCCATCACCATCAACCGCGCCAACGCCATCGCCAAAGCGACGGTCGACAAGTCGATCGCCGGTGCGGCCAAGTTGTTCAAGGAGTTCGAGCGCCAGAGGCTGGGAAGGCTGGCGCTGCCGGCGGAACTGCTCGGCACGGATCCAAAATTCGTCGCCTACATTCAGGACTCGCTCAGGGGCGGAGCCGCAGCGGCCGCTCCGGTAGCTCCAGCCGTCACGGCGTCGCCAGCAGCACCACAGCCAAGCGCTCCGGGACCAGATCTTCAAAGTATCGGCGATCAACTGGAAGAACGCCGCCAGGCATTCGGGAGCGATCTCTTCATCCTTCTCGATGATCAGGGGCGGGTGATTGCTCGCACAGATCAGCCCGTTAGTACGTCGCCGACCTACGAGGACATCTACAAGGAAACGCCGCTGGTCAAGAACATCGTCGACGATGCGTCGCTCGAGAGCTCGACGGGCGTCATGTCGCTGGACGGCAAGCTGTATCACGCCGCTGTGGCGCCGGTCGGCGCGGGACAGCCGCGTGTGCGGGTGGGTTACCTCGTCAATGCCTACGCCATCGACGACACGTTTGCTGACCGAATCGCCCAATCGACGAATGCCGGTGTGATGTTCGGCACCGCTACCTCGATCGTCCGGTCGGCCAATGCCCCGAGTTTCGGCATGCAGCAGATGGCCGGCGTGAAGCAGATCTTCAAGACCGGCAAGACCATGGCGCCCTCGACCGCGGACATCGATCGCAGTAAGTACGTGATGACCGGCGAGCCTCTGCAGTCGGGCAATCAGACTGTGGGTGCGGCCGTCTTCCTTCGCTCGCTCGACAGTGAGCTCCTGCCGTTCCGGCAGATCGAGAACTCCCTTCTCGCCGGTGGCGGCGCAGCGCTGCTGCTGGCCTTCGTCTTTTCCTGGCTGATCGCCAAGCGCGTCACGCATCCGATCGAGGAACTAGCCGTGATCGCGCAGGCGGTGACCGGCGGCGATTACACGGTTCATCCCCCCATCGATCGCAGCGACGAGGTCGGCATCCTCGGGCGTTCGTTCGCCAAGATGATCACCACTCTTCGCGACAAGGCAGAGATCGAGGAGCTGTACGAGCAGATGGCGGCCAGGTCGGGCGAGCGTGAAGCCCTCAGCGTGCGCCAAAACGAGCCGGCCAAACTCGATGAAGGAACGATCCTGGTCACCGATCTCCGCGAGCTGCCGGCCACGGTCGGCGAGGGAGATGCCGCAAACGTCATCTCTGCGGTCAGCAAGGTCATGAAACTGCAGGAGGCCGAGGTAGCGCGGCAGGATGGTTTTGTCCGCGAGATCATCGGCCATCGCCTGATCAGCGTCTTCCGCGGCGACCGCGGGATTCTGCACGCCATTCGCGCCGCGCGGGCCATCAACGAAGAGCTGGGAACGATGGGCGAGGGGCACATGACCATCGGCGTCGGCATCGCCACTGGCGAGTTCGTCACCGGCTCGGTCGACCTCGAGGGCGACAACGGCATCGCCATCGTTGGCAACGCGCCGCTGCTGGCCGAGCTTTTCGCCTGGCACGCGCCGACCGGCTACGCCTACATCTCCTACGAAACGGCGCAGGCGGCCGGCGGCGAGATCATCTCCACGTCGACGCGCGAGCAGGTGCAGCTCAAGTGGCTGCCCAATCCGCTGCCGGTGGCCTCGCTGCCGCTGGTCAGCCTGACCACGAACATGATGCACGCCATCGGCGCGGCGTCGAGCTCGATGGCCACGATGCGCATCGGCGAAACACCTCCGGGACAGGCGGCAATCGGCATCGCTGCGCAGGAGCTGATCCCCGGCGCCACGTTCGCCAACCGCTATCGCATCGATCAGGTCATCGGCCGCGGCGGCATGGGCGTCGTCTACAAGGCCGTCGATACGCAGCTCGATGAGATGGTGGCTATCAAAACGCTGCCGGGCGACGTGATGTCGCGCTCGCCGGAAGACCTGGAGCGGTTCAAGCGCGAGATTCGCTTGGCGCGCAAGATCACCCATCGCAACGTCCTGCGCACGTACGACTATGGCGAGGCCGAGGGCGTCTACTTCATCTCCATGGAATTCGTGCGCGGCTACACGCTGGCCGAGCTGCTCGAAGAAGCGCCGTCGCACCAGATGGTCCCGCGCGTCGGCCTCGGCATCGCCCGCCAGATCTGCCGCGGCCTCGAAGCGGCACACGAGCAGGGCATCATCCACCGCGACATCAAGCCGCAGAACGTCCTCATCGATCACAAGGGTGAAGTGAAGCTGATGGATTTCGGAATCGCCCGGATGGCCGAGGCGCATGAAGGAATGACGCAGCAGGGACTGATCGTCGGCACGCCGCACTACATGAGTCCCGAGCAGGTGCAGGGCAAACAGCTCGATCCGCGCAGCGACGTCTATTCGATGGGCGTGATGCTGTACGAGATGCTGGCCGGACAGAAGCCGTTCGTCTCATCAACGCTGACGGGCGTCCTGACCGCTCACATCACCGAGAACGCGAGGCCGCCGATCGAGCTGCGGCCGGAGATCGGCCGCGAGGTCAACGCCATCGTCATGCGCTGCCTGGCCAAAGATCCGAAGTCGCGCTACGCAAACTCCGGCGAGCTGCTGCACGATCTCGACACGGTGCAGATGCAGCAACGCTCGGTAGCGGCCTAGGGACTCCGGCTCCAGATCGTTTAGAATCGGATTGTCATGTCCCCTCTCACTCACGATTGGCAAGCAGACTTTGCCGTTCTAGACCAGAAGGGTCAGTTGGTGGTGATCGCCGAAGCAAAGAATAAGGTTGGCACTGACTCGCAATGGGCGGTTGAGTGGTTCCGCAACTACGTGGCACACCAGCACAGCTCAGCCCCGTTGTTCGTGCTCCTTGCTACTCCGGAAACGCTCTACCTTTGGAAGAGAACGGAGAAAGCCTCGTCCTCCGAACCTACTGCGGCTGCGGATGCGCGCCGTCTATTTGCTTCCTATCTCCGTAGTTCGAACCTGGAAGCAGCAAATATCTCAGGCCGCACGTTCGAATTCATCGTCGGTGCGTGGCTTGATGATGTCTCGCATGGTCTCTGGCAGCCGTCGGCGCCCGAGGAAAGACACGCGTTCGCGGATTCTGGACTGCTTGAGGCTATAGAGAACGGCCGGGTTGTCGTAGACATTGCAGCGTGAACGTATTCGTCGAAACCAACTTCGTACTCGAGCTCGCGCTGGAGCAGCAGGAAGCTCCGGCGTGCAAGAAGCTGGTCGACTTGGCGTCCGCGAAGTCGATTCGGCTTCTGCTGCCGGCCTACAGCTT
>Ga0307511_10006249_pt1 | contig 12012 bp, 6 predicted proteins | sample 13_EM_MG_FD_200266 | JGI IMG/M metagenome (GOLD analysis project Ga0307511, IMG submission 200266) | Populus trichocarpa ectomycorrhiza microbial communities from riparian zone in the Pacific Northwest, United States - 13_EM | ecosystem: Host-associated > Plants > Roots > Unclassified | place...
AAAATAAGATTTTTTTTTTATTTTAAAAAATAAAGTTCATCTCTACCCAATATATATATAAAAAAATTATAGATGAATAAAAAAACTCCTCAAAATTTAAATGCATAACCAAAAAAATAATTGTCATTTAAAAGATCTTTAAATAAAATAAAAGAGAGAAGGAGTATTAATCTAAATATAAAAAAAAAATAGAGAAAAAACATATAAAAAGGCATTAATTTTAAAAAAGAATTAGAAGAAAAAAAGAAGAAAAAAATAAAGGCAAGGCGCTACTTGGCCTGACCCATTTCGTTAAGGCCCATACGTGGGCTTGCCCTAGAAGACCCACACTAAACCCTTATTTTTTTGTTGTAACTATCGTATGCCCTATTTTTTTTAAAAATTAGACGCGTCTCTTATTAAGTCAGATGACGCGTCGTCTGATTTGACCAGATTTCGACTACTATAGTGGTCAAAAAATCATGGATTAAGTTGTTTTGACCTTAAAAACCATTATTTCAACCAATTTTTAACCTTAAACACCTATAAAAACACCTTTGGAATCGTTATAAACGTATTCATGACCTAAAAAAACAAAAAATTGTCCCAGCTCATATATGTTTTTTCATGAATTTTAAAGGTAAAAAAACACCTAATATGAACTTCCCTTCTCATTGATATTGTTCATTGTGTTCAATACATACGAGATCACCAAAAGTTAATGTCTGTTTGTATTTTTCTGAGAGCTAAGTTACTGTTCACTTCTCACTTGCATTGTTTATTATTGTTCGGTATATACAGATTCACTAACGGTTAATGTATGTCGATATTTTCTCGAGAGTTAAGTTACTATTCACTTCTCACTTACACTATTTATTACTGGTCAGTACATACAGAATAACCGATAGATAAAAAAATAGTCAGTGATAGTTGGAGGGTTTCTACAAATTTTCAATTAAATTGAAAATTTCAACTAGACTTTACAAACGGATACACTAATGAAAAAATTAAAAATATTAATATTTAATTGTCCGTCAGTAAAATCGTCAGTAACAAAGCCTCAAATTAAAAGACCAGAATCCAAAAAAATCAGAACAGACAGTCACATTTCTCTTATTCTCTCTTCTTCTGCAGCTTCTTCTCTTCACCTCCCAAATCTTCATCTTTCTTTCTTTTCTCTCCCTCTTTCGATCCTCAACTCATTATCTTATCTTCTCTTTTTTTCCATGCGCAGGTATGTCTTATCCTCTTTTCTCCTTCTCTTATTCTCTATTTATTTAATTAGGATTCATTTTTCTGTTCTCGGGCTCGGGAAAACTCAACATTAAGGTAAGATTCTTCTTTTTCCTTCTCTTTGTTTGTGTGTGTGTGTGTGTTTCACATTTTTGTTTTGCATTTTTTTTATATTTTTATGTTATTTATAATTATATAAATTTTAATGGAAATTTGTTGTGTTTTTTTAAATTTTTGTTATAAATAATTGTATAAATATTGATGGCAATTGTTTTTAATTTTTCCTTAAATTTTTCTATTATAAATAATTGCATAAATCTTGATGGCAATTTTTTTTTAATTTTTCTATTATTAACAATTGTATAAATGTTATTGGAATTTTTTAAATTTTTTTAATTTGATGTTCTTTAATGATTGTATATAGATTGTTGGAATTTTTTTATTTTTCTGTTCTTTAATGATTTTATATAGATTGGTGGAATTTTTCTAATTGTTTTTTTTCTTCTAATTTTATGTTATTTAATGATTGTATATAGATTGTTGGATTTTTTTAATTTCCTTTTAATTTTTATGTTCTTTAAAGATTGTATATAGATTGTTGGAATTGTTTTTTTTTTTTTAATTTTCTCTTATTAACATGGTTAGCTAATTCATTTTTTGGTGTTAACCAACAATTTTGAATATAATGAAAATAACCAAAATAGTAGCCATCATAAATTAAAAAAAAAAACTAAGATAATAGTTAGGATAAATTAATAGTTTTTAATGTGAAATTATTGATTTTTTGATATAGCTAAGATAATGTTAGTTATATTAACATAATTGAAATTATTCAATTGACATAGATTGAAATAAAATCAACTAGTTTGTGCAATCAAATTTAAATTGTTGTGTATTTACATGTTTAAAAATTTTAGGTAGTTTCTTATATAGGAAAGGTGATGCCGAATGTTTTTAAAATAGAAATGATTTATGGTATCTTAATCATTTAATTTGTATAGATGCCTCAGGAAAAGTCAATAGCATGTCATACAGATATGAGTGCTGCTAGTTTTTCTAATAGCGCTTTTGAAGATCATTAGTCGTTAGGTGCAGACCAATAACAAACACCTGAGACACAGGAATCCATCTATGATGACGCCACGTTGAGGGGAGGTCCCTTCATAATGAGATTCATTTACTCAGAAATACCAGGCTTAGTGTAAGAATGATCTTTCAATGTAAGTTTGTTTTCCCTTCATATCGACATGTTAATAATTTTTAAAAAATTAATTTTGAATTAATGAATGCTTTTTTTAGGTTTATAAACATTAAGGCTATCAAAACCATGACATTGACGATCAAATCGCTGATGGAAATTTCATTGTTTAAATGAAGTTAGGTTTCTAAATATCCTAAATGGAAACCTATGATTGATACATGGTTCATAAGGTTTAATGTTAGTATCAACTTAAATATTGTTTTATTATGTTGATTCGATTAGTTTATTAACTTATTAATGAAAATTTTCTTGTACAAATTTTAACCGCATGGAAAAATCTGAATGGGATAGAGCTGACAACGCTATTGGAAAGAGGGTTTTGGAGAATCACGCTGCAACTAGGTAAGATTAAAATCAAGATAAAAAAATTTAATCCTTTTATTCAATTTTATTATTCATTTACTAACAGATAATTCATTTGTACCATATAGGTTGTGTTATTTTTTGTATGAAGTGCAAAAAAAAAGCCAAAAAATACACGAAAAAAAGAGAGCTTCCAGGTTAGAAGGAGGTGACGATATGGAAGGATTTCAGACCTCCGTATGTCTCAGATGCCATGTGGGTGGAATATATTTAGCACGTGATGTCCAATCATTTTATGCGCGATCACACTCTGGTGCGAAGAACTGGAACCGGCATGTTCACGGTTTCGTTACCACGCACACCGACAGCTCATTCTATTTGTTTCACATGCGAAGCAGATGATAAAATTCTTTTTAATTATATCTATTTTTTATTTGTTATTTTTTTATAAATATATTTAAGTAACAATAATTTTCTTTTGCAGGTTACGGTTCTTGGATGTAAACTAAGCTCGAATGAGCTTTTTATGGAAACGCATGTGCAAATTGATGAATGCCACAAAAAAGTGCAACAACTCGTTAATAGCCGAGCTCAGCATTTTGTTGTATGTTTAAAATCATAAATCAATAAAATCACATTAGACTTCATTGAATTATCATATACCAAACATTTAATTTAATTCTATCAATATTTAAATTTTTTCTTTTTATTAAAATTAAAATAATTTATTAAATATTAATTAAAGATATTCAATATGTACTTTAACAGTGAGAAAAAAAAAGATAATATTATTAAAATCATACTAGTGAAAAATTGCGTAAAAAATACCAAATATAAAAGAATAAAAGTAATTGGTTCCACTAGCCGATTCAATCATCTTTAGTGAGAATCGTATGTATTTGGGTCCAGTTCCTTAGCTCTCGGTCCGACATCTGGCCGTCCGGGGCTAGTTCTAAATTAATTCCATTTAATGAGGGCACTGTTGAGTAAAATCTGAAAAGTTTAGGCATCATTACTTTAACTTTGAACTTGCAGAGACTCAACTGAAAATTACACATAGTTTAGGCACTGGTTTGTAGTTTACTTTTTTCCTTCTTGGAGGAAGAAAGTATAAAGACAGTCGAGAAATTCATCGGGTGAGAGAGTTATTTTCCTCGGACAACAATGGCTTCCTTTGGGACAAACTGAAATCCCCTTTACTTACCATTAAAAGTAATACTTACTGATTCAAGAAAATGGCAGTGTCAGCTCATTCGCTACTAAAATCAATGCTTCTCCTCAGACTTCCAATCACAACCAACACCATTGTTCCTCCCCGCATATCTCGTCCATCTTCTTCTCCTTTAAATTTGATCTCTTGCCATTATCTCAACGCTTCTAACAGAACCAAATCAAGACATTTTCACTCACCAACCTTGTACACAAGAACTGCAGAAACCCCAAAAAAACACTTAATTTGCTTCAGTTATAACACTTCTGCAAGTCATGGTAATGGTACAAACTACTTAGAATTGACAGATGATGAACTGATGAGACAGTGTGAGATGGACACGTTCAAGGCCTCAGGCCCAGGTGGTCAGCACCGTAACAAGCGTGAGTCTGCTGTCCGTCTCAAGCACCTTCCTACTGGGATTATTGCTCAGGTCACCACTAGCTTTACTTGCTTCATTCTCTGCCAAAACTGTACCATGCCGAATATGCATATAACATGTTTGCTGTTTTGTCTAAATGGTTTTTATTTGGTTCTTGTTCTTTTTACTGTATGTAGGCTGTTGAGGACCGATCACAGCATATGAATCGTGCTTCGGCTTTGAAACGCCTGCGCGCTCTATTAGCTATCAGAGGTAGAGACTTTTAAGTGCCTTTTGATTCTTTTAGTACTCTTTTTTATTGCTGATTGAGTGAAGATGGACAAAAGTGTATGTTTTGTTTTGCTTGTTCAGATACTCCTTATTATTATTATTATTATTTTGGTAGTTAGGAACAGTTTGGATATTGATTCGTATACACCTCGATTGGAACTGCTTCAAATTCTTCCTCTTAAATCAACAATCAGAGGATCAGATTGTGGTCCACAAATTGGACCCAGGAATCCTAAATTTATCTTGGTAATAAAGTTGTTTTTCCTTTTAAAAGTTACATGTATTTCTATCCATTTTGAAGGGTTGGAAAACTCATTGCAAGTTTTACTCCTTAATATAGGGAATGCAAGCGTTGCTGGATCTAATCTTTGCTGTTGACGGCTCTATATCGGAAGCAGGGAAATTACTAGGGTACTTAGGAATGAGCTTTTCTATCCTATATCCCTTTTTTTTTTTCTATACTTAAAACAGACTATAAGCCTTAAAAACTGAAACTTGATTATCTTCTAATGCTAGCCTAGAGGCTCTGGACACCATGATGCATTCTCGACTAGATTTTTAGTGGTTCATTTCTCATATCTGCAGAAATTAAGAATTATTTTTCACTGGTCCAATAAATGTATCATTTCCTTTTAAACCATCATTTGTTGTATTATCCATTCTAGTTTTTCTTGATCAGGGAAAACTTTCATGCTAGTCAGGCTTAGTGCAAGTAAACTTGATTCTTGATTATATTTGGTGACTGACTAGGTTAGAACAATCCCGCTCTCATGATAGTCTCTGCTGAATGTTGCAGGTTAAGCACAGGGGCTCTGTCACGTTTGATACTATCAGATGATTCTCTTAGGATGGCAGTGAATGATTTGAGGAATTCGAAGGTATAGTTACTAATTATTATTGCTAGAGTTATTGCAATTGGTAACATACTAGGTCATATCAATTACTATTTCCAGCAGAAGAAATGGATAAATCTTAATTACAAATGCATGCTAGCTCTTAGATGAGAACAGTTTTGACACTTTGCTTTGTTCAAGATATCCATGTCTTTGTAGTAGCTTGGTTTAAACTTTCTGTTCTGAGCTCATAGAGATGTATCATTTTGATGAGCAAATGAACTGATAATCTCCATCTTTGAGCTCATAAAAAACTAGGCTGCTTCACCTTGTTTTAGCCAAATACAACCTCTTAATGAGCTTATGCATTTCTTTCTAATTTGTATTTGCTTATCAACTCATACACAGTGGAGCTTTATATTTTTTATGTTTGGCACTTAATGGAGACAGGAAAGGAACTAAAACATTCATAACTTGATTACAGAACATTTCAACCTCCACATCTCTTGATATCTGTAGCATCAGCTTAGGTTGTTGGTCCAACTTGTACGTGTCAAAATAAAGTTAAAGAAAAGAAGAAAAACTTATAAAAATGATTTATTGTCAGCATTCCTGAATGTGGCATGATGAAAACTTTTCTGAGAACATCCTCTTTCCATGTCTCGGCTTGTATAGGCACCAACACATGCATACATTTATTACATAACTCTTCTGCCTCCAGACACAACTTGATCTGAAGCATCAGCTTAGATTTTTTGTTTTAAACTGCCCCTATTAAAATAAAAATAAAATGAAGCGGTGCAAAGGTGAAAGATCTATAAAAATGGCATCACATTAGTTTCCCGAAACTTCTCTTTTCATGCATCGGCCCATCAAGTTGATATGATGACCTGGATCACTTGGTGATATATGAAGAGAAACTAGACACATTTTGCCATTGACTTGATTGAAAAGTTAAAACTAAGTGTAAAATGATCTCTGATAAGATTATTACCTGTTAAGTGTTATACCAAGGGAGTGTCAAAAATTCCAGACCTTAAAGCATCCCATGAGAACTGAGGGTAAAATATAATTTTTCTTTTTTCCCTTCTGAATGAGATCAGTAAAAGAAGTAAAATGCAAAAGCTGAAAACAGTCATTTCTTCACTTTTTTAGGTAAAATTTGTTCTCTATGACATCAGTAGGAATTTGCTTGACCAGAATAGAAACACAATTTTGCCTTCATTTTGTTGAATTTTTAATGCCATGTGTGTAAATGCTGTATTTTATGTAGTTTGAGCTTCTTTCACATGCTTTTTAATTTTTTTTCTATATTTATCCATTATGAGCTATCAATAAAAAATCTGACCTTTTATGGGACTTTTCCAGGGTTTAAAGCCTCTAAGGTAGGGCTTCCCAGAGGCTACTTACATTCAGGTATAACAATTTCTTGATTTTTTTTTTTTTTTAAAGCACCGCTTGTTTTATTTACAGTGACTATGCACGGAATGTCATTAATTAAAATAGCAAAGCAGTTTGCATAGTCATGACATCATGCAGTGACAGAAAATATGAGATGGCAGAATGTTTTACCCAGAGGAACCACGCATTTAGATGCGTTGTTGTAATGCTTTTATTTACTGATTAATTTCTCAAATTTATCCAGATCCTTGTATTGCTATTTAATGAATTTATCAACATGCTCTCGGGGGACTTTTCTAGTGGAGTTGCACTAGAGTACAAAAAGTTTAAGATTCGTGCCTTGTACTGTTTGGAATCACTTTTGTGGTGTCTAGAGTAAAACATGGGAATAGGTTCGACAGGAATCATTTTTTTGCTTTAGTTGATTGGCCTCCCTTCACAAATGTGTAGTTCAATAATTGTTTTCCCTTTCTTTGAAGAGTTCAGCGGCCCTTGTAGTGAAATGCTGTGTCTACCACACACTGATTGTAGTTTTTGAATATGTTTTGCCTATTGATTTTTTTTTATTTGCTGAAGCTAGCAAAGCACAAGTGTGGGAGGATAGAATGAAAACAACAGAAAAGACAATGAGTTGAAAGAAAAATTTCATGTCGTAATAATCCCATTGCCTATCTGTTGGTGATTCAACTAGTTTTGACAATAATGACGTTAGATAGTGTATTAAACTTAATGTTTTTATGGGAGTGCATTTTTAACATGTAGAAGTCTAGACTACTGAAAATAGTGTTTAGATCACTGAATTTGAATAAAACAATAAATAAGAGTTAGCACATTTACATCTAAAGGCATCTGCATTTGTGGTTGGTGGCGTTATAGCAAACCCTTTTATCATGAGTGCAAGCGTCCAATTTCAGGGCTGTTGGCAGTGTGTGCAGACCTTTCATCTGCTCCTGGAGGGTGCATGCATGGATAATGAGATCGGACAATTTCAACAATCATAATTGTCGAGTGAAATTCTCGTTTTTGTTACAAGTAAGCTTAGCACATCGTCATATCTGTCTTTATTCATAATAAAAATATTGAGCATTGACCATTGTAGTCGGGCTTGTTCTATAATTATTCGCTTTGTATCTTGTACTTGCTAGCCTGGAAATGTATTCTCACAAGTTGGTTTTGACCCCAGACAATATCCAACTTGAGTTGGGGAATATAGAGGATAAAAAAGAATCGTTTCATTCCCAAATACAACCTGTCAATTCACCCTGTGATGAAGGTTTTCAGAATATAGAAATTCATGATATTATTTGATTTGATGGAATATGAATGTATGAAACTGCTGTTAGAGATCTATTCAATCATTTATCCACACAATTCAATTTCTCCAAATCGGCCACTAGTGACAGAATAACCAGGCTAGAGAGTAGGCTCAGTTATCCTTCCACCTTGACATGTGTCGACATGATGGAATTTGTTTTGTTTGATGTGATGGCTACTTTTTTTCCTCATCTTTTTTTCCTTAATTCATTGGGATTGAGGAGGCTTATTAGTCTCGTGTTTTACAGTGAAGATTGCTTCCGTTTTTCAAATTCCCATCCCACTTCTCTCTTAATTTGAACTTCAGAATTGCACATGAAACCTCAAGTTTGAACTTTTGAGGTGTCCGCTGAGAGACTATTAGCTGTCACGATTTAGCCATGGCTGAAACATCTTGAACCATTACTAAATATGACAAGGCATTTCACCCCGCAATATCTTATATGGGTCATGTTTTGCCCCTTGAGTGGCAGCTGAATGGAAGTTGAAAGTTGTATCATAATGAATGAAGAACCTGTGGATGTGAAAAGAGAAGATATCATAACCAAAAGCAAAAAGAAAGAGAGAGAGAGAGAGAGAGAAGATATCCAAGGTCAAGAATGCTTAGTATATTATGTTGTTGCCAATAGGAAGAAAGCTTGATGCTGGAGAATCCTATTCCTAAGGAATGAGGTTCTTTCTCCCTCCACTACAAAGAAACCTTTTTGCCCGTTGACTCTTTTAACATGTAGCAGTTTACTTGTTTATATCCACACTCCCAAAAGTTAAAAAGAAGGAAAGGAAGGCCGTGTAAAGCTTTTGCACGCCTTGTTTCGGTTTTCAAATTCACAACAATCAGTTCACCTGGAAAAGCTAAATATTAATCAACACTAGTGATTGATTTGAGTTTACAGGGAGAGGGAGAGAGAGGGAGAGAATCCAAGGCCTTTAGTGGGACGGCCAATGACCACATTTTTCCTGTTTTCTTCCATATCATTCATTAATTAGAGTCAAACATGGGGCTGCGATTTATAATCCCATAAAGTAATGAAAAACAAAGATTTATGTAAATTCTATATGTACTTGTATGTTTCTCTTGTCCAGTACAAATCATTCACTTGTTCATCGAATTCACTGTTCAACTAGTGGGACCCTTTTGCAGAGATATTTGAGATCAGAGCAAAGCACTTGAGATCCTTGTGCTTGCAGTACTCGCAGGCATGTGATTAATCACTCGGTCTAGCAAATATTTGTCGAGGATAAGTTTCATGGTAGATTTGCGAGAATTTGTTCCTGTTGACTTGTGTATGTGAAACACTTGGTACCCTATACAGCAATATAATAGTAACAAAGCATGCAAACTGTGATTTTAAATTTCTTAGCAGAACATATTGGCCCATATGGTCTCTTTTGTTACTGGAAGACTTTTTTAAAGGCATAACTTGGCTTGTTTTAAAATCAAGATATGATTCCCCATTGCCTAATTCTTCAACTTCCCTCTCCCCACCCTCCCTTTTATAAATGCTTTCTTCTAGTGAAACATATCTACACATTTTCTTACAAATTCAAAGAAATGGGGGTGGACATACAAGGCAAGCTCCGAATAGCTCTTGGCGCAGTGAAGGATCATGCATCAATTGGGAAAGCCATGATCTACAGTCATCATGAAGGGAAGGATTTTTCCAGCATAGAGGTCGCAGTTGTGCGTGCAACTGGCCATGATAGTGGCCCCATTGACGACAAACACATGCATGAGATCCTCTTCTTGGTCTCAAACTCTCCCGGATCCATCCACTTTCTTGCCGAGAGGATTTCTCGCCGCCTTGGCAAGACCAGAGACAACCTGGTTGCCCTCAAGACACTCTCTCTAATTCATCGACTCCTTCGTGGAGGCAATCGATGCTTCGAGCAGCAGCTGCGTAATGCGCATGCTTCAGGCCATCTCCAAATGAGTACTCGCTGCTTCCTAAGGAACATTTCAGATCCTTCCGTAAGCTTCATACACAAATATGCAGCTTATCTAGAGGAAAGAATAGGGTGGGTCATCAATCAAGCAGGGAAGCTTGAACCTGTTATGTCCCAAGGTGATCTGGAATCTCGATGCTATGATGAAAAGTCCATCGATATGGTGTTCAGAAAATTGCCAAAATGTCAAGTGTTTATAGATAGAGTTTTAGATTGTTCGCCGTTCAATATTTCGCCTTTAGATAATCTTGCTCAAGCAGCTATGAGCAACACCTTGAAAGAGAGCTTCCAAGTTTACAAGAAATACAGTGAAGGTGTAGCAGCTCTTGTTAATATGTTCTTTGATTTAACAAGGGCAGCTAGAGACTTGGCCTGTCAAATACTAAGGAGGGCTTCTCAGCAAAGCCAGGAGCTTCATAATTTGTTTGAGAATTGCAAACGAATTATCGAAAACAAGAACTTGGACTATCCAGTGGTACAAATCGTCACCATGGATCATATTATGGCACTGGAGCAGTTTTCGACCTATATTGCAACTTCCCGCAGCTCGTCAGTCCTGAGCAAGAATGGTTCAACACCTCCCATTTTGGATTGCATAACAAAGTCAGAAGGTGATGAGAAGGATGCGGGTAATTTTAGCTGGTCACCAACTCTTTTCTCTTGCACATTGGAGACTAAAATAAGCAAGGTGTGGGTGGTTTTTGAAGATTAATAATCATGAAACTTCATACGCCCTTCGTTTGTGGCACACGGCCAGTGATGATCTTTCTGCCAACCCAATATCTGGGAAATTGTGAATAAAAAGTAATATATCAGAGAATGAACATGGTAGGCCTTTCATTCTAAACCCTTTTACAAGCGAACCTTTCAAAAGTACGAGTTAGCTTGGATCAAGAAATCCATTGTTTGTAATTTTGGACTCATGATGTTGTTGATTCTTGATGTTGGATCTTCAATGGGAGTCATTTGTTTGTTTTTGCGAGGAAGAAAACTTGAACGTGGACGTGATGTAATCACGAGAACAACCCATTATTGTACTATCTTCATCTTGTCTGTGAGCGATTAAGTGTAGAAGTGAATACACTTATAGGAAAAATGATTAGGGCTATTTTCTGGAAGAATTAAGTGTTTCAATTAATGTATAAATAAACTAGTAAACTACTCCTGATTCAGTAAAGTAAGTTCATTCGATAAAGCTGCTAGTGATCTGATCGATGAACACTACTATACCTCTTCCTTAGGCTCCATCCCTTCATCTCATTCAGCTCTGGTAATTATTAGCCAATGCATGAGGCAGACTTCTGTTTACAAGCTTAATTGATGATTGACACATGAACCAACTTAATTAACAAGCTTTTTTCATGATTGCACTGTCAATATCATTCGTTTAAACTAGTATTTCGATATGTAGCAGAAACTAAGTTAGTTTCCAGGAGCAAAGCATGGATAATATAACAGGTAACTTGGATTTTTTGAGAGAATCCCTGCAGCTATTCCACTTTCCCCTCATCCTAAGTGCAGAACTGGGGTTGGCTTGAGAAGTGATTGGAGATTATTGGTGGGTTTTACGGTTCGTATTTGAGGACGAGGAAGTGTTGTGTTCTTGACAATCTCGAGGGCAAATGGGGCGTTTCGAGAACAAGATAGAATGATGCCTCGAGGGCGAATGCGGTTCTCGAGGACAAGAAGGAATAATACCTTGAGGGCAAAAATATGAGTTCGATGGTAATCTTAGAATTTGCGAATGACACTTGTTACGAAGTTGAAAGAGATATGATAATCTTAGAAAATAAGACTATAAGAGTTCATATGTGTTTGGAAGAAAAAATTGGCGGGGATAGAAAATTGTGTTTTTTTTAGAGGGGAGGAAAAAAACTGAAAA
>Ga0307511_10006250_pt1 | contig 12012 bp, 12 predicted proteins | sample 13_EM_MG_FD_200266 | JGI IMG/M metagenome (GOLD analysis project Ga0307511, IMG submission 200266) | Populus trichocarpa ectomycorrhiza microbial communities from riparian zone in the Pacific Northwest, United States - 13_EM | ecosystem: Host-associated > Plants > Roots > Unclassified | place...
CGGAGGCTACGTTGACCTCGCCTTTGGTGTACGCGCGGAATTCGAGACAAAAGAAGTTCGATTCACGGATGGCGGCGCGCTAATTCCCTTGATCACCCGACCGGTGACGGTCCGGCTTTCATACTTCCATGGGAATTCTGGCCGGCGCCAGATGACGCGGATTTGGTCGAGCGAACGAGCATTCCTGATGGATGGCACCGAAGAGGAGCCCGCCTGCTCCGCTCTCATTAGTGAGTTCCTGCGTGAATTCGTGCCCGCGCTTCAATTCATCGTGCAACAGTCCAACACAACTTGACACGCGGCCCTGAGGGTAGCGGTCCTCACTTCGGAAACTTGTGGCCCGCAAATATCCAGTACCGCGGCCGACCCATCTGCCTTGAAGCTCATTCGTGCGCACTATGGCATGATTGGAAGATGCTGAGGGTCTCGGGAATTCCGATCAAAGTGTTAGCTGAGGCGCTGCGCTGGGTGCTGCTCGCCTTCCTATCGAGCCAGTCGATCCAAGCCGAGAATCTGTTCTTGCGTCGGCAGCTTGCGCTCTACATTGAGCGCGGCGGTGAAGCCGCGACAGATCGATCCGGTCAGCCGGCATACCCCAGATCGTCAACCCGCAGCAGATTGGCCGCCGCGTTCAGACACCGGCGTCTACGTTCCGTGCCGTGTAGGACTGCGCGTTGTGAAAGTAAGAACAGTGATGCTGCAAGCAGCCCAGATGGATCAGTTTGAGGTTCTCACTCACTCGCAGCGCGGTCGTCGTGGTGAGCTTTCCTGCGGGATGATGTTGTCAAAGGTCGCGCCGGGCTTGCGCCAGACGATGGACTGCCCTACGGATCTCCGTCGCGTCCAGGGATCCAAAACCCATGCGCGCGGCCTGGACGGTCTGCCCGGTCATGGAATGAGTTGATCCCGGCGTAAGCCCCACTTTCCGCTGGCGACCCGCCTCGGCCAATGCCGAAACGTCGATCTCATTGTTGAACTTGACCCAGATCGCCAACCCGCCGGCTGAGAGTGTGAAATCTACTTCGTCTCCAAAGGCATCTTTGAGGCAATCGGCCAGGACCCTCCGGCGCTCGCCGTAGCACTTCACTACCTGACGGGTATGGCGCTTGATGGCGCCGGTCTCCATCAGCTCAGCCACAGCGGCCTCGGTCGCCGGATCGCCTTGCCGATCGATGACCATGATCTGCGCCGCGGCCTGCTCGATTACCGATGTCGAGGCATGCATGTAACCAACGCGCAAGCTCGGAGTGAGGAGCTTGGACATCGAGCCGATGTAGATGACCTTGTGTCCTTGGTCCGCGCTGGCGAGCGGCAGCATCGGCCGATGATCGAACTGAAACTCATGATCGTAGTCGTCCTCGATCAGGGCGAGGCCAAACTGTTCTGCCAAGAGCATCAGATAAAGTCGACGCTCAGGCCGCAGCACTACCGTGGTCGGAAACTGATGGTGCGGTGTGATGTAGATGGCCCGCACCCGACGCTTGCGGCAGAGGCGCTCCAGCTCGTCCAATCTCAGCCCCTGCCCATCGATTCCCACGCACGCAATCTCCGCTCCAGCGGCGACGAACGCTTCTCGGGCCGGTGGGTAACTCAAAGACTCCATCACCACCACATCGCCCGGACGAATCAGCAGACGCGCAGCGAGGTAGATGCCCATCTGACTGCCACGGACCAGGCAGATATTGTCGGGCGTGCAGCTCAAGCCTCGATCCAGATGGAGCATCGTTGCCACCGCTTGCCGCAGCCGAAGGGATCCTCTGGGATCGCCGTAGCCCAGGCAGTTGGTCTTCACCGCCTCCAGTAGGGCCCGTCGATATGCGCGCGCCAACACTTCGATTGGGGCCAGGCGAGTGTCCGGTAAGCCGTCATCAAAAGACAGCATGCCCTTAACTGGAGCCACGAAGTTGAGGTTTGGTGTACGACGGTGCAAAGGAAAGTCCGGCTGAGCTACCACGCGGTCGGGCCGACTGCGAGCGCCGGCAGCGGCCGGGTCCATCACCGGGAAATCGCCGGATACGAAGGTGGCCCGGGTCGCATCAGCCGTGAGCCAGCCCTGGGCGATCAACTCCTCATAGGCCTGGACTACCGTTTTGCGGTTCACATTCAGTAGCTCGGCGAATTTGCGGCTGCCGGGTAGCGCAGAGCGGGGCGGCAGGCGTCCCGTGCGAATCTCCTCGATCAAGGCGCGGACGATTTGCTGATGCACCGACGCGTCCGCCTTGCGGCGAATGATGATGTTCGGAGTCCAGGGTCGAAGCATCGCATCTCCCAAAAAAACTGGACCAGTAACAATTGAAATAACTGGCGGTTCTAAGCAACCAGCCATGACTGTATCAATGACACGTCAGGACCGGTAGTCATCCAATGACAAATCACGAGACAGGAGACACCGGGATGGAACTGAAGGGGTCTAACCACGGTGCGCGGAAGAAGGGCTCACGACATGTCAACGCCAACACTCAAGAAAAACTGTCTGGGATTCGGGGAACTGCTCGCGCAAAGCGTGGCACTGATTTCCCCGACGATGACCGCTGCACTCATTATTCCCGTGATGTATTCGAATACGGGTAAGTGGAGCTGGCTGCCCTATCTGATTGGAACGGCCATGTTGCTGTTTGTGGCCCTCAATCTGAATCAATTTGCCCGTCGCTCGACCTGTTCGGGGTCTATGTACGCCTATATCTCGCGCGGACTGGGCCTGACCGCCGGCGGTATCGGCGGCTGGGCCCTCATTTGGGCCTATCTCGGCATTTCGATGGCCGGCGTCACCGGATTCTCAATCTTCGCCGGCAAGCTGTTGATGATGGCCGGAATCGACTGTCCGCCGGTCGTGCTATTCGCAGTGTGCGTCGGCGCCGCGTGGTTCTGTGCTTGGAAAAATGTCCAGCTGTCGGCGCTGCTGATGTTGGTCTTCGAGGGCGCCTCCATGGCGCTGATCTTCGTTCTATGCCTGATTACCCTCGGCCAGCACGGCTTCCAGGTCGACCACAGCCAATTCGCCGTGAGCACGCTTCCCTGGTCGAAAGTGGGTCTTGGCGTCGTTGTGGCGATTTTCAGCCTGGTCGGCTTCGAGTGCGCCACCGCGTTTGGCGACGAAGCCAAAAACTCGTTGCACTCGATCCCGCGCGCGGTCCGGATGAGTCTGCTCATCTCTGGCGGCTTCTTCGTCTTCGTCACTTACGTGATGGTGCAGGCGACCCAAGGTTATGCGACTTCGCTGGATCAGATCGATGCTCCACTGAACGTCATGGCAGTGCTGGCCCACATGCCGGCGCTCCAGGCTCCACTCTCGGCTGGCGCGATGATCAGCTTCTTTGCTCTGTGCCTTTCATGCATCAACGCCGGCGCGCGAGTGATCTTCGCCATGGGCCGCCACGGCATTTTTCATTCCTCGACCGCCGACGCGCACTCTCGGAACGCCACGCCCCACATCGCGGTCACGCTCATGAGTCTCATCGCGCTCACCGTGCCCACCGTGTTGGTGTTACTGCACAATGCTCCGCTCGACATCTTTAACTGGGTCGGAACGCTTGCGGCCTTCGGCTTTCTGGTCCCTTACTTCATGATCAGCCTGGCCGCGCCGGCTTATCTCCAGCAACTCGGTCAGCTGCAGGCAAAGGATGTGGCACTGTGTCTCGCGTCGCTGGCGATGCTGGTTATTCCCGCGGTTGGCAGCGTTTACCCCGTGCCACCCGCCCCGGTTCTGTACTTCCCGTACCTGTTCCTCGCCTATCTCGCGGCAGGCGTGGCCTGGATCATCGTCTTCCATCGCACGAAGCCGACAGCTCACGTGCGCATTCGGCAAGACCTCGACCTGGTCCATGCCAAGCACCAACCGGCCCAGTAAGCGACCTGACGTGCGCGGGGCGGCCAAGGCTTTGGCCACCCCAATCCGCCACGTCCTGACTGTTGAGCATGGATATGACTCAGTTTCAGGCACGAAAAGAATCGGCTGCGGCGCTTGGCACCGCTAATCGATTTGAGGCCACAGTACTGCGTGTGGATCGGCTTGCCGCCGATGTCACCGGTCTTGTGATGGCTCCGACAGCGAATGCAAGGTTTTGCTATCGGCCGGGTCAGTACCTGAGCGTCGTGCTTTTGGACGGTCAGCGACGCAGCTTCTCGATGGCGAGCGCATGTGGGGTAGACCGTCCGATTGAGCTGCACATCCGCCGGCTGCTTGGAGGCTGTTTCTCCGACGCTGTATTGGCCGGGCTGAAGGTCGGCGACCAGTTGGTGTTCGAAGGGCCTTTCGGACATGTTGACTGGCGCGAGGGCGTGGGTCCAGTGATCCTGATGGGTACCGGAACAGGTCTGGCGCCGCTGAAGGCCCTGCTCGAACATGGTCTGGTCGTTGGCGGCCAACGCGAGATCCATCTGTACTGGGGTGGCCGTGTGCCCGCGGATCTCTATTTAAGCGCTCACCTCCACCGCCTGGCGCGCAATCACGCTCGCTTGCGGTTCATACCCATTCTTTCGCGGCCGCACGCCGGCTGGGTAGGGCGTCGCGGCTATGTGCAGGATGCCGTCGCTGAAGATTTCCCCAATCTGCACGATGCGGATGTCTACGCTTGCGGTTCGGGGGCCATGATCAACGCTGCACGCGCGCGGTTTGGCGACCTGCCGGGCTTCGACGAGGAGCGCTTCCTGGTCGACGCTTTCGAGCCTGCTGCACCTTCGACCTTCAGCAGTGGCCTTCCAACTGTCCGTCTCTCAGTCAACATTCAAGGGACGGTTAGATCTGTTCGCGCGTGCCGTGGGGCCACCCTCTTATCCGCACTACAGGTAGCCGGTGCCCCAATCCTCAGCATCTGCGGCGGTAAAGCATCCTGCGGCACCTGCAAAATTACCGTTGCCCAAGCCTGGCGGGAGCGGCTGCCGAACCCTGAGCGCAGCGAGCAGCGTCTACTCGCCAACCTCGATGACATAGGCCCCTGCGATCGCCTGGCCTGCCAAATCCGCCTGACCCAGGAAACTGATGGTCTGGCCATCAGCCTGATCTGCGAACCGACGGCCAAATGGCCTGCGTGATCCTTCTATATCAACTGGAGAGAGTGAATGAGTGAGCTAGCTATGAAGACCAATCTTGCCGTGAAGCCTGATTTAGAAGCGGTCGGCACGAAATTCAACGAAGAACAGATGCTCTTCGTGCGCCAGCGCACCCGCAAGGCGATCCATGAAATTGCCTCACGGGTGAAGCCTGGCATGGTCGAGGAGGACGCCGTCGAGATGGCCAAAGACCTGCTTGCCGACTTGGGTATGCTCAAAGGCTGGCACGATGTCTACGTCCGTTTTGGCACCAACACGCTCAAGACCTTCGGTGCAGCCTCCGACCCGGGAGTGATCCTGGGCGAGAACGATGTTTTCTTCATCGATATCGGCCCAGTCTGGAAGGACTGGGAAGGCGATGGCGGCGACACGTTTGTGGTGGGTCAGCATGGCGACATGCAGCGATGCGCTGCAGATGCTCGCAAACTATTCCACATCGCGCGGCGCGCGTGGGCCACATCAGGATTGAGCGGGAAGAGTCTTTATGACTTCGCCATCGATGGGGCCAGGAAGATGGGCTGGGAACTGAACATGGATCTGTCCGGCCATCGGATCTCGGACTTCCCGCACGAAGTTATCTACAAGGGCCCCTTGGCGGAGGTAGAGTTCAAACCCAAGCCCCTCCTTTGGGTGTTGGAAGTCCACATCCGCGATCCTCGGAACCGTTTCGGCGCGTTCTATGAAGATATGCTCCTGGCTGACAGTTACTTCCAGGCTTGAACGGGAAACGATCCATAAAATCCGCCATAGTCATCCGGCACGTTCATTTTGAGGATCTAGGCGCCTTCGCCCCGATCCTGGAGCGTCGTGGATACGAGGTCGCCTATCGCGACGCTGGCATTGACCGTATGGCTGGCCATCTGGCGGAAGAGGCGGATCTGTTGGTCGTGCTCGGCGGTCCCATCGGTGCCTATGAGGACGACCTGTATCCTTTCATCCTGGAGGAACTCGCAGTGATCCAGCACCGGCTGGCCCGCGGGCAACCGTTGCTCGGAATTTGCCTGGGCGCCCAGCTGATCGCCCGCGCCATGGGGGCACGCGTCTACCCGGGCCCGGCTAAGGAGATCGGGTGGTCGGCGGTGACGCTCACCGACACCGGACGTCAGGGGCCGCTGGCCGCATTGGAAGACGTCCCTGTGCTCCATTGGCACGGCGATACATTCGACCTGCCTGTTGGTGCGGCAAGCCTGGCCTCGACAGGCATCTGCGCCAATCAGGCGTTTGCTGTCGGTCGTCATGTGTTGGCCTTCCAGTTTCATCCCGAGGCCACCGAGGCGGGCTTCGAACGTTGGCTGATTGGCCATGCCTGCGAAATTTCGGCCACGCCCGGCGTCAGCGCGCGAACTCTGAGGGCCCAGTCTCAGTCTATGGCAGCTAATGGCGCTTCCGGTGGTCAGCGCTGTCTGGAAACATGGCTCGACAGCCTCGCCCTTGCATCGGCCGCGTGATGTCGTGGATGGGCTGACGCTCTACGGACTGTTCGCCGTCGCGGCGATATTGATCTGCTACGCGCTCGAGAGCCGCGCCGGGCAGGCGATCACGCTGGCGAAACTCAAGTGAGCACGCGGCAGAACATCGCCTTCCGCTACGAACACGTGCAGCCGTGTGCTACCGCGCGCGGAAGCACGTGACTCAACTTACTTCACCTTGATCCGCGCGGGCACTGCCGGAACAGGACAATCCGCCCACGCGAATCGGCCTGACTTTGCTGTCGCGACTCTTCGATTGGCGCGGTGCGCTGGTTGTTGTGCGTCCAGAGACGCTGATTCGCTGGCACCGAGCAGGATGGAAGCTGTTCTGGCGGCTGAAGTCTGGGCCCGGCCGACCGCCAATTCCCTCTGAGTTACAAACGCTGATTCGCCGGATGGCGAATGAGAATCCCTCGTGGGGCGAGGAACGCATCGCCAATGAGTTGCTATTGAAGATCGGGACTCGGGTGTCTCCCCGGACCGTGAACAAGTATCTTCCCCGGCGTCCGCGAGGTCGGCCGAGAGGTGATTTGCGCTGGTCGACTTTCTTGCGCCTGCACGCTAAGGGGATCAATTCCTGCGATTTCTTCGTCGCCGTGACCGCGACCCTGCGTCTGTTGTATGTCGCGAGTGCGTGGACTGGGTGATTCCCCTGTCTGAATTCCATCTACGGCGCATCTTGAAATCGTGGATTACCCACTACATTACCGGGCGTCTTCACATGGCACTGGGTCCCGGAGTGCATGATCCGCCGCCCGCCAACATCGACCACCCGCATCCAAATTCGCGCCATCGCCGCGGAGAATCCTATGCGGTTCGTGCCAATCCGATCCTCGGCGGGCTGGGAGAGTAGACCCTAGGGATTTCACCCAGAGTCCCTCGCAGGTAGGGTCGAGGACTGGCGCGCCAGTGTAGGTTGAAGTTTGTGTTCTCCGTTGCTCGCTCTTTCGTCTGCGAGTGCCACCGTATCTCAACCATGCCACGTCTCCAGTCCCCGCCTCGTCAAACGTAGCGGGCGGTTTTCCCGCGACAAATGGGCTCGAGCCCATTTAGTGCGGTAACCCCGCTCGCTGGGATCTGTACGGGGGGCGGTTCGAGTCTTAATGACGAAGAACCGTCCCTACCGTGACCGTTCCTAGGGCACGTTCGGATTTTGAATCCGCATTACTTGGTCGGCGCCTGTTTCGCGTCGAGTGTAATGCGCACGGGGATTTCGTCACTCACGGCCGGCACGTACTTGGTGACGCCGAAGTCCGAACGCTTGATGACGGTCGTCGCGTCGAAACCCGCTGCCTGGGCCTTGATCTTGCCAGGGATTTCGAAGATGCCGATCTTGTTGATCTTGGCATCGAGCGTCACCGGCTTGGTTACGCCGTGCACGGTGAGGTCGCCGGTGATCTTGAAGCCGTTCTCGCCGGCCTTTTCAACCTTGGTGCTATTGAACGTGATCGTCGGATATTTGGCTGCGTCGAGGAAATCTGGGCTTTTCAGCACCTCGTCGAGCTTCGCGACACCAGTGTCCAAACCTTCCAACGGTAAGGAAACCGAAATCGACGACTTGGTCAAATCAGCCTTGTCGAGCAGCACGCTGCCTTCGATCTTGTCGAAGCGCGCGGTCGGATTGGAGAAGCCGAAATGGTTCCAACCGAAAACGACCCCGCTGTGCGAGGCATCGATGTCGTATTTCTCGGCGGCCGGCACTCTCGCGCCATCGGCGGCAAAGACGGACAAACTGGCAAACAACAGGGTAATCAAGCTCAAACGTTTCATTTGGAAATCCTCTGGAAGTTGATGTGGAAAGCCTCGGCAAAAACTTGGCGTGCTGGACGCCATTGATGAAAGGCGGTTCGTAAGTTCAGCGCGCGAGGCGCTCGTAGTGGTTCTCGATCAGAGACTTGTGTTTTCAGGCGGTTGCCGGAATCGCAAAGCTCGCCTTGGCCCACGCGCCAAAATTCGGCGGCTGCCCGCCGGCGACTTTGTTGGCCAGCGCGATCGCGTCACGGGAATTCGAGCCGAAATACGTATGCGCTTCGAAGTAGGCAACCGGTATTGAGCGGCCGTTGAATAGCGTTGCGCGGCTGAGCCGCGCAGCGTCTGGCGAAGCCTTGAAGGTGCCTTCAACCACAACGCCTTTCGCGCGTGCGTCCAGCTTCAATTCTGCCTTGAAGGCGAATGTCAGAGCGTCGTCGAGGACCTGCCAGAAGTCGACATAGGTTCGGTTCAACGCCCGCTGCCAGCAGGATTCAAAGATGCGTGTGCGCCACGCACTCGCCAGTTGAGCGCCTTTGCCAGGAAAATTTTCCTCAATCACAGCATCGACCGAGAACGGATTAAAGATCGTGACCACATCGAACCCGATCACTTTGATATTACCTTTTGCAGTCTGTGTCATACGTTGCTTGCTGTTTGGTTGTTCTTTGGGGGTAGCGTGCGCAGTCGTGCGATTTCGGCGTTCGTTGCTTCGTGTTCTCAGTATCTATGCCGCGCACTACAGCGACGCGAAATAATCAGAGGCCAAGGTCGGACAGCCCCGGATGATCGTCCGGCCGCCTACCTTGCGGCCAGTGAAACAGGCGATCGCCCTCTGCAATCGGTAGGTCGTTGATGCTCGCGATTCGACGCTGCATCAAGCCATTCGCGGCAAATTCCCAATTTTCGTTGCCATAGCTGCGGAACCACCGGCCATCGTCGCTATACCATTCATAGGCGAACCGAACGGCGATGCGATTTCCATCGTGCGCCCAGAGTTCCTTGATGAGACGGTATTCCAACTCGCGCCCCCACTTGCGCGTCAGAAAGGCCTCGATTTCACCACGGCCAGCGAGGAATTCGGCGCGGTTCCGCCAGACGCTGCCGGGCGTATAGGCGAGCGCGACGCGCGCCGGATCTCGGCTGTTCCAGCCATCCTCGGCGGCGCGCACCTTTTGTGCTGCGCTTTCGGTGGTAAAGGGGGGGAGTGGCGGGCGGGTTTCCATTTCGGACTCAGTGCGCTGCGAGGAAGTCCTGGACCGCGGCGATCGTCGCCGCGGTGGAGTAGTAGAGAACAAGTACTTTCGCCATGATGATTTTTCCTTGCCCTGGGGCAATGTGGATCGGTTGGTATGCGCTGCAGTTCGGCGGTCAGGGCCTCGCGAGAACAGAGGCCGAGCCGCGTGCGCGCCTTCGTCAACTGGATCAAGCCCCAGCGCGGCTGGATTGGCCGGCGATCGGCGCGCAGCGCTGCTACTTCAGTGACGACGCAATTTTCTCGAGACCCGCCTTGGCGCAGCCTTCGTCGACCAAGCCGCTCGGTGCGCCGCCGACGCCGATGCTGCCGATCACCTCGTCACCGGACTTGATCAACACGGCGCCGGGAAGCAACAGGATTCCCGGCACGCTGCTCAGCGCGGCGGCGGCAGGGTTGGCGGCGAGTTGCGCCACCAGTTCGCTCTGCAGATCCTTCTTGAAGATCGGCCCGAGCGTGACAATGGTGTAGGCCTTGCCACGGCTCGAGTCCAGTGTGTGCGGCGTTGCGTGTTCGTGTTTGAGCACGGCGCGCGTGAGGCCGTTGCGATCGAGCACAGTCACGCTGACCTTGTGGCCCAGCTTGTCGGCACTGGCCAGGGCCTCGGCCGCTGCTTGCGATGCCAGCAAGGCGCTGAGTTCAAATACTTTCGTCATGATGATTTTTCCTTGTCGTGGGGTAATGTGGATCGGTTGGTATGCGCTGCAATTCGGTGGTCAGGGCCTCGCGAGAACAGATGCCGAGCCGCGTGCGCGCCTTCGTCAACCGGATCAAGCCGCAGCGCGGCTGGATTGGCCGGCGTTCGGCGCGCAGCGCTGTTACTTCAGCCACGCCCAATTTTCTTGAGACCGGCCTTGGCGCAGCCTTCGTCGACCAAGCCACTCGGTGAGCCACTGACGCCGATGCTGCCGATCACCTCGCCACCGGACCTGATCAACACGGCGCCGGGAAGCAACAGGATTCCCGGCACACTGGCCAGCGCGGCGGCGGCGGGGTTGGCGGCGAGTTGCGCTACCAGTGCGCTCTGTAGATCCTCATTGAAGATTGGCCCGAGCGTGACGATGGTGTAGGCCTTGCCACGGCTCGAGTCCAGCGTGTGCGGCGTGGCATTTTCGTGTTTGAGCACGGCGCGCGTGAGACCATTGCGGTCGAGCACAGTCACGCTGACCTTGTGGCCGAGCCTTTCGCAACTTATCAGGGCCTCGGCCGCTGCTTGCGATGCCAACAAAGCGCTGAGTTCCATGGGTGTAGTCGACTGGGCCTGCACGAACGTCGACTGGGCCTGCACGAACGTCGACTGGGCCTGCGCGAACGATGCGCAGAATGTAAGTGCAACGAGACAGGTAAGGCGAAGGAGAGTCATGTGGATTCCTCGGTGGATGGGTGGGGGACGGGAGACTGCGCTTCCGGAGAGGTTTCGCCGGTGGCGCAGGACGAACAAGGCGAGGCCGGTACCACCAGCGGCCAACGCAATTCGGGCATCTCGGAGATGAGCGTGGTGTTTCGTACACGTACACGCACTCGAACCGGCCTCGTGGCCACTCGCGCGACGAGCGCCGCGTCGCCGGTGATGCGCAGCTGACGGCCGCTGTCGAAGTCGATGAACAGCAGACTCACGCGGGGATCGCTGACGATATTGCCGAGCGTGTTGAAGAAGTTGTTGCCGGCGACATCGTCGAAGACCACGGTATCGCCGTCGGCCCAACGAACAAAGCCCGGGGCACCACCCCGGTGGGAGATGTCAACGCCGCCGCCGCATGAAGGCTCGAGTTCGGCGCTGCGCGAGGCGATGAAGAAGGTCGCGGCGGTCTCGACCAAGGTACGCGGATCGAGGGCTGTCGTGGCCATCGCCACGACCGGGTCGGGGCGACGCACGTGGATGTGACGTGGGCAATTGCCGAAGCTATGGGTCACGCGCAGCGCGAGGCCGCCGCGGTCATGTCGCTCCACCACGCCGTTCGCGCGGTTGCGCCGGCCGTTGGCGAAGTCGATGCCGAGAAGGCCCAGTGGCGCGCCAGGTCGCAGTGAATGCAGCGCGTGCTCTCTTGGCATGTCGTGCACGACGAGCAGCGTGGGAGTGACTGCGCGCAGCATCCCGGGGTGCCCGACGAGCGCATCAGCCTGCGGGCGGCCGACCTGATCGAGCGTCGCGATGAAGGCCAACGGCAGGGACGCGAAGAAGCGCTGGTGCTGCTCGGGCATGAAGGGACGGATCGACAGCGCCCCGTGTTTCCGCGCCCGCTCGCGCACGCCCATCAATTCCTGCAGCGCGCGCTCGTCAGCGTGGAAGGGGTCGTCGGTACGCATCTCAATGTGGCGCGGTGGCCCGCATCGCGTCGCGCTGTGCGAATGTCGCGTACCACTGCGCCAGACGCGGTTGGCCGCTGCGCCAATCGATCGACGACAAGCGAAAATCGAGGTACCCCAACGCCACGCCGAGCACGACGTGTGCGTAGCTGGGCGCTGGTGGCAAGGGCGCCGCGGTCTCCA
>Ga0307511_10006251_pt1 | contig 12010 bp, 14 predicted proteins | sample 13_EM_MG_FD_200266 | JGI IMG/M metagenome (GOLD analysis project Ga0307511, IMG submission 200266) | Populus trichocarpa ectomycorrhiza microbial communities from riparian zone in the Pacific Northwest, United States - 13_EM | ecosystem: Host-associated > Plants > Roots > Unclassified | place...
TCCTCCACAGGTGAAAAGGAGACGATCTATCAAGTTGGATTATCCAGAAGTGGATTGTGTGAGGTCGGGTTTTCGCGGAGGATCGGTTGTCACAAAGTTGTGGTGACTAGGTGACGCGCACCATAGAGTCCCTCCCGAACCTCCACACGCTAGAGATAGGGTGGACGCGTCCCTGTATTACGGATCCACTCGAGAGTGCGCTTAAGGGTGTCGATCTCCCCCAGGTTAAGGCACTGGTCCTGCCCCCTACCACTTACCCCCTTCTCCGACACTGTCGCAACGTTGAGGACGTTGTTTGCGTGGTTGGGCATGGGCCTATCATGTCCTCCGACAGTGTTCTTGGAACTCTCACATCCAACCAGGATTCAAAGGTCAAGCGGTTGGCGATCCCCCTGATTTCAGCGGGTAACTCATCCCGTAAGCGGTTCAGTACTCCATATGATTACCGGATGGAAACGGTGGTTGACTGCTTCCAACCTCAGGATATGTGGCCGCGTGTCCAAGGCTCACCGAACTCACCCTCATCTACCCTCACCCAGATGACACCCTAGTCTCGGAAACGGGGCTTCCGCTTGACGTGGTTAAAACAACATGCTCCGCAGCAATGGACTTGGTCACTGCTTGCAAATCCCTCCCAGACCTCGATACAATCCAGATTGTGCACTTTGTTGGTAGGGAACAATACCCCCCGGCACGTCGGCACGGGCTGGGGAGCGATAGCCCGGCTGCTATGGAACAACGGCGACGGCAGTTGAGGGCCCGAGTGGAAGGCGTCAAGGATTCGGTGATAGACTGTTTGAAGAAGCTGAAAAGAGGATCTCAGGAGGGGGAAGGAAGGAGGAGGACCACGTTGAGGGTCATCGAGTTGGACACATACCGCCTTCCTGGGGAACTTTATTTGGATTCTATGAAGGTCGAGAAGGTTGAAGAGTGTGAGGTGTGGGGATTTGACGTGTAGACCGGGGGTCACTGTAAGTTGTGTCCAAGTATCTTTCTTCTGTAGGCGGCCCCTTCATGTTTGTTGTAGTATAACGGTACAGCGCAGCGCGCATTCATCATCTAAATACGGATATGCACAGGTTTCCATCCGATAGCTTGAACCGTAACGCGGTGAGGACTTTAGCCTACGAATCATCGACTTGATCCACGTAGTAAGAAATTGCTACCGGCGCTCAAGGATATCCGCTCAATACGCGCTCCTCGGCTTCAATAGCCGTGCATCTTCCTTCCCACTTCCCCGCTGAGTCCCGGGCGGTAGACCCAGGCTATGCTATAGGACCATGAACCGTTACCGTGAAACGACTTCGGCACTCTTTGCCAGGTTCGCATATGGCCTTGGCGGGAAGCGGCGTCCAGCCGTTCTCCCACTCTCTCAGTCCCTTTGGCATCCTGCCACCCAAACCAGCCCCAGTAAGCGCGAGCTCCTGCATACACTGGTTCCTCGGTGACCGAGCACTGATCCGTCCCATCCCATTTTCACAGTTTTCAAACTCCCAGACGAGCTCATCCTTTCCATTCTATCCCACATCTCCCCAGACCCCTGGACCGTCGGTCACTGTGCACGGTTCCGTGTTCAATATGGTCTAATGTTCGACGATCATCACGAGCATCGGGTGCGGTTTCTACTACGGTTGAGCATGACGTGCAGGATGATGCGATTGCGGTTACTTCCATGGATATGGGAACGCCTCGAATTCCTCGGGACTTCAGACGGGCACTTTCCGAAGAGCTTTCTGACGAGGTTCAACGTCATCACGAATGCTTTGCGCGCCGACGTATCTCTTGGTACCAACGTAAAGTCCGTCTGGGGCTTTCTCTCTTCCTGGGCCAGAGCTGACTCGTGCCCTCTCAAGGTTCATGACGGTATATGTCGTTCAGAATGATCTCACCCTTCCCAAACTTGTCAAATGCCTGGAGTTCCTCCCAAATCTCCACACGCTGGAGATAGGACAGGCATATGGCTATATTACAACCGCACTCGAGAATTCGCTTAAGCGTGTCAAACTACCCCAGATCAAAACTCTAATCCTGCCTCCTGCAACTTATCCTCTTCTCCGGCACTGCCGCGACGTCGAGGACGTCGTCTGCGTGGTCAGGGATGAGACTATATTATCTGACGAGTTCCTTGGAACTCTTGCATCCAACCAGGAGTCAAAAGTCAAGCGATTGGCGATCCCTTTGGTTTCACGGGATAACCCATCTCGTGCGTGATCCAGCACTCCGTGCAATCGCGTGACTGACTGCTTTCAACCTTAGGATACCTGGCTGCACTCCCAATGCTCACCGAGCTCACCGTCCTCTACCCTCATCCGCATGGCACCCGACCGACGGAGACGGAATTTCTGATCGACATGGTTGGAACCGTACACTCCGCGATGTCGGAACTCATCAACGCGTGCAAGGCACTCCCGTATTTCGATACACTTCAGATCGTGCATTTTCCCTTCGGTACACCTTCCTTGAGACGTGTGGACAAGTGGGAGGAAGCTGACAACTCTTCTGTAGAACGACGGAAACAGGCGTTGAGGGAGCAGGTGAATGGCGTGAAGGATTGGGCGATAGTCTGTTTGAAGGCTAAAACGGGCCGTCAGCCTGAGGAGGGAGGGGGAAGGAAGAAGACCACATTGCGGGTCATTGAGTTGAACCTGTGTGGGTCCAACCAAAAGTTTTGTCTGGGTTCTGCGAAGGTTGAAGAGTGCGAAGTGTATGAATCTGATACATAGTAAGGATCCGCACGGTGGTCATGCAAGGAATAGATAGCGACCCCACGTCGTTGGTAAGGGGTCTCCTAGCACTCTCGGTGATGGCAAGAATCGGGACCATCCTCCCAAGCCCAGTAACAGCAATTACAACTATCGACCCCCTCATAACAGCGGGTTTGAAGGCGATTGGGATGATGAGCGAGGAGACGAACAGTTTGACAACGGGAACAGCAGTACCTCCACGGGCCAATATCGTAGCGGGCAGCAGGGCGGTTGGGCCAGACCAGCTCTGTCGTCGAGACTACCCGGAAGGCCGGAATCAAGCGAGCACTCCGAGGACCCCCACGAAACTTCGCTTTAATTTCATCGAGAAATTCGCTCGACGTTCGGTAAAAGGCCTGATGAAACCGATCCCCGGCGACACCTGGCCGAGGTCACACTCGAGAGAGCTTAGCCAACCCTGCGGCAAATGTGCGTTCTGCTTTTTGGGCTGCGTACCTTCACCCTCGTTCCTACCGTGCCCTGGAAAAAGCGCGGCATGGCGAAGCGCCCCAGCCGGAACGCCGACTCGGCCATACAGTATGAACCGGAAATCCAATTGGCGGCTAGCGCTCTGCATGATCAGATGTTCCGCTCCTTGGCTCAGATTGACTCAGACCGCGCCTCCTCTTTTCCCTCGACTCGCTGAGCATCAGGTGGTGAACTCTACGCTAGGGAACCATGGAGTGCTCTCGCGAAAAGTCCCCGTCCAGACTCGCACGTGACCTCGGCGGGAGGCGACGTCGAGCCACCGTCCGACTGTCAGGACCGCCCACACCCCAAACCAGTCTCAGTACGACCTCTTGTGTCAGTTACTTCGATCAAACGCTCACCCATCTCGTTCCATTTTTGCAGTTTTCGAACTCCCGGACGAACTCATCCTTTCCATCCTCTCTTACATCTCCCCAGACCCGCAGCTTATCAACGACAGTCACCATGCGCGGTTCCGCGTTCAGTATGGTATGGCTATCGACGATAACCACCAGCAGCGCGTGTGGTTTCTGCTACAGTTAAGCATGACGTGCATGGCGATGCGATCGCGGTTACTGCCATGGATATGGGAACGTCTTGAGTGTCTAGAGGTGGCCGCAAGCTGGAGCTCAGACGGACGTTTTCCGAAGAGGCTCAACGCCATCATAAAAGCATTGGAAATGAACACATCCCTGGCTACCTGCGTAAGGTACTTCCGTGCCCTATTTTATCTCTCGGTTGTGCCTGATATGCGCCCTCTGTAGGTCTATGACGGTACTGGTGATGTGGAATAACTCTACCATACCCAAGTTCGTCAAATGCCTAGAGTCCCTTCCAAATCTCCACACATTGGAGATAGGGCGGACGAATGACCACATCACGGCTCCACTCAAGAAAGCGCTCCAGCGTGTCGAACTCCCCCAGATCAAGGCTCTGATCCTACCCCCCGCCGCTTATCCTCTTTTGCGACACTGTCGCGATGTCGAGGACGTTGTATGCGTAGTCAGGAGTGAGACCATGTCCTCCGATAAGTTCCTAGGATCCCTCGCGTCTGGCAAGGAGTCAAAAGTCAAGCGGTTGGCGATCCCCCTGGTTTCGAGTGGCAACCCGTCCCGTAAGCAATCCAGCATTCCGTGGAATCACAGGGTGAAAACGGCGATTGACTGCCTCTGACCTTAGAATATGTGGCCGCGTTTCCAAGGCTCTCTGAACTCACCGCTATCTACCCTGCCCCACGCGATGCCCCGGTCACGGCAATGGGAGTTCTGCTCGAAACGGTTGGAGCTGTACGCTCCACAACATTAAAGCTGATAAATGCTTGCAAAGTACTCCCGGATTTCGACACATTCCAGATTGTACATCTCCTCCCGGCCACACCTTCCCTCGGATGTGTAGGAACGTTCAGGGGAATCAGTTACCTGGCAGCCACGGAACGAAGGAAACAGGATTTAGGGGAGCAGGTGGATCTTGTGAGAGATTGGGCGATGGAATATTTGAAGAAGGCAAAATCAGAATGCCAGGAAAGAGACGGGGGGAAGAAGGTTATGTTGAGGGTCATCGGGTTGGGCCTGGACCGCCCTACGGCGGGGTTTTATGTGGATCATGCAAAGGTTCAGAAGGTTGAAGAATATGAAGTGTGGGGATCTGGTATTGAGGATCCACAACGTGTACAGTAGTACGTTAACGTCCGCGAGACCACGGAATCAGCACGACGTGTCCACAGATGCAGATACAGTGTGTACCGAGAGCGTATACCCTCGAAATATCGTTGTGTGGTGGGGCTTCGACCAGAAACCTGCCAGCGTCTGGGCCTCGGGCGCTGGTGTTGGCAGTCGAAGGGAGATCTTCACCATAACCTGATAAGAGTAAAAACTAAATTCGCCCATGGGGTCGTCGTGGGTAGACAAAAAGGCAAGGGAGGCACATCACTTTGAGAGTTCCGTTGGTCAAAAATTTACAAAAAAGGGCACGATATGTGCGGTGTGCCCGGTGCAGCCTAGTTCCCCCCGGGGCCGGTTAATCTCGGAGGTATGCTGTGTTGGCACAAGAGATGTGGTCGAATCGAGGTAGCTCGCCGTAGTTGTTGTCCAGGTCAAAGTTGGATCCGGAATTCGCCAGGGAGGAATTGGTGTGCCATCGCGGAGAAGTTGATCAGTTCGCCGGTATAGGCGAATCAAACACCGGAGACGATTGTACGTTTCCAGGCCGGGGACCCGTCAATGGGTTACCGGTCTCCACACACACACCTTCTGGGAGACGTCCGACTCGACATGGTCCTGATAGTTTGAGAGGGCGGCGCAATTCACCGTTTAGTGAGCGACACGGGTTCCATCTACGGGGTTAGGTCAGTATTTACTCCAAGTGGGCAAAAATACGTGCACCAGACTTGAGAGGCGATACCTAGAGTCCGCCCGCAGCTTCGCGGGTTCGACACCTATCAATGAACAGGCGGATGTGGGGGAACTATGAGGGGAGCCCTCACCTTGAGGTCCCGCGCCGTCGCACCGTGTACGTACGCATATACCCAAATCAAGCAACTCATGAATTGAATCATAGATGCCGTAGGTGTCTACAGGTCACTCTGCAGTAAGGAGAACAATGGGGGGAGTGTTTCCATGGTTGTGATCAGGAAGGAATGTACCCGAACCACGGCGGGAAGCGCCAATCCCGATCGAACAAATGTGCACAAAGTTGATGGGATATCCGTGAATACCATCGGCCAGTGGACTGGATGGTTATAATACACCCCGAATGCGTTCCCTAGCTACAACCAAACGCCCTTCTCCTCCTCACTCCATCGAGTCTCGGACGGTGAATCCTACATTCCAGGATCATGGGCCGCCATGGTGAAAAGACTTCAAGGTTCTTTACCTTTACCGGTCTCGCGTCTGGCTTCGGTATGAAACAGAACCCAGCCCCCATCCCGCTATCAAAGTCCCTAGGTCCTCCCGCGCCGCAAACCAGCCTCAGTACGAGCTTCTGCGCGATTTCAATGGATCGAATACGAACCTATCTCGCCCAATTCTCGCAGTTGTCGTACTCTCAGACGAGCTTATTCTCTCTCAGGTCGCCCCAGAACCACAGCTCACCGGTCACTATGGTCAGCTCCACCTTCAGTATGGCATGGTGCTCGACGGCCGCCACGAGCACCGTATGTGGTTCCTACTGCCGTTGAGCATGACGTGCAGGACGATGCGGCTCCGGTTACGATCGTGGATATGGGAACGCCTCGAGTGCCCGGAGATAGACACGCGTTCAGAGGAGGTCGTTCCGAGGAGGCTCAACGCCATCATAAAAAGTTTGAGCGCGGACACGTGTCTGGCAACCAACGTGAGGTACCTATTTTTCGTTCATCTTCTATAACGTCGGAGTTGATCCACGTCCTCTGGAGGTTCATGACAGTTTCAAGGATGTGGAATCACTCCATTATTCCGGAGTTCATCAAATGCCTAAAGTCCCTTCCAAATCTCCACACGTTGGAGATAACACAGATGGATTATCATGCCACGCCCTCGTTCTGGGAAGCAGTTGCGGGTGTCAAGCTCCCACAGATTAAGGCTCTGACCCTACCGCCTACCGCTCGATGTTGGGCGACTATCTAATGGGGTTCGCCCGCGATCAACCGGGCGAGCGGGAGCGAGCCCGGTTTCTCACTGGGAGTGAGATGATGAGCACGCGTTCTGATAGTCGGAGATAAGATTTATTCAGGACCAACGGCCGGCTCTGTGAAACCGGGCTGATCCTATCTGTAGATATGTCCGGTTACGGGTACCTATCACATCCGGTCCAGTTCCAAAATTGCCACAATTGCCCAACAGCGGATCACACTTTTCCTGACGAAGGCTAGTAATAGTTGTACTATATCCACAGGTCTCCGTCTCTCGAGTACTTAGACGAACACAACCTCACGATACTTTGCTGCACTTTTCTAGTCAAGGCATTAATTTCGTATACAGGCTTTGGGGAAATAGATTGAGGAACAATTCGAAGTGGGAACCCGCAGTCCAACTCAACGTTCTTGAGAGCTGACTCATAGTGAGAGAACTTATCAACCCGGCGGGTTCGTATTGCCCTACAGAGTTCACCTTTACCTCCCCCATCGCCCGGCTCAATCGAAGGCGTGTTCTCTTCCGAAGCCGTCACTACTTGCAATCGGCGTATCAGCGATCATAGGGTATCTCATTGATCTCCACCTTCTTCCCAGAGGTTACGACGACTGGCCATACGGTCCATTGAGCTCATCGATCATCGGGGATTCAAGGAGGTTGGGATAGAAGAACCTCGTCGATGGCTGGACCACCTGTACGTCGATGACAATGATATGGATAGGGAGGATCGATGGGTAAACCTCCTCACAACCATCGTCCGACGTCCCGAAGGGGTCCGATGTTTACCCCACTCGTATTGGGAGTTATTGATGGAGTCCTCACTCTCGGGGTCACTACGGCCCGGAGGTATGATCTGGGATCCAGACATTATGACGAACCTCTAGAGTAATCAAGAATGGGGAAGCTGAAATGCTGGATGGGCATTGTCTAGATGTTGTGGCCACCGGAAACAGGGATTACAAAGGAAGTAGACCTCAGATGTGTGTGTCACTCGTTATTCCGCCAGCGGCCTGGTTCGGTTTGGAAGCTTGGGCGGCGGTTGGTGAGACGGTGGAGAGAAGAGTGCCCCGAGGGTGCGCCTGAGCCGCTTCGACGAATCCGTGATCAGGCGTGTCTCGAATGACACAGCAGGTTGGACTGTAAGTTCCCGTTTATGGTCGCCAGCATGTTCCGAGCTTATGCGGGTTCGTTTTTCGGTTTAGATCTGCTCCAGGTACTCACGAAGAAACCGAAAACTCATAAGTGGCAGTGTGATAATATGTTGAACGGGTTGTCACATTATTGTACAACAAGAGATTACATGGGTTGGCACGTCGAATGACTGCGTACAATCAAAATGGGAACATGGGTGTGGAGGAGGGGGCTAAGACGATGGCAGTGGAGGGACGAGCGAATAAGAACAAGTGAAAGGCGCGTAGGAAGAGGGGAATGCCCCACTGTCAGCGCATTGTGGGACCTGGTGCGAGGTAATGAGAAGGAACACGTATACAGAAGCCTTCCCCGATTTGGTTGTTAACCGTGTTGTCCTCGTTCCAGCCCTTGGGCATCGTCCACCGATGTTGGGATCCATCATCGGGGCAGACTAGAACATATCTAACGCTGATATTAGCTTTCCGGCGTGGCGGGCAGCTGAGGAGCTCGCGTGCACGGGCAATAATTTTTCGGATGAGGAGATACCCATCAGCTGACCCCCGATGCTCTGTAGAGGTCGTAATCTGAAAAACGGAGACCACGGCGGCGTGGTTGTCGGGATCGAAAGCGACGGTGAATGAGTCGAAGAGGGGGTTAGTGGCTGAGGTTGGGACATAGTATCTGTTATCGTCGGAGGTCACTTCACGGAGGCCATGGAGGAGGTTGAGAGTAATGTGATCTTTGACCGTCTTGTACGGTGGCGGGGTAGGGAAGGTAGAAGGGGTGCCGTCGTCAGAGTCCGTGGTGATAGACCGCAGTACTTGTGGGGCAGTGAAGGTAGGAGGGGTTTCAGTGCTACGGATCATGTTGGTAGGCTGCGGCACGTCGTTGCCGCAGAGCACCCGATGGGCGATCGCCTCAAAGAGCGCTCCTCCCATACCAGGACTGATGTTGCGGAGGAGGTGGTATGTATCCCGGAGATAGCGGTGCTCTAGCGACAACATCAACCTCACCACTTCCTTCGCGATCCGGGGGGATTTGAAGTCGATCGTCCAATCGTCGAGGTAGGTTGAATATTTGCAGGGTTGCACGGCGACCACTTGATGCGATAAATTGTTGAGTAAGCAGTTTTTGGTGAACGTATCGGCGATGGACATTAGCTCGGAATACCCAAGGTCCTTTATCTTGGTGGCGTGTTTTCTCTTCACCGTAGGAAGACTGAAGACGCCGTTGTACACATCACGGGGGGCGAAGCCGAACTCTTCGGTTGCATTGCGCACTAAGATCTTGAACGCCTCCGTTTCATCAAACTTGGGCAATGGCTGAGCTTCTCCGTCAACCACCATTGGCATGATGCCCTTGTCCCAATCCGCCGCCGCCGCCGCCTTCGACTGCGCCAATCTCGCCGTCTCAATCTGGAGGACCTCCATAGCAGCAGCAATCGTCTCATCCTGGATAGCATTGAAGGTCGTGGGGGAACGGAGTTGAGCGTCTAGTCGCAGTTGGAAGGTGTCGTACCTGCGCTGAAGAGGGAGGCTGCGAAGGGGAAGGACAATCAGTGACAAGACTCCACCACAGCCGGCAAGACGTACCCTTCCAGCAACTCGTCCATATCCCATTGAGGCATACCATAAATGGCGGCATTGTTATGCTTGGACCAGCTGTTCCATCGAATCGGGTTTGGAGAGGACGTCTGGACGGGCCAGATGTTTGACGATTCCTCGATTGGTGGCTCGTGAAGGTAGGTCACATCGATCAACGCCCATATTGGATAATACTTTCTGAGTGGGGGTGTAGGAAGAAAAAGGAAGCCGCCGCTTAGTAGTCGACGGTACAACTCGCCGCGGTAGAAGAGGAGAATTGAACTGGAGCCAGACAGGAGGACGACCTCCTGGGCTGAAATCAGCTTCGCGAGCAAGAACTTTTGAAAGGTAGTTTTTCCTAGAGAATGGATCTAATGAGTTGTCGGATGGGGTGATATCTGGTTAGAGGCGCACCAATACCGGGCTGTCCGGTGATCACTGCTCCTTTGACTTCACCCCCCTCCAGATCTTCCTCGCGGAGACACAAAAGACGGCGGAACATCTTATCGTATGCCTCGGTGATGAGAATCGGCTTTCCCGCGGGTGATAGGCTCGGGCCCTCCCCGATCCATAACTTGTAGGGGAAGTTCGTGTCGAAGGTGGGGCGAGTGGCAGGATTGCGCCACAGTTTGTAGAACGCCACATACTCTTCGTCCTCTCCAGTGACTTTCCGCCACTCTTTCTGGCTGTCTTCCGACCAGCTCCAGCCGGCGGCATGATCCGGAAACGCATTAGCCGATTGTGAGATCGGTTTGTCGGGAGGGATGCTCTGCATGACGAAGCAAACACACAGGTAGAGTGAGCAGAAGGACGGGAGCCGTTGGTAAAGGTAAAAGTTCGTTGGACGATAAGGGCCAGCGCACAGACCACTCAAAACCGTGTTTGCACCTGTTTGTAGTTATCCCCACGACCGTAAGGGAGGGGGTCTTGTGATTTTGATTTCTCAACTCCGAGAGGAAACCTTGTTTTTGATGCACTTTCCCACGGACCTCTTATGGTAAAGCCCCAGTGTCTCGAAAGACCACGTGCTGCCACCGTTTGGAAACAACGTCCGTGGCCGCTCCCCGGTCATGTAAGCAGAGTTTACCTCGAGTGTTCCTAATCACAAAAAGGAAACAAGTGCTCATTGAGCCCGGGTTTGCAATGACCGCCCATAAAGCCAAGGTCAAACTATGGACAGAGTGATGGTGGATCTTGCTGGATGTTCTGGTACGGAGCCACCATATCTCATGGTTTCGAGTACTTCTTTACAGGGACTGATGGTCCTACGCGAATTTGATCTCAATGTAATCGCGAAACGGCGTTCCGAGGATCTCCGAAAGGAGTTTTCGAGGCTGGAAGGATTGAAACGGCGGATAACTGTGCAAATTGGTTTGAGGGACCGAACGAGGAGGAAAAGGTTAGTAGAGGAGGACAACGGACGACAGAAGAGGTGCAAAGTATGAGCGGTCGTGGGCCCTGCCGCTCGCCGGCCCTATCCCTTATTTGGTGGGGGCGTTCCAATGCTTGTGTAGCATTGTGGCGGTGTTTACAGCCGTTCCGGAAAACCTTGACCTCAGCGACTGAGTGACTATCCATAAGACTTTTTGCTGCGGTTTAGACAGCCGTCGTCGCTTACCGGGGTAGCAAACGGTGCCAATTTGAAATCTTTGTACGTACGCCGAGTCGTCAGACTTGGAGGTCCGAGAGCCCCATGGCTACGATACCGCCCGTGTCCCCCCTTCCCCTACGGTCTCGCTCAGAGGGAAAAATACAAACCGGGGTGACGGGGACTCTCCCGAGTAGAATAAACACGCGTTCCGTCATTATTCTTGTTTATTACACTATAGAATACATGTTGCGAGTACCCTCGAGTACTTCCGAGTTGAGCGGTCTACCTGAAGCCGCATCCAGACGCGCTGGTTGTGAGAGAGCCACAGCTTGGGTGAGGAGAACACCTCCGGTTCACCCCTCTGAACCCGGAAAACTCGCCCGGAACTTGGTTGACTGAGTCCGACGGTAGCAAACCCGGAACTATGGTCGGGAGGTATCGAATGATGAAAAACGTAGGAGTACTTTTCACCGGAGGTATCGAACGGTGAAATTCTCGGGTTTTGATTTCCACGAACGGTCTGGAAAATGATCCCAGACCCGTCGTGGAATTGAGGCACGTGCCCCTTTCCTCAGCCAGCCCACCCCGGAGGAAGTTCGGCCAGGTTCGGCACGTAAGAGGGCTCGGACCCTTTCTGTTGAGCAGGCAGATCTATTCTAATATACTGCCATACTGCCTTACACTTACCGAAGGGAGAGCTTGAGGGTAGAGGATGGGAGAAGAGGAGAAGGGAGAAGCGAAGTGATTATTCATGGGTGCATTGTTGAGCAGGCAGATCTATTCTAATATACTGCCATACTGCCTTACACTTACCGAAGGGAGAGCTTGAGGGTAGAGGATGGGAGGAGAGGAGAAGAGAGAAGCGAAGTGATGTATTGCATAGTG
>Ga0307511_10006252_pt1 | contig 12010 bp, 12 predicted proteins | sample 13_EM_MG_FD_200266 | JGI IMG/M metagenome (GOLD analysis project Ga0307511, IMG submission 200266) | Populus trichocarpa ectomycorrhiza microbial communities from riparian zone in the Pacific Northwest, United States - 13_EM | ecosystem: Host-associated > Plants > Roots > Unclassified | place...
ATACTGGTCCATCCTTATGATATAGGTATTCCATCAACGTCTACTATACCAAGCGAGAAATATGTACGTACATACACATCAAGAATGTGGCACCCCCATCCACAATTAAAGAGTAGCACAACGTGATACCAGCTTCAGCGTGGACATTCTTTGGAATCCCCATAGCTAGGGAAGAGAATGCAGGGGCTGTTAAGAAAGGTAGGGCTGGAGGAGTAGTTGGAACCTAGGCCTAATACAGAAGTGATATACACTACATTCGAGAGCTATTTTTCTTTCTTTTTTTTTATTAAGACTCATATGCACCCCTAGTGAGGGGGTCATCTCGTGAGAGCTAGGTAGATGCGGCTGAATGTGCCTTGAGACTGACCACTGCAGTACTACGTTCGGAGAATATGCATCTTATTCTCCGGGTGACGGTACATTTATATGCTCCGCTTGGCTCGCGTGTGGGGAGTACTCTGGGAATTCGAGTACTTTCTCCTAAATGGGAGTATCGAACGCAATGAGCCGCTGTCAATGAGAACCTAAATCACGTGGCACGCTCTAGGTACTATACCTACTGGAAAAGCAACATTAGAATATGCGGGGCATCAGGGACGCTGCATGGGTTATACCTCCAGCTTCTGCTTGGCATCAGAGAGTACTACGGCCTACGGTGAATAGGTAAACCCTGCAGGTGGGGGGGAATGTGTACTCTACGATCGTGCTTTCTAGTACCACCTATCATCTTATTACTCTCTTAACCAGCCCCGCCGCTGCGCTCCCAGTTTCACTAGCTGTTGCATGTTTAGCGCTGTCCGAGCACGATAGTACCCCCAGCGTAGCTCCTGGGGTATTCCTCATGGTATTCACCTCCACATAAACCCTGTCATAGGTACCTGGGGGCTCTATAACCAATCAGACTTGGGATTTGCGCATCAGAGAAGCCAGTAATTGGTGAGAATTGAAAGGCGATATTTCGAGTTCAGGGTAACCGGGCGTGCTTGCATTGTCCAGTATACATCTTAGTAATCTATGGATTGATGACTGCTGACGAGAATAGTCTGCATAAGATACTGGGAGCGAGACTACTGAGCACCATACCGAACATCCTACTCTTGTGCCAACTAGATCTAGACTACCTGCTATACAACCCCTCCTCATCAGGCTCTACCTCCAAGCCCAACGACTAAAGCATATTATCACCACGCCCCTCTCCACGGTCCATGATCGTTGTTTGACAAACTTCCAGTCTATTCAAAGCGACTACAAGAAATTAATCCATGTGCTGCGGACTTGCAATCTAATATCAAAGAATCATATATACTCGTGCTCGGAAGAGTTCGCAGCCAGTACTATGTCCCAAATTTTCAAACTGACAAGCTTTGACCCCCAGAACTCGTTTATTATATATAGTGATGCATCTATAGGCTGGCCTTCTGTAAACAGATCATGGGAGCCATTGATAGGTTTTTTTTGGTCTTTGTACTATCTATCGAACATCAATGTCCTGGCTCTGCTGACTGCAATATCCAAAGGTGGATTGGTGCGATCTCCTAGTCACGCAGCTACTAACATGGCCATAACTAATATCAGACAATGGGGGTGGTCTGGGAGGAGAGGGGTACCTTTGGTCCCAATTACAAATGGTGTAGTTGTATTTAGGTATTTCAAAATAGTAGCTTGTCAATTAGAGGCTACGTTTACGCCGCTACGCCATCATGTAATCTCACCTCACTGCCAAAGTGAAGCTCTTCATCATATTAGTAGCCATAGTAGGCGGAGAGCAGCAATTCCAGTTGAACAGAAAAGTTTGTGGATTGAAAAAAGCTTGCAAAAGAGAGGGTATGCTCGAAAGTGTACCAAACCCAGTCAACGCCGTATTATATAATTTCAAAACCTCAGAAAAACACAAAAACACAAAAACACAAAAACACATAAAAGAAAGCCCATATATAAGTTCTGGAGGACCATGATAATCTCATAGCTCCTCGTCACTAAACTCCATCAAGCTGTCACCCTCGCCTAGAAAGCCCCCACCCCCGGTGTCAGCCCCCCTTCCCTGTGTATCGGGTCTCTTTTGTTGCGGAACCGGGTTTGCACCAAAGGGGTGGTTTCTTGTGCTTCTTCTAACACTACCTCTGCTTCCCCCCGTAGTACTTCTGTGGGCGCTCGGAGTTCCAACCACAGGGTGCCCAAGGCCCATCTTTTCGTTAATGATGTCATCCACTCTGCTCTCATCCATTACCACCAACTCCCCTTCGTCTCCAATGATGCTTGTGCGAAACGCCCCTCGAACGCCATTAACAGATTCTCCAGTCCAGACATCTGTTCTGTAACCCCCGCCAGAGTCTGCATTCTCTTTCAACGCTTTCTCTAAGATCTCTGTAGCTATAGGATCCTGTGGGGAGATAGCGAGTGCCTGGAAGCATGCCAGAATTGCCTCCCACGGTTTGTTTCTTGCCAGGTTGACCAATCCGACTGCGGAGTATATATTGGCGTCCCTGGTAGTGCCATTGATAACCGCTTCGAATTGCTCCAGTGCCTTGTCAAGCATGCCTAGCCGTCTATAGGCGTGTCCAAGGTTCGCTCGTGTAGCAACCCATGCCTTCACGTCGCTATCAATATCCATTGCAACCTCTAAAGCTTTTGTGAATAGAGTTATGCTTTCCTTAAGGTGGTCTTTGTGGTAGAATACTACGCCCAATTCGTTGAGCAAGAGGGGGTCTGTTTTGCACAGAGTGAATGCGTTGTTGAGATATTCGTCCGCAAGTGTGATATTAGAGAGCTGTAGGTGTTGCATGCCTAGGAAAAGCTGTGGGAGATGTGTTCCTTGAAACAAGCGTGCCGCTGTCGAGTAAGCTGAGATAGCCTGGTCATGTTCTCCCTCTGCTGCAAACGTATGTGCGAAACCAATCCAAGCTGCACCAAAGTGGGGGTCCATCATGGAAGATTTGGAAAAGTAACGTCGCGCCTCAGCAATCTTTCCAGCTGTGAGATAGTAGACCCCAACTGCTAACCACGCCACAGGCTCCTCTGGGTGATGATCTGCCAGGTCATGAGATACAAGGAACAATTTGTTTTTTTCATTGCACTCGTGCATGCAGGCAAGATAAATTGGGTAGATGGAGAAGTTATATTGATCCAACTGAATGATCTTCTCGCATAAGTTTAGACACTCCCTAAACTTGCATTGGGTGAACAATAGTTCTGCTTTAGCAATCTGAATATCGCAGTTTCTCTCCAGGTTGTAATCTTTGCTCAGCTTGTCCAGGGATATATTGAAGACAGCGGGCTCCTTGTATTTACTCAACCGGCTTGTATATAGCATTTTGACGAACTCGGGTGCCTGCACATCACCCCCAGCCTGCTCCTCCAGGGCATCAAAATCCAGTGACTCAAGGAATGCCCACTCTTCATCAGGGGACATGTGATGGTTTTTCATCAGTTGATCAAACGCTTCGAAGCATTTTACGTCGATCCTGCAAGCGTCTTTGTAACACTCCTTTGCCCTGTCGAAAGCATTCTGCTTTGCATAAACCAAGCCCCTGAGATAGCACATTGCTGCTTCAAATCTTATATCGCTGAGTTTATCAGGGTCATGCGCAGCTCGTGCCCTCAACCTGGATTCGCCTCGTTTTCGGCCATTGGATGCTGTGTGTGACGAGAAAAGGTGAGTAGGGTTCTTCTCCCCGAGGACTGTAAGTGCTTCATCGTATTTTGACTGTTTGATGAGGCAGAGGGCAGCAAGGTATTTACAAGCTGTTGACTTGGAGATGAGATCTTTGCGCATGAGGAACCCTTGGGCTCGTGTGTAATGACCAGTGCTGAAGTGTACCTGGGCAAGCCAAAATGCATCCTTCGGATCATCTGTGAGCCTCACGCAGTTCTGTCAGCTTTCAAGCAAGATGTAATTGTATGAATGGTCTTTACCTGTTAATGCTAGTAGCTTGTCGCCTATGAAAATTGCAGATTCGTACTGGTGCTTGTTCATCGAATCCTGTCTCCACTCCCGGAGAAATTGCTCCATGGTGCAATCTCGTGCTATTACTGTGAATGCTATCTGCGTCACGATCAAGAAATTTCGGGGTTAATAGAGCGTTACTGAGGGAGTCCGCGGCGTTGAGGATTGGAAATAAGCTTGTCAAACGATTATTTTGGGGGGATTTTACGTTGCCCAAACATTTCTCTGTTTTGAGATGGAGCACGTGTGCCAAGGCCCAAATTACGCGGGGTTTCCCGAGCTTCTATGCGCGAACATTGTCGGCTTCATTGACATATCCCCGAGAAACGTGGGAAAGGAATTCAAAATGATGACCTCGACGACGGATGGTGACCCCTTTCTACAGGTCCAGAGGTAAAGTTTCCCCTTCTAAGCCACCGCAGGATAGGCTAACAATACTCCCTACGGTTTTCCCTATTGTAGCGATGTTGTTCAAGCTCTGGACCACACCCGACAATCCTTCTCTTCATATCTCCGTATTCGCTCGACTGCCTCATCTCATGACTCACCAGAGCTCCTTCAATCCAAATCCGATCTTGAGGCGACCCTCTCCGAGCTCTCGTCGGACCTTTCCGACCTTGCAGAGTCAATTCGGGTAGTTGAGGTGGACCCCTACAAATATGGCTTAGAAATAGAGGAGGTCTCTCGAAGAAGGAGGTTTGTCAAAGAAGTGGAGGGTGAGGTTGAGGATATGCTGGAAGAGCTACGAAAAGCTGCACAAAGAACAAGCGGTGGTAAATCCAGTGTGAACAAACCAGGTGGTGCTACCGACCAGGAACCCGACGCGCAGAGGGAGGATAGCTATGTCGTATGGGAGCAGGAGCAGCAGCAGGTTATCATGGCAGAACAAGATGAAGTGCTGGAAGGGGTATACAGAACTGTGGGGAATCTGAGAGAGCAAGCACATGAGATGGGGAGGGAGCTGGTGGAACAAGCTGAGTATGCATGATGCAATGGGGTATGGCTACATGCAGGCGCTAATTACAATGTTTCAAAGATTGCTAGATGAAGTGGATAAAGACGTTACGCGGGTGCAAGATAAACTCGCCAACGGTATGAAGAGAGTTGCGTGGGTGATAAAAAGGAATGAAGGTACGCTTGAGATTCGTGAGAAGTACGCAGAATCATTACTGACTAGTGCACACATGAACATAGACACGGCATCTTCATGCTGCATTGCACTTCTCATACTGGTTCTTATCATCCTCCTTGTTCTTCTTCTGCTTGTTTGATATAGCTTCCATTGTTCCTCTCTTTCACTGCTTTGTTTTTTCTTAAGGGGGTTCAAGGCGTTTCACAGCATTGATATTATATTGAGGATATTTACACTGCTATATGTTGCTTAATCGTTGCCTAACTGATCATCTATTCGGTCTCTGGGATTCTGATAGTTCCGTTCGTGTTTTGTATTATCAAACCCCATGAGATGCTTTCAGTCTCCAGAGAATTTCTTCTTGCTTCTCCCATCCGTTTTATGCTTTTTTATTCAACACCTGCTGGTTCAGATACACAAAATACCCATGCTCTCTATCAAGTCTCCTGATTCTCGATGTTTCTGCACGACAAACTGGCCCAAAGAAAGAGAACGATGTTTTTACAGAACTTCCTGTGGATTGGCTATATCTATGTCCACTTCCTCGCCCTTATTTGACACATACCTCATTAGAGTCTACAAGCCTACCCGCCTAGCTAGTCACCACAAGCCTGACGAGATATTCGCTGCCTGCTACAAAAATCACTTATACAACTACAACTAAGCCTGTCACAGCATGTATACGTTTACCGACCCATACCAACAGGCAGCCTATCAGCATCTGGGATACCCCACATTCACTCCCTATGTTTATAACTATAGCACACCTAGTTACGACGTCCATATGCCTGGAGAAAACGCTGGAGGATACCTTGATAGGGAGAAAGATAGGAAGAGGACGGGCCACATATACCCACAAAACCCTACCCTCCAGCAACCGTATACGAAACAGACAGAGGAACCCATCGATAGTCGATACTTTCATGTAGAAAGAAAGTATGTTCCAGTACAGATTGTGGATGCGGATAAAATGAGGGAGGACAGAGAAGAGAAAGAGAGGGATGAAAGGCGCAGATTGGAGCGCAGAGACAACAATACCCCGCTAAGGGAAAGCTGGGAAAGCACGGACTACTCGAGGAAGATCTCCTATAGCCACAACACTGGTCAACACTCCTACGACCACAGGCGCACGACCCGGGTCTACCACACCAACCCTGTGGAATCCGCTTTGCAGCCTTCACAGCATGGAGCGGGAAAATATCTCGTGAGGAGAGAGCAATGGGTCAGCAGGGTGAAGGAGTATGAAGTAAATCAGCCTCCGAAATGGCCCAGTGAGTCACGGGATGAACGGAGCCGTACGGGCAGGCATGAGGCCAAGGGGTATTATTGGGGCAAAGGTCATCTTCGGACCAAGGACTAGGGTATGCCATTAGAGTTGGAATGAAGGGGTTATTGGTCAGTATGGTTACAGCGCTGTATAGATGGCACAGGGATGCACATCGCTATCCATCTCTAGATCTATGTTCTATGTGGATTGGGCAGGAGGAGGTAATCAAGCAGCATCTCAATGTATTCGTACAGCTCTTCCGAGCCACGTCACTGTTTTGAGCCTTGAATGAATAAATGCTTAAATACCGGAAAGCCCAACGGTCGTGATTGGGACGTGCTCAGCACTGCAAATTTGGCGCACCCATGGAATTAAGTCCTGTGCAGGGATTCGCTGCCCCCTTCCAACGTTCCATCGTGCAGCTATGCCCGGCGCGTCGTAGTCTGCAAGCCCCTGACGCTGCAGAGTTTTTAATTCGACGACGCCAAGCGTTCCGGCTGTTCTCCGTCTTTATATCTGTGCGGGCTTAGGGTTCCGGCCACAACCTTCTCTCCTAGTCTCGAAACCCGATTCCCTTCCCTTTCCCCCATCAACCGTCGTCCGTTCGCACACACGTCACGTTGAGCAAACAACCGTCACTCGTTCATTCACACACTCTCTCTCGCCCTAATACTGCCGTCGTTTCCCCCTCCTTCATTTTATTTTCCCTTCCTGTATTCCTCTCCCGTTTCTTCTCTTTTCCCCCTATTTTACTAACTTTCCCGCTGGATTACGCTCTTTCATGTCTCTCCTCGGGCCAAACCGCAGGACGGCTGGAACAAAAAAGAACCCACTATGGCGACCTGAGGGTTTTGGCACGGAAGGGTTGAAGCCGAAGTTCTTAGGCTCACCGTTTAAGAAACAGGATGGAACTCTGCACCCTCGGATCTTCCGTGGGCATTTGAACTCTCCCTCGGAGATGACTATGCCTGCCCCACTCTCGCCAATGTTTACAATCGTGCAGTCGTCAAAGAAAGCCTTTCTTGATACCCACGTGATGGCTGTTGTTGCTATTCGTAGGGAAACTGAGGACTGTCCTGGCACCCATGTTAGTGCGATGGGTGTAGTCTTTGCGGCACAATCACCCTACAATTTGGCCCGCACCAGCTACGAGAAGGAATCCCTGTCGTCATTCCAAATCAAGGCCATGCGAGAAGCAATCTCTGCCGCTTATGGTGCACAGGCACATTTGAAGGCCGCTGGTTGCCAGAGACTCGTCATCACGATTGCGCGAGACATGGAATGGATCCCCCGTGTTTTGGTTCGTTATAATGACTTCCTTGAGCGTGCGGATGAGGACGAGGCTCGCCTCCATCAATTCGTTCGATACCCAGGGGAGATGGGACAACTTGTGGAGTTTATTGACACTTTTGAAGCGATTACCAATATCAAATTGCAGTTTTGGCCAACTGAGAAGCAGGATTTAAGCGCAGCATATCTTTGGGCAAACACAGCGATTGACTCTGCCATGTCTAATTATGAGCGAGATTACTACGGCGTCTTTGAGGACTCCGACTATGATGAATATGATGAGGATGAGGTTGAAGACGACGATGATTTGACTGTTTCGGATGAGGATGAGTTGGAGGACCGGGAGGAGCCAATCGAGGTTGCGATTCAAGAAATTGATGTCACTCCCGAGATTGCAACTGAGACACTCGCCGAAATGCTGAGCTCCATGGACCCGAACATCGAAGAGGAGATCATCAATATGCCTGTTCCTACGGAGGAGACGACTAATGCTAAGGCTCCAGTGGTTACGCTTTCGGATATTACGCCTAGGGTTGTCTTACCGTTTGACAAGATGGTTGATATTTCAGGAATCGACTGTTCTTCTTTCCCGGGGCAGGATGGCAAATTCGCCTATGTCCTTGCTCAGGTCTCTTTTGGGACAACTAAACTGGAGGAAATTCTCAAGGCTCAGCCTTTTCTGGACGCTGCAGCCGCAGTCGCTACAAACCCCAATGCGGATGAGGCTTCCCGTTTTGTCACCTCGCTGATGCGGAAGTGAGAGCTCCTTGTTGACTGGAATGTCCTATGGTAAGATCACAGATCCTCTTTATTCTTCACTGCAGTGCCATTCCTTGCTTGATAGAATGATGAAAAGACTTCGTTAAACCCAGCTCACTCAGAGTGCCCCTAAAATACTGGGGTAATGATGGGAACCCGATTTATCTACCCTGACTATCCATTTGTAATTCCACAACGTTTTTGATTTATCCATTTCTATAGTGCAAATTCTTGTGAAAAAACGCTTGCTAATACACTTGCATCCGCAGTCGGACCTACCTCTCAGCCATCAGTACCTATGACACGACAGGAAGCATTGGTCAGGCCGGCATAACAGGGGCTCCAACATATACATATCGTTATTCGTTCATCGTTCATTTTATCATTTCAGTTCATCGACGCAATGCTCCCCGCCCCCACCCTCGGGCCTACTTTTCTCTTTTTTCTTATGCATTACCTCATTCTATTATTCCCCTCTGACGAGAGATTACAAGACGGTACACACATACTTATTGGTCAATGCAGATATTAGCTGGTGTCTACATTCTTTATTGAACTTTATCATTCTTTTATCAATCCTTTTTTCGCTGATTTTCTTTATCATGGTTCTTTTTTTTTTTTGGCTTGGCATGCAGTGCTATATAGTGTTGCTGGCTGTAGTTGTTGAAGATCAAGGAGGAACTTTGAATGAATATTGTGGCCGTTGAAGTAGTTTTATGTGCATGACCGTTCGTTTATCTTTGAATTCTCGTACATTGCATGATGTGGGTCTACTTCACTCTCTCCCATTCATTATAGACCTTTGAATTGTGTTGTGTTCCATGCCAGGCTCTTGATACAGCTACCACTAGTTGCTTTTGTTTGGATGCTTAATGTTTAACTGAGATAATGTCTGCAATGTGATAGATAGGCTTTAATGTTTACGGCCTCGGTAGGCATGGTGAGATGAGATAAGGTGCAGGTAGCTGTGCCGGCTGGGTTGGGGCAATGACTAATGGATCCCGGTTGGATGATTTGATTAGAGTACGGTCGGCTTCTTTTTTCCTTGCTAATCTTGTGGTAACTTTGAATTGGGCTGTTGCTTTGATTTGCTTTGATCCGCTTGATGAGTATGTATGCTGGTTGTATTTTGGGGGGTGCCTTGGCGCCCCGAGTTCAGGGTAATTAGTTATTATTTTTTGCTAGAGCTTAAGCTGTAATTGTACATCTACTCAAGTTAAAGCTTCAAACCTACTCAATATTTATACTTATAATTACACGATGGAAATATACGGAGAATCAAAACCCAGAAAATGTACTTTTTGCAGACTTAATTGTACGTAATCAGGGGAGGTTGATTAGCTCCTTGTGGGGTTCTAGTCAGTAGACCTTATGTCATCGATCCTCTTCTAGGCTAACCTACCGTGCTAGTTTTAATTACCACTCCCCCCTTTCCCTTTCCCTCTCCCTATCAAGAGTCTCAAATATGCAGGTAAAAGATAAAGAAGAAAGGAAAGAAAGTACCACTACACGTCTACAAGACAGGTTACTTATATAACCTTTTCCCTGTAGTGTACTACAGATCTATGACATTGCCTACCTAACCAAGTTAAGGGGAAAGCTAGTCTTGAGGGCCCCACTTGAGCTAGTTACTTATGTTTATCCCCTCCCCAAGAGGAAAGCGAGAAAGGAAAGGAAACAATATATATATATAACGTATTCTCTACGGGCGCAACCATAGATGGGTTGGGTAAGGGCGGAATGGAAAGTCTTTATCTTCAAAGTTAATGAATGCAGGGCCCCCTTTTTTTTTTTTTTTTTAAAAAAAAATTTTCCTTTTTGCGAATGATATTTTACATTCCAAAAATTAAACTTTTTTTTTAAAAAATAAAAATAAAAAACCTCGGTCTACTATTAGATTGCTACTAGGCAGAAATCGGGCACTAACGAAAAAAGAAAAAATATCCCTAAATTAATAATGCACTAGTAAGTAGATACAGCATCAAAAGAACTGATCCCGGTTTGAGAGTAGGATGCATGGGGCATGGGGCTTGGGGCTTGAAGAATGGATAGATAGAAATAACTGAATCTGAACCAAGGTAATATAATGTAAATTTAACATAAGGTAACGCAACGCTGTCTCATCTACCTACCCCCGAACCAATCACCATTGCCGGTTCGTCCCTCTCTTGGCACCACCCTGCCCAACAAGCGACCTCCTCAAAGTACCACTCTTATTGTAAATTATATCCCATAGCTCCTAATTCCCGCCCCCATACCTCCTCTTCTTGTTCTTTCCCAAAACCCGCCATTCCTTCCGCCCCCCGACCGATCTCTATTCAGTCTTAATCCCATTCTCCCCCCCCGCAAGAACCTTCGACTTCAATGGCTCGCCCTGTGCGTCTACAGGGATTGCCCCACCAGGTGTCATGGCTACTACCTTCCCATCCTCGTCTACAAACTCGAAGTTGTACCGGGATAGGAGATGCGGGATTGCGGAGAGTTGTGGGCCGTATCGGGCGGTATTGTCGTAGAGCTCGAAGAGGGGGACGGCGAGGAGTTTCATATTTTTCGGGACGGAGAGGACCTCTACAAACATGTGTTAATATATATGTATCAAGTTTATTTTTAGGGGAGAGAGGACGTACTGGACCGGGGGAGCTGGATGAAATACAGCTTTTTGCATTCCTTTGGCCGGGTGACATGCGCAGGGATGAATGGGTACATGAACGTCTCGAAGTTCGGCCTCCACCACTGCGCCAGGGTGTCGCCGATTTCCCATTCGTCGTTTACGCCTTCGCCCGAGAATTGCGTTCCGACAGGGGCAAGCCGCTCATTCAGTCGGTTGCGGAATCCCGCGAGCTCCTCTTCATGTGGGTGGAGGTAATCGCCTGGTCTGCATGGGGGGGGGCAGTCAATACACATGTCCAATGTCGCGAATTACGCGAGTTTGGGTAGAAAGTTCGCTCACAATTTAAAAAACGCATTCGCAATCTGTAGCATCAGAATATGCGGGTGGTTATGTTCATGGCAGACCAGGATCCCCTCGCAAGTCCTCCTCATCCCATACTGCTCATAATGCTCTTGTAGCCGCTGGAGGCGGGCGAGAACGCTCGGGTCCTCTTCAGGCTGCGTTTCTTTCGTGCCGAAGGTGTAGTTTGAGAGGGGATAGAGGCGGATTGTATTTGGTTGATTGGCAGAGAAGGAGGCGGGGAGGGTGGGGCTGTTGGGGGGTTAGCCGGCTGCCAGTCTGATGGAGAGGGAGAAGTACGGAATAGAGGACTGCATGGCATTGGGGGTTATCGTCGACATTGTGGTAGATGGGTTGACGGAGGATGGGCGTGAGCTGTTGGTGCCCGGAGGCAGTGAGTCGGGGGTTGAGCTTGCTCGTGAGCGCAATAGATGTTCGCTACGCTGTAGTCCGCAAACCTAGTTTTGTCCGGTCGTGGGTCTGAGAGGTATCTGCAAGTTGTGGAGCTGCTGGCCGTAAATGTGTATCGCTGCAGCCGTATAATTGTATTGCTATTCCAGCCTGGATACTCTGGCACCGTGAATTGTCGGGCAATGAACGTCACACCTCTCACACCTCACGTTTTAAGGTGAAGCAACCACAAAGCTGTACGCGACCCAAAAAGTCTCC
>Ga0307511_10006253_pt1 | contig 12008 bp, 8 predicted proteins | sample 13_EM_MG_FD_200266 | JGI IMG/M metagenome (GOLD analysis project Ga0307511, IMG submission 200266) | Populus trichocarpa ectomycorrhiza microbial communities from riparian zone in the Pacific Northwest, United States - 13_EM | ecosystem: Host-associated > Plants > Roots > Unclassified | place...
TACAGAGGTGATGGTCTTGAAGAGTAGTACTAAGACATTCCTGCAAGAGAATTTCAAGTTAATTAGAAAGAATAGCGAGGGCTTTGAAATTCCATGCTACTTGGCCTGAAGATTGAGAAGTTAATATGAATTGCATATGTCTTGGCACATTTCTCATTAATGTAGCTAGTCTTTTCTAGAGGTTGCTACATTTTTGTTTTTCGATTTTTCACCTGGCCTCGCCATTCTCATCTTCGGCATCATGTCAAAGGCCTTCAAAGAGGCCCTTGATGTGTGTTGACTGTAGTTCATTGACCGAGTGCATGTGACTCAAAAAACATCTCGTTGCTGCAGAAAGTGGAATTCTGTCACATCTAGTGCTATTTCATTTTCATCTTTTTTTTCGTCTCAAATTTGCACACTATTCGTTTATGTTGCATGTAAGTTGTTCTGAAGTAGAATGAGTCGTGTTTGGAAGTTTTGTCATCATTTTTGTTTTGTGAACAGGTAATGTGCACTGATTTCCGTCAAGAGAAGGAAGAATTAATCCAGGCATTACACAAAGATAGAAAGATGTCAGATCTTCCTAAGATAACTCAGGTACTGTAATATTAACACCTCTTTCAATTCCAATACATATATGTGTGAATATTTTCTGGTTCAAATTTAGCTGCTGTTGATCTTCTTGAGCACCTTCTAAAAGGAGTATTTTTCCTCTATGCAGCCTACACTAATAATCTGGGGAGAACATGACCAGGTTTTCCCCCTGGAATTGGCACACAGATTAGAAAGGTAATCAATTCTTGAGTACCTGTTCAGCTCAGTGTACTTTTCAAGCTTTCATATCTATCTAATAGGAAAGAACATAAAAGCATCCACTTTTGAACAATCTTGGAACCTGCTCTACCTACTCCCCTTCCTGATACGGTCATCTATTCAGCAATCAACTGGGACTTTTGTGGTTAGTAACTGTGCTAGTTGATGCAATAATAAGTTAATGATTTTTCTTCATTGACCTGTGCAGGCATATCGGAGATAATGCAGAATTAGTGATAATAAAGAATGTCGGTCATGCACTCAATGCAGAGAGGCCTAAGGAGCTGTATAAGCACTTAAAGTCTTTCTTCATTGACAGTCATCCTTTATCAAAGCAAGCAAGCCACGGAAACGGTACTAAGTCAGATTGAAATACCTACCTAGAATGATGAGGAGAACTCAGGAGTTTCTGATTTCTCTATTTAGATTGCAACTTGCGTGCACTGAAGACAATTCGAAGCTTATAAATGTACTCATTTAATTATTGAGAGACGAGAAAGTAGATCAATTCAATCCCCTCATCTCTGAGGAAACTGGTTAGGTAACACTTGCAATCTCCTATTTTGAAAAGTTTGCACTGCAAAAACTGGAGAAATTTTTCTGTGATTGTTGCATTCCTTTTGTTGCTGACAGAGTTTTGGATGCTCCTCTGTATCTCTGTATGTATATGCACATTTAGTTTTAATTTATTTATTATATTCTATATTAATTATAGGCTTATCCAAAAATTGCTTATTCGTATGTTACTGAATGAAAGCTGAACTGCCCTTTTTCTACACCATCATAGGCATGGATGTAGAACTCACAGTCCTTTGCTCTACCTCAAATCAAAGCCTTTTGGAAGTTGTTTGAATGGTGAGGAATTATGTAACTACTAACTAGGAATTTGAGGGAGTTGAAAAGGGAGTCAAAGCTGAAGAGTGATTAAACAGTTTTTATTAGAAGAAAACATGGTAAATGGAACTACTTGAAGAAGTATTTGGAAACCACATTCATCGCTATGATCACTTAAGTTCAGGTCTTTTTTGTGTTCTTTCCATCAGTCTAATGCATATGGAGGGAGAGTGTTGTACTCATGAATGAATTATATTCCAGGCTTAACTACTTTATTCCTTGTATAGTTGGTCGATGGTGATATAGATATATATTAGAAAAGTTTTTATTGACTTAATTTAATTTGAGTGATTAATTTTTCAATATAATTAATATATTTTTATTAATAGCGTTTTGATTTAATATTAAAACATAAAATATATTTATCATATTAAATCATTTTTTTCTTTACATAATATTAAATAAGATTTAGAACTTTTTTTAAATTTTATTCCTTCTTGATCAAGGATTTCTCTATAAATACTATTTAAGAATAAATAAAATATATATTTTTTAATTTACTTAGAGTGATGAACTCTCTCTTGATCACTTAAGTATTTTTATATAGTTTATGTTATATCTAATGTTTACCTCTTTTTTATCTTGATTAAGATAACAAGTAATAAAATCAAAATATAATATTTTTTATATAAAATAACTTAATGATCTCAAGTCTAAAGATCATTTACGCAACTGTCACATGAGCCTTTCCATAGACGTATATGATTTCTTTATATAAAATTTTCAAGCGGATCAGTTCAGTATATATGTCTCATGACAAATACCTACATATTAGTTCTAGAAATCTCTTATATCTCAATTTACGAGAACAATTGCTTCCTTTCATAAATAAAAAAACATAACATGTACCAGTCTTTACAATTTTAATAAATGTTCAGTATGCAAGAGAGCATCCATCATAAATATTTTAGGAACAATATACAATAAAAATCTCATAATTATAACAACTTTATAATTATCTTTACAAAACATTTTTATTCCATAAACTTTGTCTTTCCTTTAAATCCATAAATATTTATTAATCTAATATTATATAAATATTAAAAATAAATTAAATATTTATTAATAATAAATATATATTCACATAAATATAATAATATCATTACTCCCTCTCATATTAAATAGATTCTGCAGGCTGCAGGTAATAAATTCTGCAGGCTGTAGGTAGCGCACTCCGTAGTGGTATTGATTTTTTGACTGCACAAACAAAAGTACGATGATGTTGAACGATAGAATATTTTCCATGGAGAGTTTGATGTGTCGGTTGGCGAAGGAAAAGGGCAGAGTAAAGAGGAAGGAGGAAATTAAGCGATCGTTGTATGCTTTCGAGGATTTTTATTTTGTATGCTTTGTTCTTGAGCTAAACAGTAAACACCTGGGCTGTATCCTTGCATGTGATGTAAAGAGTGGTCCTTGCCATGGTTACTTTTGTGTCCTGAAGCCCATCCAATATTCCAAACCCAGTTGGATGTCCTAGTGCTCTTCAAGGCAGCAGCTCGTATAAAGACTTTTGGGGTCAATCTCTAAAATCCTTTTGCTATCCATAGCACTGCATAGTTGACATTAAGAGTTTATTTTTGTCACCGCAAGAGGAAAGAGCTGTGTTTAGCAGTTACCACTCAACCAAGGCCAGGTTCCTCCTCTGTCCATGAGGAAGTAACCATATTAAACCTCATGGACCTTCACAGAGACAGGTGTGGAAGCTCACAAAGGCAGGTGAGTGGAAGCTCACAACAAGACTCCCCCACAAAAGGCCACCTCCCGGCAGGGTTAAGTAAAAATGTTTTTTGAAGAGGCTAAATAAGAGGAAAAACTATATGAATATGTAAATCCATAGTTAAGTCTATATGTTTGTGTTTATAAATGTAAAAACAAGGAGGAAAAACAGCGCCACTAAGTTAATGGGATTTGCTCTCTTTCCGAAATGGTACTTGAATCTTTCTCAAAACCAATGTGTTATTTCTCAAAGAATTCTATGTATAAATTGGGATAACTTAAACTAATTTATTAGAAAATCCGAAGACCAAGGGGGACATTAGTGTCTCTCCTGCAATTAAAATTTAGAAAAAGGACTAATACTACAACTACAGCACAATAATTTATACGGTCATCCTCTCTATCTGCGATCCGAGACAGAGACATGGTAATCCTTAAACCCGCCCACCATCTCTTTAGACGCCTTTTTCCCTCTCCTTTTCAAATTTCTTACCATTCATCTTCTAACTACCTTAACTGTCACATAGACTCTTTTCTCTCTAACCAGACCCAAACTCTCCAATCTCTACACAAATCCCATGCTCTCATAATCACTACTGGCAATGCAAACAATGTTTTTATATCATCAAAACTTATCTCTCTCTATGCATCTTTCAGAAAACCCCATTCATCCACCTATGTTTTTGACTCAACAAATCAAAAAGACACCTTTCTTTGGAATTCAATCATCAAATCTCACTTTTCCAATGGGAATTACTTCAAAGCTTTTGACTTTTACATCCAAATGCGGTATGATAATACCCCACCAAACCAATTTACAATTCCCATGATTGTAGCCACTTGTGCCGAGCTCTTGTGGCTTGAAGAGGGGAAATACATTCATGGGCTGGTCTCAAAATCTGGCCTTTTTGCGGAAAATTCTGCGGTTGGGTCATCTTTTGTTTACATGTACGCTAAATGTGGGGTTATGGAGGATGCATCTCTTATGTTTGATGAAATTGTTGTTAGAGATGTGGTGTCTTGGACTGCACTTGTAATCGGGTATGTGCATAATGATGACAGTGAGAAGGGTTTGGAGTGTCTTTGTGAGATGCGTAGGATTGGTGGGGATGGTGAGAAGGTTAATTCTAGGACACTAGAAGGTGGGTTTCAAGCTTGTGGGAATTTGGGTGCTATGATTGCAGGAAGGTGTCTGCATGGTTTAGCTGTGAAAACTGGACTTGGGTGCTCTCAAGTTGTTCAATCTTCTCTTTTGTCAATGTATTCCAAGTGTGGGAATGTTGAAGAGGCTCATAATTCTTTTTGTCAAGTTGTGGATAAAGATGTTTTCTCATGGACATCAGTAATTGGTGTTTGTGCAAGATTTGGGTTTATGAATGAGTGCTTAAACCTGTTTTGGGATATGCAGGTTGATGATGTGTATCCAGATGGGATTGTTGTAAGTTGCATCCTTTTGGGTTTTGGTAATTCCATGATGGTGAGAGAGGGAAAAGCCTTTCATGGACTGATTGTAAGGAGAAACTATGTTTTGGACGATACGGTTAACAATGCTTTGTTATCCATGTATTGCAAGTTTGGAACTTTAAACCCCGCAGAGAAGCTTTTTGATGGTGTACATGAATGGAGTAAAGAGTCATGGAACACTATGGTTTTTGGATATGGTAAGATGGGAATAGAAGGGAAGTGTATAGAATTATTTAGGGAGATGAGAGATCTAGGCATTGAAGCTGATTCAAACAGCCTGGTCTCTGTAATTTCTTCGTGCTCTAAATTGGGACTGATTAATCTATGTCGATCAGTTCATTGTTACATAATTAAGAATTCAGTGGATGAAGATGTCTCAATCGCCAATTCACTTATAGACATGTACGGAAAAGGTGGTAATTTGTCCATTGCATGGAAAATGTTTTGTAGGACGCAGAGAGATGTTGTCACATGGAACACCTTGATCTCATCATATACTCACAGTGGGCACTACGCAGAGGCTATCACATTATTCGATGAAATGATTTCAGAAAAATTAAACCCTAATTCAGCAACATTGGTTATAGTTCTTTCAGCTTGCTGTCATCTCCCATCCTTAGAGAAAGGAAAAATGGTTCACCAATATATTAAGGAAGGAGGATTTGAGCTCAATGTTTCTCTTGGTACTGCATTGGTTGATATGTATGCAAAATGTGGTCAACTTGAACAATCAAGAGAATTGTTCAACTCAATGAAGGAGAAAGATGTCATTTCTTGGAATGTAATGATCTCAGGTTATGGACTGCATGGAGATGCAAATTCTGCAATGGAGGTTTTCCAACAAATGGAGCAATCAAATGTTAAACCGAATGCAATTACCTTTCTATCACTTCTCTCAGCTTGCACTCATGCAGGATATGTTGATGAAGGGAAGCAACTGTTCGATAGAATGCAATATTATTCTATAAAACCCAATCTAAAGCATTTTGCTTGTATGGCAGATCTTCTTGGAAGATCAGGTAACCTACAAGAAGCTGAAGATCTGGTTCAGTCAATGCCAATTTGTCCTGATGGAGGTGTTTGGGGAACTTTGTTAAGTGCTTGTAAAATTCATAATGAAATTGAGATAGGAATAAGGGTGGCAAAATGTGCTATTGAATCTGACCCAGAAAATGATGGGTACTATATAATGCTTTCCAACATGTATGGTTCTATGGGAAAATGGGATGAGGCTGAAAGAGCAAGGGAACTGATGAAGGAAAGGGGAATAGGGAAGAGAGCTGGTTGGAGTGCAGTGTAGCTTAGAGGGAATGTCATTTGTTATTGTTGGCATATCTCCATTGAACCTTAAACTCATTTAAGTATACGAGGAGTTTTGCAGGCTACCTTAAATGTGACATTTTCTGACCTGAAAAGAGCTCTGTATACAGCTTGTTAGGGCCAAGAATTGATGGTCATAACTAGAATTGCAAGAACGCATCTTCCAGGTAATCTTGTTCATCACAGTGGGTTGCAGCCTTGTATCATTTTCCATGGTGTTTGGGTGTTGTCAATACGACGTACTTAAGCAGACTCATCATCATAAAAACCTATTGAACACTTATTGGGGCAATAATTGTCAGTTTGACTAGTTCAAACACTGCCTGAGGTTTCTGAAAAACAAAACTGGGGCTGCAATAAGTGACAATAAGAATATATTTGAAGCTTCGAGGAGCCAGTTTGATAATGTTGAAACTTACGAACTCTATCAACATTCAGAAATCCATGGATTTTAAATCCTAGAGGTTTCTGTGAGGAGGCTTTGTCAGATTGCTTTGGAATAGGTGCCATCTTTTACGTTCTAGTCCTGGAGTATGTGCTGCTATCTTCTGGAAGATGTTGTCACTGACAGGTTTTCAACTAGTCTTGCAGCTCTATGCCTTAATTCTTCTTTCTCCACGTGCAAATTTTACGCTTGATATGATTTTCAATTTGTAATTGATATTGCAGTGGTACTTGAAGGAGAGCGATGGTGACAGTAGCATGGTATTGTGGAGGGAAGGCATCTTGTGCTAGCCTGTGAGAGTTACCATTCAGTATGTTCATTCGCCATCTGGAGTTAGTGTTGTGTAATAAATAACGTAAGCTTTTCTTTAGTCATGATATAATTAGATGGTCTAATTTGTCAGAATATATTGTGCATGCACTCTGTTGGTTTCTCCAAGTCAATGACAATCATGCTTTAATCTCATGAAAGATGTTTTCTTGCTATTATAGGAATCCACTACTAGGTGCTATTTATGAGAAAGGTTTGACACTTCATTACTATAGCGTTTTTGCTATTTTCTGCATCTTTTATTCGCAATTACTTATTGTGAATTCGATTAAAAAAAAAAAAACCCTTATCGGCATTTACTTAATTATCTGATTAAAAATTTGGGCCAGTTCACCAAAAAATGAAGTTCGCCATGATGCTTTGAGTTTGCAAGGGTATGATGCGACTGAGTTCGCTATCCCATGTATCATTCAACTGATCTCACACTTCTAACCACCGTATCATCAATGTTGGCCTCTACCTTCCGACCAGTGACCAATTTTTAATCCAAAAGACTTTAGCAACCAATTTTTTACAAGTTGTTTTAGCATTTTTTTAATCCAAAAGGCATCACTTTATAACAATATGTGATGAAATACGTTCTCTCTTTAACTTCATCTTTCATCTTAATTTGGTGATACCTGGAAAACGAATCTAAAAAACTCAACATATGATGGTCGAGCGTTGAATCCACAAGTTGATTAATTCTCATGAGGGGTAACTATCATTCAGACAAGCTTTATTTAGGGTGGTAAAGTCTACACGTTTTCTCCGCTTTCCATTTGCTTTCTTCACAAGCATCACATTGGCAAACACTTCGTTACATTTTCTCCCAGATTTCAACGGTAAAAAATGGCAAAATCTGCTGCTCCGTAACCTGATTGAGGAATCATGTCGTGTTTGAGAGTGTGGTTGAAATTATTTTTTAAAGTGTTTTTTACTCGGAAATGCATTAAAATAATATTTTTTTTTAAATCATTTTTGATATCAACACATCAAAATAATCTAAAAACACCAAAAAATATTAATTTGAAGCAAAAACAAACAGGCCCGTTTGTTTGTTAACGCGGTATATCCATGGAGCAGTAAATTTCACTATATTAGAGGAATGATACAATCACTCGCCAAAACCTCAATACAAAATCAAGACAAAGTTGTCTATCTCTTTTTTCTCTTGTAAGTTGCTCACTTCTCACACACTCAATTAATCTCACTCTCACTTGATTTTTTCAACAATGGAGGGAGCCTCCTATTTATAGGGACTAAATGGTGCCATTATGTGTGAAGTTGGAGGTTTGGAGCTGGAGAGTTAAAGAGATAGTTGGAGAGTGGAAGTTGTTGGTTAGAGGTCGGCATAGTTATGGAGACAGAGGAGGGGGGAAATCTAGACAAACTGCCATAAATATCTAACCTTGCGAGATTTTTCCATCCAATCCTAGTGATCACTCAATGATGCCATGCACCTCAAAGGTACTTAACACTGAGTGATATATATTGACTAGTTCAAGCAGTGTTGAAACTTGATTCCTAAGACAACTTTTGTGAACATGTCAGCCAAATTATTTGTAGCACCAATCTTTTGTGGTAGAATATCCCTTTCATCCATAATTTCTTGAGCAAAATGAAATTGAAAATTGATGTGCTTGGTGCATGAATGATGAACCTGGTTCTTTGCAAGATAAATCGTACTTTGCCTATCATAATGAACATCCTCGTGCTTTTGAACAATTCTCAAGTCTTTTAATCAACCCATGTAACGAGATAGCTTTCTTAAAGGCTTCTGACACTACCATGTACTACGTCTTAGTAGTTGACAAAGATATTGTTGATTGTAACGTTGACCTCTAACTCACATGTCCTCTAACAAGTGTAAATACATAGCCTATAATGGAACAACCTTGTCCAAACCACTAGTATAGTCTGAGTCCACATAACTAACTAAATATGTATGATTCTATCTTTTAAACTTTAACGTTGACCTCTAATTTCACTCAATCAATTGTGCTATGAATTTATTGCCTGTCAGTAACCCTTTCTCAGATCATGTATATACATGCTCACCATATTGAAAGCATGTGAAATTTTGGTCTTAGACAAACCATTGCATACATTAATGCACTAACTGCATTTGTATATAAAATTTGAGCAATATGTTTATTCTCATCCTCCGTGTGTAAAGATAATGAAGCAATGAGCTTAAAATGAGGGGCTAAATGTGTGCTTGCAGGTTTGGTCTTGCCATTTACACCAAATCTTTGTAGAATTTTCTTCAAGAATTGGGTCCGTGTCAAACAAATCATGCCTTTCCTTCTGTCTCTTTGAATCTCCATGCCAATAATCTTCTTAGCTTCTTCAAGGTACTTCACAAACCCATTATTTAATTGAGCTTTTAGTTTATCAATCTTCACCTTTCTCTTAGATACAATTAACATATCATCCACATATAAGAGAAAATAGATGAAAAAATCATTAAGGGGCTTACAAAAATATACACAATGGTCAAACTAACTTTATATGTATCCATGTTCTGCCATAAACTTATCAAACATTTGTGCCACTAGCACAAAGATTGTTTAAATCCATACAATGACCCTTTCAGTTTACAAGGCCGATTCTTTTTCTTGGTGACTTTGAAACCATATGGCTGGGACATAAAAATTTCTTCTTCCAAATCTCTATATAAGAAGGTGATTTTCAGATCAAGTTGGGCTAAACTTAAGATCAAATTGTGCAACCAAAGTTAATATAATATAGATTGATGAACGATTAACAATCGGGGAGAATACCTTTCCTCTCTTTTTTATGATAGCATTTTACCACAAATCTTACCTTGAATCAGATGTTGTTTTTTCAAAGATTACCTTTCTTCTTGGAATAGACCTATCTGTAACCAACTACCTTCTTTCCTTAAGGAAGTTATATTAAATTCCAAGTCTGATTCTTGTTAAGATATTTCATCTTTTTATCTATTGCCTTTTTTCATTTTGTATTTTCTGTACTTTGTACTACTTTTTTGTATGTATAGAGGATTTCATCATCAATCATCGAAAATGCATAGGCTACCATATTACAATACTAGGCAAGTTTCTCTACAACCCCTTTTAGTTTACTTGTTGTAATGAATTCTTGTTGTTATGTGGTTACTAGAGTTATAACATCCTCTTCATGTAAACTTTTATCTGGATTTCCTTCTATAGGGAAATTGAATGTTTGAATAATCTTTATAGGAATGAGTAAAATCTCAAACTCCACATGTTATGCGTCACTTGGTTGTTTCTCATTCTCCTATGATTTCTCTTGTTGCAGCATGCTAGACTCGTCAAAAGTGACATCTCTATTCATCATCATTTTTTTTTATTCAAAACACTAAAATCTATAACCTTTTATCGTCCAATAAAACCCAAGAATATAGCTTTCTTGGCTCTAGGATCCAGCTTAAACTCAGTAACATGATAATATATAGAGCATCTAAATACACGTATTGATTCATAATTAGTAGCAAAAGAGTTTGACCATACCTCCAAGGGAGTTCTTCCATTTAATGTTGTTGAAGGTAATTGATTGGAAATATGACAAGCATAGCTTAATGCCTCGCCTTAGAATGCTTTTCTTAGTCCTAAATGTGATAGTATACGTCAAACTTTCTCCATCAATATGCAGTTTATGCGTTCCGCTACTTCATTTTGTTAAGGTGTTTTGTGAACAATTAAATATCGTTTGATCCCTTTATTCTTGAAAACTTTAAAGAAAAGATCTGAAGTGTACTCCACCATTGTCTGTTCGAAAAACCTTCCTTCCAGTTTGAGTCTCCACCATTTTCTTCCATTTCAAAAAGATACCAAGGACCTCATCTTTATATTTCATCATGTACACTCATACTCGTCATGAGAAATCATTAATAAAAGTAACAAACCACTAATTACCTCTAAGAGATTCATTATTTGAAGGTCCTATATACATTTGTGTGAACATAGTCTAGAATCCATTTTGTGCTGTGTACAGTGGTGCCAAACTTGATCCTTGTCTAATTTCTAAGAACGCAATACCTACAGAACCCATGCTTTCTAGTTTTAACGCTTTTTATTAGACCTTGTTTGATTAACCCTTGCAAAGCCTCTTCACCAACATGGCCTAAACGCATGTGCTAAAGTATGAAATCATCTATTTCATCATCTTCTAAGCTCTTTAAGATGGCTGCTCTAATGGTGATTTTCCCCTATTGCTCATCTATTTTTGACAGTAGCTCTATTTATCACATATCTTTGAGTCAAAATAGGGTGCCGATCTTCTTTTTCTTTACTGTATTTCGTTATAGTTAATCTAACATCTCCAGAGAAATCACATTTCTATCAGATCATTGAACATGAAGAACTTGATCATCCATTTTTCATCAACTTTATAAACTACCACCGTTTCACCACAAACTATAGCATATACAATAATAATATCGTGTGAATAATACTTTCACTAAGTAAGCTAGTATAAAAGATTGGAGGGGTCATAAATGGTCCCATTTAAAATCTAATCTCCTCAAACAGAGTTTCATATACCATATTCATTCATCATATTGTCTTTCCAAACATTAACATGTAACCAATACCATTTATATGAACAATATCATTGTTCAAAAATAAATTTAATTTGCTAGCTGTGCTACGACTATTCTCGATAATTCTTTCATTGCATACTTGGTCATGAAGTCTCATTTTTTACTCTATCACAAATAATTTAAACATCCTGGGTTATCTCTAGTATGATTTCTTTACACCTGACGAGACTACTAACACTACCAATTCATTAGGATTGGTCTTTTATAATTTTTCACTTTACACCCTGATCTTCCATATTCCATATAACTGGGTGTATAGAGTATCCTAATTTTGCCTCTTTCTCAAGGCTTCAAGTCGTGCCAAACTCCTTTTAATAAGGTTGGCTTATTACTTAGCAATTCAACATATGTATTGGGCCAACATGTGCAACTTCTTCTTCTTCATCACCATCACCTACCAAGATGATCACCAGATGCCATATTTCCTAGGCAATTCATCTCATTATATTATCACCA
>Ga0307511_10006255_pt1 | contig 12007 bp, 11 predicted proteins | sample 13_EM_MG_FD_200266 | JGI IMG/M metagenome (GOLD analysis project Ga0307511, IMG submission 200266) | Populus trichocarpa ectomycorrhiza microbial communities from riparian zone in the Pacific Northwest, United States - 13_EM | ecosystem: Host-associated > Plants > Roots > Unclassified | place...
TTATCAATTTATATATATATATATATTATATTTAAATAAAATTCAAAAAAATATTTATATTTTAATATATATATATATATATATATATATATATATATATATATATATATATGATTTTACTAAAATGGATTAAAATTATTGATTTTATTATATATATATATATATATATATATAAAAGGACTCCTTTCTCATCATTAGCCATATAACTGCCTTTCCATCCATGTGTAAGTTTGCAAAATATCATTGGTTAACTTAACATGAACCAATGCATGGATGATATGTTGTGATACAGTAGTCCATTAACTTGAAAAATCAAGAATTGTTTTTTTTTTAAATAGAAATAATAATTAAGCAAATATAATAAAAAATATTCTTTCAATAATATATATAATATTTGTTTAATTATTTTTCTATTTTATAAAAAAAATATTTTAAGTTAGTGGACTAGGATGTCACGTGTGGTCATCCATTCTTTGATTCATATCAGATCTACTAACAATATTTGGTTGAACTAAAAACCCAATAGAGATGCACGAATGGAGCAATTAGGTGGCATCTTGCTAATTAATCATATATTTTTCTGATTAATATACTACTAGTTAATTGTTTCTACCTATTAAAAAAAAGAAATTACTCAATAAAAACTTAATTATGAGAAGAGGTAGTAAGCAACCTCGTAAAATCAAGCGTTGTGTGGGGATCTAAGACTTTGAACCCTAAAAAAAGATCACATACTCCAAGTTATGCCATACAAGGAAAATGAAATGTTACAAATAAGGAGAGAAAGATTACAAGAATTAAAGTGTTGAAAAATAAAGAAAAGTTGTAAAGAAAATAGTAAGAACCTACGAGGAAGAAGATAAATAAAATTGTATTGAAATTGCATGCATGAGATTAACCATTGTTCACAATAACTATGTGACCCTTTATATAATGGTACAAAGTTTGAATTATATCAAAACATGCAAACCGTAATCCTATATAGATATTGGTATCAACTAAGAAGAATTCCAATACAAACTAAACTCCATGTGTATTAATATCACATGAATTATAAGCTCATCTTGTGACTTTTTATTAGTTATTATGTTGAGGAATCTCGCTTTAAATAGAATTAAGCTTTCTTCTTCTTGGTGCATGTTCAAACCCTTATGTTCGATCGCCTTTCCTTGGTTGATTATGATTCTTGTTTGCTTGGTCAACTAATTGTTCGCTTCTTCAAAAATCTTAATTGAGTAGGACTCTTGTAGCATGGTCAATTCGATTGCTTAATTGATGTCATCTCTCTTCCCTTGATTTTTATAAACAATCATTATTCTCCTACATTTGACACATGGATGCTTATTTTTTTTTTATGTAAACAATGCCCTCATATTCCTTTAGTTTCTAAATGAAAAAATATTTCCGCATCATATTTATACTTAAAATAGATCGATCAAATATGATGTGATAAGTGATATTGTTTAGCTAAAATCATTGATCATGTTTTAAAACATGTTTGACATGCCAAACATTTCAACCAATCAATTTAACTAAAAAATAGCACATGCTCTGGCTTTTAGGTGAAATGTTTAGGTTTCTCAAATTTCTCTCAATTCTTCATTCTCTACATGAAAAATCCTTAATCCCTCTTTCATAGTTTTAGAAATTTCTTTTGTTGAGATTCAATAAAAAAAACCCTAAACACTTTTCTTCTTCTATAAGACTAAAATGACAGCTTTAGGCTTCATTCCACCTAAATCTATAATCATCCACCATTACCAAAACTTCATATACTACTTGCCCTGTATAAACAAAACTACCATCAATGTTTACAAGAACTGCAACCATTCTATAAAAAAGTTATCTAAAGATGAAAAAGGCCAATACTTTGCCCTAGACATCAAGAAAGAACTTCCTTTCATGATGATCATGTAAATTTGAATACCCAGAAGAAAATCATTCCTTAATGATATCCAATGGTATTATCATTGAACATCTCAACGCAACACTATTTTGGTAACCAATTAAGGGTTTAAGAGATTTATAATGTAATCCATTTATCTAGACTCTTTTCCAAACCCAACAACGAGCTTCTAGCCACCCTTTCTCTATTTTGGTTAAAGTCCAGCAACGCTTTTGTATTTTGGTATAGACTGCAAACCATTACCACATATGATTTAGTCATAATGAGTGGCATTTACCCAACTAGTGAGGGACTTTATGCCTCCACAAAGATTGATAACAATTTATTCAAAGATTTGGTAATAGGCACATTTGAATTTAGCATGCTTATTAAAAGAATGAGAGAAAGAACCAAGCTTTTCACCTTTAAAGTGCATATACCTTTATGATATATTAGGTATGTGATACTGATATAAAGGATGGTGAGAATCAACAAGCATTACTACATGATCATTTAAAGTTACCAATTGGGTCAATTATAAGGTCAAGGGTCAAAAAGATTAAAAAAACATTAATTGGGTTGATTCAAGATATTTGGGTCAAGATAAGTGTTCAGTCTTCAACAAATGATGAACATACTTTAATCAATGTAATTAAAAAAGGAGATGGTAATAGGGCTTAAATAAAATTCATAGTAAAAAGGAGGAGACAACAAACACTATATTTTCTTGAGTTGTGGAGTCTTTATAGAGCCAGACACAAAGCTGACAACTTTTTTTTCAATGACAATTTTGGTTTCATGCTTACATTGAGTTTTGGGCTTTGTTATTTTAATTGTTATAAAATTTAATTTAATTTAATTTATTTGTGGTCTTATGTTGAGACCATTAAATTTTAAGTCATTGGCATTATAAATACCCTTTTGAAAGGGAGTGTAAGGGTTCCAGACTTTGATGAATGAAATTTATGATAATATTTTCTTGCTTTGGCTCTCTAAAGAATTGAATCAAATTATCAAAGAACAACTGTCTTTGTGGTGTCATCCTATACTTCTCATTCACGAATTGTTATTTGTTGGGTGTGGTTTTTAGATTCCAATAGTGTTAGTGTTTAGATTCAAGGTAATATTTATGTCACACTTTCAAACTTGATTTCTTGGCTTTCTAGGAGTTGTATCATTTGCGTGTGGGTTACGTGATCACGTGATCATGAGTGTAAACCCTAGGATAAATAAAATAAAAATAATAATGATAAATAAATAAATAATAAAATCATTGGAATCATAGTATAATGGTATGAAAAAAAAATGAAAATAATAAATTGGGAAAATAAGTGTTAAGAAGATAGAAGAAGAAAAGTTTTTTTGGCAAAAAATAGCAAAAACGATCCAGCCATTTTGAGAAATGGCTTGACCGATTTGTTGAATCAGTCAGACCATTTACCAAAATGGTCAGATCGTTTTGATTTTTGTCTTTGTAAAACTGATGTGGTGCTGTTCTGGGAGAAGAGATCATTTTTCATTTTCTTCTACTATTACACCTTTAAATGCTAAAGAGTGAAATTAAGAGTGAAAGTAAGTGTTTTAAAATATGAAAACACATCCACTCTTGGAATTAAGAAAGATCAAAGAGAAAAAAGATTTGAGTTAGAGAGAGAAGGTGATGAAAAAAGGGGGAAAAGGGAAAAACATGGAATATTTTGGATGGTTAGGGTTTGAAGACTTGACAATCATTTAGGCCGTGTTTGTTTCTAGGAAAATACTTTCCTGGAAACTATTTTCCTCACTTTCCCATGTTTGGTAAACACATGGAAAGTTAGTCAAAGAAAATTAAATTCTGGTCAAAAGAAAAACTAACTTTAATAGTTGGAAAGTGTTTTCCTCTTTTTATTCTTGGAAAACACTTTCCTTTTTTACTTACGAACAATGAAACAAATCTCTCCCTCTTTTTCTCTCTTATTAATTAGTTTACTGGAACTGATCTCTTTAAAAAATCACTTTGCGTGGCTGTTGTAAATCTCCCTTTCTCAAATCTCTTTATTGGAACAAAAGATCATCTTATTTTAGGTAATCATTTTCCTTAAATATTTCTTATTATCTGTCTTTTTTTTCTTGTTCTTTATTTGGATTTTTAATTGTGATTGTGGCATAAATCTTGTGAGCTTGTTAATTTTTGAGGAAAAATCAGAACAATTTCATGCTCTGTTTTGTATAGGATTAGAACAATCAGAACAACTTAGGACATCATTCTTTCTTGGGTTTTGCTCTGAGAAGAGAGAGTATGGCTTCTATCTCTGTTCCATGCCCCAAGACTGTCTTGGTTACTGCTGGTGCGGGATTTAACGCTCAAAATCCACAACCAAAGCATAGGATCTCTTTTCCTCGACCACCCAATTCCAATCAGAACCCATCTCTCTCTTTCAGATACACGATGTCTGGTCTTGAGGTCAGTTCATCTTGTAGTAATTTGGTGGTTCTCTCTATATCTTCATCATTTGGTTGCCCATTATAAATTTTTTGAGTAAGACATGAATTATTCGTTATCTCATTTCTTTTCTTTATCTGTGTGTTAAGCATGAATCTTTGATATTTTATATTGATGCAGTGAAAAATACATGTGGCCCTAACAATTTATTTTAGGGTTAACGTATTTTTAAGGAAGGTTGTCTATTTTTTTTCTTTGCCTTCTATATAGTTTGATAGCTAACTGTGATCATAGCGAAAGACAACAATGTTTCAGATTTTTAAATTAAAATTTCAATTATAGATTCATCGTTTGTGTTTTTAATATGAGTAATACTTGGAAACAAACAAGGCTTAAATGCTTATTGTTCACATTCTCAGTACTGATCATATTCCCAGTGCTTATTGTTTATATTCCCTGATCATATTCCCAGTGCTTATTGTTCATATTCCTAGTGCTGATCATAGTTCACACACCTTTAACTCTTCTGTTTGTGCTGGGTTTTTTTTCCTCATTATATATATAATAAAAAAATTTATTCTTTTTATTATTAATCTAGTTGATTTTAAAGATTATTTGTTTTGCCATTTATTTTGAGCCATATGTATTTTTAATAAGTTATTTTTATGAACAATATGTAAATATATACAGCTAATAAGAAGCATGGATTTAGACAAAAAAAAAGAGTGATGATATTAATTTATCTTTATCCTAAACCCAAATACTGTTGGATTTCCTCATGATGAATAAGAAAGTAGTCAACAATTTCTCTAATATTAATTTATCTTCAGCCCCCTGAACGTTTAAAAGTGAAGCTCTTTCACTAGTATACATCAGTGGCTTGATACCACAGATTGAACTGAACATGACATGTAGAATTACAAGTATTTCTAACTATCCAAATATATTGATTGTGTCAGTTTGATCATAATTTCTTGTATTGATTGTGTAAGTATTTGATATGCTTTTTGAATGTTTATTTCTCCAAACTTTTTAGGTTTCATTATCAGAAAACTTTAATTTCTTATTATGGATAGTAAGATTATTCATGCAACATGTATGGGAGCAGCTGTAACTGTCATAGCTGCAGGAGTAGCTATTATTGAACGAGAAAAAAATAGAATTTATATACCAAGAGAACCATGTATAAATGCAATTGCTCAACGAGAATTCTATATTGATAGCATTTTGAATCGAGGTGATAGAACTTACGTCGAACAAATTCGTATGAAACTAGTTGTGTTATATAATTTGTGTGATGTTCTCACAAGTCGTGACCTATTACGATCAACTCAAAATGTGTCTATTAGGGAGCAAGTAATTGTGTTATTACAAATTATAGGTCGAAACCAAAGATTTCGTTTTATTAGTGGTATATACTATAAATCTGTTAAAACTATCCATCGTTACTTTAGAATTGCTTATAAGCAGTTCTTAAGTTATACAAACACCTTATCAAATACCTAGGGGATACAGTTCCCGTGGAGATAATGAATAATCGCAGATTCTATCCTTATTTTAAGGTATGAGGACAAAATCAATATTTTTATACATTAATTAATTACATCTAGAAAAAAAATGTTATAAATTATTTTTTTCATGTTTATATAGGATTGTGTGGGAGTAATTGATGGTACCCATGTTCCTGCAAATGTTCCTGTTGAAATTCAAGGAAAGTTTCGAGGTCGAAAAGAGGGAACAACACAAAATGTTTTAGCAGCTATAACTTTTGATTTGAAGTTTATATATGTTTTAGCTGGATGGGAAGGAAGTGCACACGATTCCTGGGTTTTAGGTGATGCACTATCAAGACTTAGTGGACTAAAAATTCCAGAATGTATAAATTAAATATTTATAATATGCAATAAACATGTAAATTGTCTAATTAGATAAAGATAATAATAGGTTTTATTTTTTATTTGTAGGGAAATATTATCTTAGTGATGCTGGTTATGGTATTCAAAAAGGAATCATTACTCCTTTTCGTGAAGTTAGATACCACTTGAATGAGTTTACAAAACATTCACCAGAAAATGAAAAGGAGTTATTTAATCTTTTACCCTCTTCATTACGAACCGCTATTGAGCGAGGGTTTGGTATTTTGAAGAGTCATTTTAGATCAATTGATGGAAAACCTTTTTGGTCTTATGAAACACAAGTGAGTGTTGTGCTTGCATGCTGTATTATTCATAATCACATAATAAGAGTTGATCCTTATGACTTTTTTATGGAAGAAATATGTTTGGAAAGTGAACCAATTAGAAGAACAATCAGCTTAAGCGAACAGGAGGAGAGGGAAGAGAATAGGGAGTGGATAACAAAAAGAGAAATCATTGCATCAACCATGTGGAATGATTATAACACTCAAAGAAACTAGTAATTGAGTGTTAATTATATGTGTTTGTTTTTATTATGTCTTTCTTAAGTTTGTATTGTCTTTGTTATATATTTGGATTGTTTTTTGACTTTATTATAATTTATTACGTATTTCATGTGTTCTTTTTAAAATATTAGTTGTATTTTTTTTTGTATAAAATTAGTTCAATCTAAATATTATATGATTTTATTTTGTATAAATTTGTGATTTTTTTTGTAGAAATAAGTACCGCGAAGAATGAAAAATGCATAGGTAAGCACTTCACATGGTCTAAACCTATGTCTCACATGCTACTTGAGATATTAGTCGAGGAGGCACTTAAAGGAAACAAGCATTCTTTCACCTTTAAAGCAGAATCTTTTGTAAAGGTGGCTACAGAAATTAGTCAAAAGTTCAACGTGCAATGCGAGCTTAAGCATGTGGACAATCATCTCAAAACTGTGAAAAAAAATGGAAAATAATAACCCAACTTAAAAATAAAAGTGGTTTTGGTTGGGATGATTGTTTAAAGATGATTACGGTTTCGAAAGATGTATATGATGAAGAAGTAAAGGTATGATAAATATTATATTATATGTAATTTTTACATTTACTTTTGTTTCCAAAACTTTATACAAGGAACTGAAAATTGTATATTCTAATCTTTATGAACAGACACATCCCAATCATGACAAGTATGTTAACAAAAAACTTGATATGTATGAAGCAATGACAATTGTTGTTGGAAAAGATATGGCAACCGAAAATTATGCCAAATCATATGCTGATATCAACCTGGAAGAGAACACTGAAGTGCAATCTATTTCAATTGAAAATGAAGGGAAATATGAAGAAACTTCAAAAGGTAAAGAGACATCTTCCTCTAGTGCACAAAAGAGGCAACATAAAAAGAGAAATCGAATGTATGAAGATGATAGTGTTGAAAAGTTGTCTAAAATGATTGGAGATGTAGCGTTTGCAATTCAAAGCCTAAGCAAAAATCAACTTGATGTTAATGAGCTATATACAGAAGTGATGAAAATTGAAGGCTTTGAGGAGATCGCTCTTGGTGATGCTTTTGATCACTTGGTCCAAAATGAAATGTTGGCAAAAGCATTTATGGAAAAAAAATGTTAATTTGAGGAAAATTTGGGTTCAGAATTTTGTGAACCAACACTACTACATGTCTGATTGCTAAAATGATTTTACTATGATAAGAAAGTATATGTTTGTTATTTGACAAGTATGTTTACTTGTTTAATTCGGTCTAGCATGTTTATGTTTGTTAATTTGAAGTAATATGTATGTGTATGACATCAAAACTTAATATTTATGCATGACTATGTTTGATGTTACATATTTATATTTATTTCTTGATGCTTATTTGATAAATATTAAAGGGATAATTGCCCATACCCGGAAAAAAAAACAATCTTTATCCAAAAAACCCATCAAAATATTTTTGTATTTATTTATCTTTTAAAAAAATCTTCATACCAAAAAAACTCAAATATCTAACTCTTACTTAATACCATAAACTAATTTGGCTTTCTTCATATGAAAAAAAAACATATTTTAAGCTTTTAAAATTGAAAAAAAAATATTAATAGGTTTTACTTAAGAAATATTTCATAAGGTTATATCTCTATAATATGATATGACATATATATTTATATTTTATAAAATAAGCTATATATGAATATAGGATATAATAAAAAAAAGTTCATCATTATACTTTTTAAATTTCATTCTTTTATTGTAAGTGATTAAATATTTATATTAAATATTTTATATATATTAGATAAACTTGAAAATTAATTAATTCATTAATAAATTATTTTCCAATTTATTTTTCAAAACATAACCAAACACTGGAAAGTGTTTTCCAGTTCATTTTTCATAACAATACCAAACATCGAAAAATAATTCATTTTTCAGGAATTCACTTTTCAAGAAAACCACTTTTTAAAAGGAAACAACTTTCTAGCAAACAAACGGGGCTTAACGTGGAATAGTTATGGCTTACATGTACACCTAATTCTCCCCCCATATATTAGAACATAACACTCCATTCAGCAAAAATATTTAACAATATGAATGTGGTATCTAGAGCATTGATGCATGGGCCTCCAGTTTGGGCTTGAATGCATGAGGGCTACACACAAGAAACATCATCGTTTTCAACAAATAGTTACTACTAACATAAGCACCTAATATATGTTGGTAGAGAAGCTTACAGATAATAATATCACCACAAGATGAGCAAGTGCATGCTCATGTTATTGAGAGGAATCAACGTCTCTAGCTTACGGCTGAAGACGTTGATCGAAGTTCAAGTAGGCTACTAGTGTGTCTCTCTGTGTTTGAGAGATCAAATCAATATATACTCTAATTAAAAACAATTAGGTTTGAATTATTGGATATTTTCAATGTTGAAGCTCTTAATAACATATATATAGAGAAAATAAAATACAAAAGTGGCATAATTTAAAATGCTCCAACATCGTCCGAAGCATCAGCTCATGATACACACCTCTAGGAGAAATAATAAAAGCACACCTACAGTAGAAATATATAATAAAAGCACACCTATAGTAGAAATACATAATAAAAGCACACCTGCATAAATGATCGATCTCCACACTTGTAGCCATAGGTAGCACACCTATAATTCCTTGTACATCACATTAAAGACGGAACTAAACAGCTAGAACAAAAATCAAGGGATGCCGATGATGGGAATGAAAGGAACATAGTAACTTGATGGTGCAAGGCCCCATTCCCTTGGCAGAGGCAGGTCAACTGTTTTGGATGAGCCAAACTGGTTTGAGACTCCACATTTTCCACCTCCTGCAGAACATGTAGAGGAGAAGGCAAGAGGAGTGGAGATGGTGTACGAGTTAGAATCATGGGTTTGAACAATCTTGGACACCATGTTTTGTCTTGAGACATAGAGCTGACTTGGACCACCGAGAAGCTTAGCTAGGCAAATCAGAGGAGTTGCTGCCGTTGAGGTGCCTGGAGGAAGCTTAACTTCAAAGGAACCATCGCTTTGTGTGGTTGTTGTGGCCAACTTTCTTACTTTGTCACACTTCACTCCAACCTTAATCTCTGAAAATTAATACAAGTAGGAAATCAAATCAGAAACATGGACTTAAAGAACATGAAAATGTTAGGGTTGGGACAGACCTGAGTAGTCATAATGGCCACCGCAGTCAAGGCAAGACACTTTGCCTTTAAGAACTTGACATGTTGAAAGCTGAATCCCTGAGAGAGCCAATGCAAGAAGCAATACTATAGTGAGTGGATGAAACGCCATTGAAGAAAAATTATATGAGAAGATAGTGTGAATATTGCAGCCTATAAATAAACCGAGGGACAGGCAGCGGAAACCATATTCAATGAAGGGCCCCCAAGTCACAGTAAGTAGTTGGTGTTGATAAATTGTGCAATTTATTTCACTTCCCTACTTCCCGTGAAAAACTTACCACGAAAGGTCAAAAGATTCTTTTTATCTTACAATATCTGGTGGAAACAAGTTCTGACATTAATTTAAAGAACCAAAGACTACATTGTTAGTTTAATAATTGATGATGTTATAAAGTTAAGATTTATGTTGTTGGATTGTCACACCTGACATCGCGACAACCGATTAAAAATTAATCTTGAGTGGAAAAAGAACAGATATCTGGCATCTTGTTTTTTTTGGTGAAAAAAGTCATGTTCAAAGAGCCGCCACCTAGTATTATGGTCACTAGTAACCCTAACTGGTCAACAGAGATTCTATGGTACGAGACTGGTTACGCAAAAAAGAAGATGCTATCACCCCTTAAGCGTCCTACCTAAGGCAAGCTGCATTGCTGGTTTTGTCTAAAATTACTAAGAATTTTATTTTCTTTTTGCTTTTCTATTATTCTTTTCATGTTCCTAACTCTGACATCAGTGAACAATTCCTACGAATATTTCCAACTTTAGCATTGGAAAATATCGCGCAAATCCAAAAATACGATACTCCTGACTCTAGCGTCAGTGAATATTTTCGCAAAAAATGATTTTGAAGAAGAAATTTGCTGTGTCATTTTTCTTGTTTATCCTTTATTATTATTGGCCCTTTTTAGACGGAAATAAAAAAAAAAAAACATTGCACGACATATTTGCATTTAACAGTGATAGTCCACAGATTGAGCACATAGCTAAAAAATAAAAACAAAACTCAAAGAAAAAAAATCAAAGTGCGAGGGGCCCACAAATAAATCAACGAAGATCCCCAAATATTTTTGGAATTTTCTGATATCAAAACGGGGATCGTTTGGCCAAATATCAAATTAGAATGGGCATAAAAATTATGGTCAAGGCATAAGGGTGTGTTTTGCCAAACACACCCTTAGTAAACACAATTTGGGCCGGATGGGCCTAAAGCCCAGACCCGGCCCATTATTTTTTTACTCCTTTTGTTTTGGGCTAGGTCTAGCCCAACCGTATAGGTTGGACTAAACCCAGCTACCGGCCCGGTTATTGGTTCAAACCAGTAACCCAACCGGTTTCATACAATCCACACAATATATATATATATATATATATAAGTTCAATATGAACATAACCCCCATATCATATCATAAAATTTAAAAGAAAAAGGAATACTAACATGCAAAGAAAGCATTACAACATAATAAGTGTTTTTAAATATTTCAAAAGGGTTAATTACAAGATAACTAAAGTACTACATGCTAAACTGAACTTTTATAAATACATCAAGGTTTACACAAAAGCATACTACATAAACACGTTAATTCCCTTTTGTTTAAGTTAAATATTTTACATAAACTTGACAAAGTAGAGTCCTAAACTAATGATCTCCCTGGATATTTGATGAACTTGTTACATAAATAAACATACCATTATATTGATAAAAGAAATATACATATGCTCATGTAATGTAGATGAAAGAAGTATTACTTTTCTATCGGATCCATAAGAATTCTAACAAACAACTTATATTTTGCTTGTAAATCTTTTAAACCCAATTAACAAACATTTGTATATTCTTAATTTGAATACTCTTATTTACTTGCATGAACCGGGTGACCTTGCAAAGACAAATCTTGTGATTCATTTCTCGGCAATCCTATCACGGATGCCATTAGTCGAAGCTAATCTTGTAATTCGTCTCCCGGCAATCCTTTCACGGATGCCATTAGCTGAAGCTAATCTTGTAATTCATTTCCCAGCATTCCTATCACGAATACCATTAGCTGAAGTTTCCCGGCAATCGTATCACGGATGCCATTAGCCGAAGCTAATCTTG
>Ga0307511_10006256_pt1 | contig 12004 bp, 7 predicted proteins | sample 13_EM_MG_FD_200266 | JGI IMG/M metagenome (GOLD analysis project Ga0307511, IMG submission 200266) | Populus trichocarpa ectomycorrhiza microbial communities from riparian zone in the Pacific Northwest, United States - 13_EM | ecosystem: Host-associated > Plants > Roots > Unclassified | place...
TTATAAATGGACAAAGAACAAAAATAATTAATAACAAACATAGGGACTGAAATTGAAAATATAAAGAAAAAAAAGATAGACATGCACTTTCTTTTGAAGAGAGAAAAAAGATGGAAAAAAAAAAAAATTTGCCAATGACAAACTGCCTATCATTTGCCACTAGATAGCATGCCTTGATTTTTATTTTTTATAAGGATAAAACTATATTTTTATTATATAAACCAAAAAAGCTCTCGGTCAACGTCTATATTTTTTTTACATGAGTGGTAAATAAGTATTTTGATTTTTTTAAAATTTTTAAAAGGACTAAATAACCCTCCATCAACAGCTAAAGATTTTGTTTTTCTTCAAAAGGTTAAAAACTAAAGAAACCTCATGCATCTCCTAACAATCTTCTAATACCCAATGTACCTCTAGAAAAAACTAAACTACCCTCGAAACAAAACCTCTTAATTTTTCCACTCAATAACACAATAATAATATAATAAACTATATCCAGCTGTACTAAAACTCCCCTCTCAAGATTCCCAAGAAATAAACAGGCCACCTAAGACTCGTCTGGACATCTGGCCGCATCATCAAACCATCTTTGGCAGCAAGGAGAGTCGACTATTATAATTGCTGCATGCACTGGGCAAGGACAGGCTACCATCAAACTTTCCGCATCTCATCAACCACATATACAGACTTTGTCCCCGTCCATATCGATTCATCAGAAAGATACCGTGAAAAAGTATATTTCCGATGCAATTCTATAGGCTCCAGGAGAGGCTGTGCCTCAGCTGGAGAACGCCATTCCAAAGTAATCAAGCGCGTGTTTAGAGCAGCTGGTTGGAAATTTTACTTACTTTTTTTTTTTTTTATGTTCTTGGATTGTTTTGATATGTGAATATTAAAAATAGATTGTAAAAAATAAATATACTTTAAAATACAGACACCACAAATTATACATCATCTTGCTTGTTAACTGTTTTATCACTCGATATTCATGCCCAAAATGGAAAACAGTACCCAGTTCATCCAAATCTTGAGCACAGGCCGCCTGAGCCTCTCAATCCGGCAAATCCATTATAGCTTATGAGATTCTTAAGATCCTCTACTTGGTCCCCAACACCACTGATATACAAATCAAGGCCAGCAGCAGCAATGTGATATTACGAAAGGAGATAAACCAATAAACCACAAATAAATAATAATTAAAAGCTCTAAAACTGTCTGATAGCCTGATATGGTCATGCAAGTCTTGAATTTTCCCAGTTTCAAAATTATCTGTAAGCTATAGGTTTATACACTCTCCACTCACATTTTTCTTCAAAATGTATCGTCATTAAACATAGAACTCATTCAGGGCCAACTGAGGGAAATCACAAAAGAAAAGAAAAGTTTGCTCTTGAATCCACCAAAATACTGATACAATCAGAGTGCTTAACTTGAGGGAAATCACACAACCTGCTAAAATCTCAATACACTCGGTTGCTGACAGTTTGGTAAAGAGACCTAAGCTGTGTGTTCCATTTCTCAATGGCAGTATACTTTTTCATTCCCTTTGACCTGCAAGACATTTGACAGTGAGGAGGATGGCTGGCAGAAATAAAAGCCTAACATTTTGTACAACTATAATGAAGATGCAATTACAGCTGCCAAGCTAACAAGAAACCAGGACAGAAAGAAAGGAGAAGAAACTTTACCTGTCACCACGCTCTAATAACCTGTTCACTTGATCAATGTGTCCGTCAATACGATTATCCAATATTAGTGAAACCAGCAATTGTTCTACATCTTTTTCTGGCACATTGAGTTCCTGCCAGTCAACCAGATTTGTAACCGGGAATAGAAGTTTCTAGGGAATATATAACTAAAAAATTTCAATCAAGTTAAAATTCTCAGTCAATGTTAAAAGGTCCTAAAAAATAATAACAATAAAACATAAACAACAGTATTGCAGTAATTGTGCACAATACTGCAACGCTAAGAAGAAACCACTGCCTTCACCTTTGATATGAAAGGAATCCTGATTCTTGTGTAAGGTTTAATAAGCTTAAGCAGAACTTGAGTCCTCACATTCTTCAACAGATCTTCAATATAATTTCTTATGAATGGATCATCCATTATCGTCCTTCTGTTACTCTGAAGAAAGCCCAAGTAGCAGCTTCAATGCAAGCAGAGGGACAACAACAAGGTTTACAACTGCGCAAGGATAAAGTTGCCATCAGAGTCCACTAACCATACCTTGAGAATTTTCTCGAACTCCAATATTTCATTTCGTTGATATGCAGCTATGAGATTTGTCATTGCCAAAATCTCAGGGTCATTTTTATATCTGAAGAGTAATTAACATTAGAGAATGCACAGATGAGCTGGAGAAGAATAAATAAGACCATATTTTGAAATTTTAGGGTAAAATATATGATGAATGTACTTACGGCTTTGCCTCTTGACCGTCAAAAGGATTAACTTCAGATTCCATCAGCATATTAGCTAGAACCAGGTATCTGTCAACCGTGAAGCTTAGATGGTTAAATGTTTGACAAAATGCATAACAGCAGTTCTCATCCAGGAAGAGATCTCATTGATGATGGACTATTGATGCAATGTAAAGGCAAGACATATCTTGTGAGAAAACCACCCAAATGATTACATGTCACATTGATGATGTATATAATCCATTTCTCAATCCACATTTTGTTACTTTATACTTGTATCCAGATGCTGCGAATTAGTTGGCAAGCCATGATAGTGCATCTTGCAAAGTTCTTTTACTCCTCTGGAATTTAGGTGAGTTTTTCTAATTTGTATCTTAAAAGATTATTTCCAATTGACGTTATTTTTTTCTTTCTTTTTTCCTGGAGGAAGTCCTTCAAATGTCTTGATGCATTTTGTTTCACTCAATAAACCAAATTTTGTTGGTAAACATAGAACAGGATGAAGAGAGCTTGTATAACTGAACCAGCTAAGCTTATAACTGAGACTTTGAAGAGTCAAGATGTAGATGATACCAAAACAAACTAATACTTTGAGGGAGGGAGAGAAGATGATGACATGACACAATAAAATAAAAGAAAAAAAAATACTAGAAGAGAAGGCAGACATACTTTAAGCATTGTATGCGTCTCTGGTTCCCAGCTTCATCATAGTTCTTAAAAGCTTCAAAAAAATCTGTTGCTGCCTCAGCCCATTGACGCTCTGCCATATGCATCTTACCTCCACATTCACGGATTATTCCCATGATCCTTGGATGTGGAATTGCTGACTTGATAGCCAGTGCCTTTTGGTATAATTGCTGGAAATTTTTCATAAACAATTACATGATAAATCAAAAGAATCTAATCCTCATGTTAAATCATCATAAAAAAGTATGTTAAGTCAACCAAACAGAAGAAATAAAGTGCATAATGTGAAAATTAGAGAAGCAATATTAACAATAATATGACTCTCAAGCAATTTCGACATCCTTTATTTTTCATTCAAAACAAGCAATATATTTACATGAGAAATGCCTAATGTAAGTTAGTATATAATCCATACAGGATACCAAAATTGAACTATGTTAACAGAGAAACCCAGATACAAGCCATGTGTATGTTGAGTTTAGTATCAACACCATAGCTTAAGAAAACATAGTATCCTGTTCTTAAGCCTTAACAGTCCTAACAATTTTGTCAATTTGGCACTGCTAAATAATAAAAAACCATAGCATTGTGTTCGAATTCCACAAATACCATGAAATCCTACTCAATCAGGTTAATATACAGGTTGAGGAGTACTTCCATTGCTGTTTTTTCCGACTTCCCTACAAGCTAAACATGCACCTTGAGAAATATTCATTAATGAATTATGAAAGCAGGACATTAGCTCATAAAATTACCTGTCCTCTAAGCCCAGTACAAATCAAATTTAAAATTTCACGTTATCAGCTGAAAAAAATAATGAATTTACTTGTTACATGAACATGGCACTATACTTCACAAACTTCACAAAAGCATATGGTCAACGAAGCTGGTAGAAGGAAAAAGAAAACAACCCTCAAGGCTAGAAAATAGTTCAAACCTACATGTTTGTTTAAGTGGTATAAAACCCTCACAGAGATTAGGAAAGCACCATACAATTATTGCAGTATAGACTATATCATCCAGTTCTAAATACACAAGCAGAAACACAAACTAAATACTGGAAAATCCTTACCTTGAGCTTTTTGTTATTCTTGGTTTCGGTATACATTTGAATCTCAATTGCATACACTTCCAAAAGTTGGCTACCTTTCTTCTGATCATCTGTACCATCTTCTCTTTGACAAGATTTGTGGAGTTCCTTCAGAATCTGTTGTGTACAATGAATCAATTACATAACTAATACTACAGATCAATGAAAAAGGAAAGCTAGAAAATGAAAAAGACAAGGCACCTTACTCATCCGCCCATATTCACCCATACCAAACCAAATCTTGCAAAGCTTAAGATTTGTCTTGAACCAAAGTCTCTGAAAAACACAAGAACAATGTAAACAAACATCTTGACATAAAGGGCACTAAGAAGATTATGATGAATTCCAACCTCATTTTTTGCCTCTTCAAGGGCCTTCAAAGTGGTCTGATAAAATTCTTGCAGGAGACTGAAGTTCTGACTAGCTGATCCAGAAACAAAGTCCATGATATTGTTTATACATTTCTCACTGTAATTTCGAGTCACTGCTGATTTGATGTATGTTAGCATCTCCCTGTATGCTTCCATCATTTCTTTATATTTCCCCAATCGATAATAAATCTTAACCGTTTGTTTTAATGCTTTGAATCCCCTGGTAACAAGATGAAGATTTGTTTTATCATCAAACATCGGCTTAAAAAAAATAAATAACTCTAGGAAATTAGTGGAGCAGGCAAGAAAATATAAAGCAGTCTTTGTCTCATAAGAACAAAGAAACAATTTGAATAGTAGTACATAGTGAAAGGTTAATAACTACTTTCATGACATCTCTCCAACTGAGTAAAGTATTTTGAAATATCAAGAGCATTGACAAAATATTAGCAGACAAAGGAAGAGATGTGACTGTCCAGTTATCCATTCATGCCATTTCTCTTAAAAAAAAAACCTTTCAATTTCCTCTAAAGTCAATTAGACTGCGGCATATTGAACTGGAATAATTTATTTATATTAAGTGAGAGAGTACATGCATGCATGACATATATGCACCTGTATATCACACTCAGTTAGAAGTAAAACCCACTTGGTCTCTGGATGGAAAGGTGTCTCTCATGTTTTTCTGAATACTACTTGAATGAACTCTCAAAGTGGTTTTCTCTAGAAAAGATAGCTTCAAACCCACAATACCTCTGTACAATTATGTATGGTGAATTAGTTTTAAACAAGTAGGTCTTTAGCCAAGACATCCACTTGTCTGCTAGCTACAGAAAGCTCATGCTACACAAAGATTCTCACTTGTAGATATAAAGTACAAGAAACACCTTAGCTTGATAGGATTTCACTAGTGCAGTTGTAACACCATGCTAGGACAAGATCAACAAAACACAGGACTATGCTGATTTTTCCACATCACCAAAAGCTCAATTGCAGAAAATGTTTGCCAACTTGATTTGCACATGGGATTCCTCCATCCTTCTAATGATTATTAATTTTCTTACAAAATCTGAATTAAAATGCACGGGATAGAGTGAAAGGTAAAATGGAGAGCTATATGCTCAAAATAATTATAGCAGTATCAAAAACATTAAGTAATTGCATTCTGCATATAATACTGAATCAGATTTCATTCACAAGATGGTTCAAAACCACTCACCATTCTGCCTTCTCTGGTTCCATGCTAACTACCTCAGCAAAACCTGCAAGTGCTCCTTCTGGATCTGTTTCAACCAAACCTTCGCATGGAAACAAAATAAAGGAAAAGCAAAATTACAACAGGTACAAAAACCTGATGAGAACAACTAATAGTTGACTACATGAAGACTGCTATTCACAAGTTAGCAGATAAAGCTACATCGATGTTACCTAATTAAACCTACTAAAGAATATAAATATCATGCAACAAAGTGTTCAACCAAGAAAACAAATAATAACGAGAAGGGAAAAAAATCATGATTTGAAATACGACAATGATAAAAGCAAAACATACAGCAACCACTTGTTTATCTACATGCAGGCTGATGAGACTTTGTGACTATAATTACCCTTTCAGGACTGAAAAATCATTCCGAAACTTCTTTGAGACCCAATTGCTTAATTTAAACACAATAGTACCCAAAGAAACATCCTAAAGGTTATCACTTCAAAAGCACCCAAATTTCTACTAACCTTACCTAGAAAAAATAGTTTTTTTTTTTTTTTAATCAAATCCAACCCAAATTTAAGAGAAAAAAAAACCAATAATTTGCACAGATAAACTTCAACAAGCATTATCATCCAACATCAATTTCTCGTAAAACCAACGAAACCCATTACTGATTATCAAGAAAAACACTCGATTATGCACCAAATAACAATAACAAATAATAATAAATTAAAGACCCATGCAATAGAAAATATATAAAAAAAGGAAAAGAAAGAACCTTTAGAATTGTAGTATTGATTCTCAATATCAACATCCTGTTCCTCAGGCTCTTCGTCTGAGTATTCGAACCCATAATCCTCCATATCTGCATCTGAAAATACATTCGCAACAATTAAAAATAAAAAAAGAACAGAATTTATACATGGGGTTTTGCTAATTAAGTGACTTGGATGATATAAAATTGAAAACGCACCTGAACCCATTATTGATTGAGCAGAAAATTCCAAGTCAGTGTGGTTTTACTGGAAAGAAAGAAAGCAGTTTTGTTAGATTTTTTGAAATCCAGCATAAGGGTACAGGGCTTTTTGTACGTGTTTTACTTTAACACTGACGAGCCCTTTTAAAATGTGAGGAGTTAATTATAACGTAATCCCTGTAGTTTTATAAGATTGGAAACGTAGTCCTTGTAGGGTTTCTCATCAATTCCATATTCTTTTCTATTTTATTTTATTTTTTATCTTAAAAAAAAAGAGAGAAGTAAATAAGATGGTTTTAATAGGAAATAGGCAATTTTTGAAAGAAAAAAAAAACTATAGGTTGAGGATGCTTAATCTCATACTACATGTAATAATTAATTAATCCTAATAATAAAGGACCTGGTTATAAGTATCTAAATCTTAGGGATTGGTTTTAAAGGAATTAATTATAGCTTAGTCCTTGTAGTTCACGAAAGGTAATTAATAGTCCAAGTGGTTTCATCATTTAAATATATAATTCCTATGTTCTAGATCCATTTATAATTTCTTTTCAGCCTTATTATTTTTTTAAATAAAAAAGAAAGTAAATAATATGAAAAGATTGATGATAACTTTTTAATATAAAATGCTACTAAATTAATCATGAACATTACTAATAAATAATAAAAGGCTATTCAATTGATTTTTATTAGAATAATATTTTTTTAATTTTAAAAAATATATAGATATTACTAACGTGTTTTCAAAAAGAAAAAAAATAAATCGTGTAGAAAGTGATTTGATGTGGCCCGATCAACTTGACAAGACTAAAAATAACCTGAACAACAAGAAAAAAAAACATAGTTTCACTAAATGTTTTTTTTTTCAAAATGACATCTTTTTTTAAGAAAAATATTAAAAAGATAATATATTAGATCGATCAAGGTCAACCTAAGTTAACACGTAAAATCTGTGATTTGGGTCATGAGATCGTCATAACTTCATAGAAAAAAAAACATATTGAAGTCTAATTCTCAATCAACCTAATGTTGAAGAATGAAATTGAAAAAAAAATCAATTAAAAAAAAGGACAAAAAACCGGAGTCAACTCAGGTTAACTTAACAAATTTGGATTATGAGATCAAGATAACCCAATAGAAAAAAATCAAAATAAATTATGAAACTCAATCTTCAATCAATCCAACATTGAATGTTGAAATTGAAATAAAATCAATTAAAAAAAGACCCGAGTCAAACTAATTTAACCTGCCAAGTCCTTAATTCTGGTAATGAAACTGAGATAACCTCATATAAATAAAATTAAAATAAATTATAAAACTTAATTTCTAATCAACCCAGATGGTAAATTATGAAATTAAAAAAAAATCAATTATAATAAAAAAAATCTAGTTAATCGGGTTTAACTTATAAAATTCATGACTTAAATCATGAGATTGAGATAACCTCATAAAAAATAAATTACGAAACTCAACTCCCTAAATACTAAATAATAAAATTAAAATAATAATAATAAAAAAGGTACTCTTTAGTACTTTGTTACAAGAGGAATACTGATTTCCCTCCTCAATTAATTTAATATAAAAGATATTAATTAAATTGTTTTAATAAACTATATGAACTAAGTTATAAAATATTAAATATATGGAGCTAATTACAACTCAATCCTTGCGGTTTAATAAAATTAATTACTTAATCTATGTAGGTTTACAAACTATCTATTTAATCCTTAAATATAAATTTCATTATAACTTAGTCCTCTCTTAAATTTTATGTTCTTGTTTTGTTTTTTGATGGAGTAGCCAGTTTATATTATTAATCAGAACAAACAACATCCAAAGATAGGATAGAAGAAATTCAAATAGAAGGTTCATCAACCCAAGCCCCATCGCCATTGTATCAAAGAGCAACTCTTGCGAATGCATGAGCTGCTTAATTCCCCCCCATCCTAACATGTACAAAAACAGATCCCAAACTAGATATTAGCTGTTTGATCACTAAAAATGAGTTCCGATGTCTAGTCACATCAGCTAAGGCTATGAGCTTAAAAATGGAGAAGAACTTTGAATAAATTATATTAAGTTTTTGTATATTGACCCTTAATTGTTTGGGATTCAAAAGTGAAGGAAATTATTTTATATACTAATAGTAGGTAAATTGATGTATTTTTTTTTATTAATATGGTTGTTCGGGCCAGCTTGCGCGTACCTCGATTAATCCCACATGCCCTAAAATAAATTGATGTATTTTGAGAATACACCCTTCCGACTAATGGTTAACCATCTGATAGGAGATTTCTATTTAATTTCTATTCTTTTTTGCTTACCTATTTTCCCTTATGAAAAAGAAAAGAAAAGAAAAGGATTAGATTGTTCCTTGATAGTCATTTTCTTGAAATATCTTCCTGTTGCCATTGTGGAAGTGCAAATTCAAATTCAATTGCGAATCAACAAAGACCTAAAAGCACTCATGTTATATAAATCATTGCTGCCATTTCCTTTGTAGATAAAAGTTTATAAATATATTAGACTAGTTTGTAAATATACTTAGTTTATCATAACAAGATTGTAGTTAAAAAATAATTAGAATGAACCGGTAGTTTATTATCACAAAGACATGCTAAATAAAAGATATTTTAGAAAAGACTATAGTTTATACATGTTTAAATTTATAAACTCAAGACAAAGAAACTTAAATTAACTATGCTTAACTTAAAACAAAAAAAGGTACTTATTTGTTGAAACACTTTAAAGTAATGAATCTTTTGTTGTTGTCAATGATGAATTCTTTGTCCTTAAGGGTTTATTGCTTCTCACTTGTGCAACTAGGATATATGCAATATACCTCCCAAGATTTCAACAACACCACCTTGGTTTAGATGTACTTCTAAACCAAGGTCTTTGAACCAAAGAATATGAAATCAAATATATCTCAATAATATAAACCTAAGCTCTAGATTTGGAAGGAAAATCAAAGCATAAAATGAGAATAAAACACTAAAATATAAGGTGAGGAAGAGTATGTAAAAATATGAAAAATTCTTAGTTTAAACTCTTTCTTCACCTTTTTTTTTATAGTGGATTTTGAAAGGTAAAATGTTGAAGAATTAATTCTCACCATTATCAACCATTGATTAGCCGTCATAAATCAAGAATTAAATCTAGAAAAACCAAGAGTTCTTTGAGTGGGAAAACCAAGGGTTCTTTAAGATTAATTTCTCATTCACCTATAATTTGTTTATTTAAAACAAATTTTCAACAATCCCCCACATGAATGGAAATTGTCTCACCAGTTTGAAAATGACTCAAAGATTTGTTAAGAGATACTGCTTTGGTAGATTACTACATCAGAATAGGTAGCTTTTGGCTTTGAACCTTTCTTAGTGAAATAATATCGGATTTACTCAACTAAATAGTGAACGCAATGTCTTGAACTATTCAACTTTTTATGTAAACCAAGATAATAGTACTCACATAGTTCTCTACCTAGAGATTTCATTTGGTTCTCACTATTGTGTGTATTATGGCCCTAGACAACTCATGGATTCATAAGTGCTTTAGATAATTCAACCTTTATCGAAATTCTCAAAGAAACGATCATATTTCTCACTCATATATGTGATTTTTCATTAAGAGTATTCTACTATACTTCATTTGGTATACCAAGATATAAAAATCATTAAGAGTTATCGCACGTGTGCGGCATCGCGGCGATCGTTCACTCTCGTATGTATCTGAAAAATATAGGGAGACAAGGAATTCTTGTCTTTTATCAGTGTAAAAGGGAATGAGAGTCGCTACATAGTATTTTGATCACTAGGAACCCTAACTGGTCTTAGAAATTAGGTATGGGGACTGGTTGCGTAAAGAAAAGGTATTAGCACCCCAAATACACCCCACCTAAGGTAAGCTGCATTGTTTGATTGTCTGATAAAAGCTAAGGTATGGTTGTGTTTTCTAGTTGTTGGTCTATCTAAGGTTTAAGAAAAGTCATTCTTAGTAAGGAGACCCTTATCTTATCGGGTAAACACCTAACCATTCTAATGTCTATAAAAGAACTACTTTTTTCAATATCGGGAATATGTTTTACATATAAATTCATAATCCCATATACGAAAACAAAACAAAATACTTTTTGGGTGTTTTTGAAATATTGGCCTAGTTCTCATTGATTTATTAAACCGGTAAAGCCAAAATGCATGCTAAAACATATTTTTGAATTTTTGTTGTATGAAAATACGATATGATTTTTTTTTGAGAGACTTGGCCGTATGCAAGATATGTTTTTTGTTTTATAATATTTTTTTGCAATATTTTAGAGAAAACCGGACATATTAATACCAGATTTGCATCTTTACAAGTTAAAATAAAACCAATATTAAACAAAAATTTGATAGAAAAAATACCCGAGAAAGTCAGAGATTTTTTTGGACTGGGCCGGACCCGGCCCAACCATTTTGGTATGGGCCGGAGCTGTCCGGCCCAGCAAACAATGGAGAAGCTCTCCACCGATCAAGTGAACAATGTAGAGTGAATTAATTCGCAATCCACTGTTCACTTTGCAGAACAGTGGAGACGGGGTAATGAAACCGAAGAAGAAGAAGAGCGGGAAGCCGACCTGCAGTGGCAGTGGCGTTGTGGTTGCGAACTGGGGATCTGAGGGTGGCCGATCGACAATTCTTCTTCTTTATGTTATTCCTTTTTCCTATGTTCCCTCCTCTTCTCTGATTCTTCTTCTGTTTCTAACGATGTTTTTCCCTCTGACGGTGGTGGTGCTGTCGTTGGCGGTGCTGCTGGTGGCGGAATGGCGGTGGTTCCAGGGGGCGGTTCTTCTTCTTCTCTCCTCTACTTCTCTGTGTTTTTCCTTTTTTCTTTTTCTCTATTTTTTTTGTTTCTTTGTTCTCTCGCCTTCAATCTCTCTATTCGTTCCCTCTGTTTCAAACCGTTACCTCAACCCTCTCTCAAAGTCTTTCTCTGCAATCTCCGCCCCCGTTTTTTTTTCTTCCCTCTGTTTTTCAACTCTCGTTTCTCTTCTCTCTATATTGTCCCCCCTAAAATTTTCTCTCAAATCTCCGCCCCCTGTTCGTCTCTGTTTTCAACTCTCTCCTCTTTCTGTTTTTTTCATCCCTGTTTTTTTCATCCCTGTTTTTTTTCTTCCCTTCTGTTATTTTCATTCTTCCTCCCCTGGTTCTCAAACATACGTCCCCCTCTGTTTTCAATCTTTCTCTGTATTTCCGCCCCCATTCTCTATAT
>Ga0307511_10006257_pt1 | contig 12002 bp, 11 predicted proteins | sample 13_EM_MG_FD_200266 | JGI IMG/M metagenome (GOLD analysis project Ga0307511, IMG submission 200266) | Populus trichocarpa ectomycorrhiza microbial communities from riparian zone in the Pacific Northwest, United States - 13_EM | ecosystem: Host-associated > Plants > Roots > Unclassified | place...
TCCAAGATAGGGCAGGCAGGGATCGGGATTGGCCCCGTACGGGGGAATTTGCCCGGGTCAAAATTTGAGAGCTGGTCACGGAGCTGGTCCCTGAGGGAGGAGAACAACGTGGAGAGTGCCTTGGGAGACCGTTCTGGAGAATTCAAGGCCTCAATAAGAAGGTCGAAGTGATCCGCAAGTTTGACGGTCCATTCCGGGGATTGCCGCCTCCAGTCAGTACGCCAACTTGGAGGTGACTGCTGATAGATGGAAAAAAAGACCATGAACACGACGTCGTATGCGCAGGACCAGTTTTGCCTTGTCCATACGCAACCAGCTTGAAATGGGGTGGCTATCTCCAATGATGATCCTGGCACTCCAACCTTTTCATCGACCTCCATCTCGTCGGCCTTTGCATCTATCACCATTGCCTCCAGAACTTCATTTCCCTCTCCATCAGTCTCAGAACCATCATCCTCACCATTATCCTCACAGTCATCTTCATCATCTTCATAGTCATCTCCATCGTCCTCATAGTCATCCCCATCGTCCTCATCCTCCATCCAGTCATTTAGCACCACACCATCAAGTTGGGATTCAAAGTCCACGTCGGTCACATTGCCGGTAGCAGCCTCGGGGGCAACATCAATGCATGGGTCAGCACTGCGTGGGTTGGCTGTGGGGCGAGGCGAGTTGATATTGTTAAATAGATCTGCACCGTTGGTGAACTCCTCAGAGTTGGCTATACTTAGGTTTAGCACCACGTCATTTGCACATCGATAATGTAATTGAACAAATTACCTTCATTTGCTGACGTCCCGCTTAAGTGCCTCCGAACCGCCCGGACCATCTCGACCCATGCTTCTTCCTTCTTCATCTTACTGACGCCAGTCGGGATGTTAACATCCCCCCCAATTCTCCGGTGCCACGTAATTTGCCTTTGGATCCGTTTACCAGTGTCGCTGCCAGAACCAGTCTTCTGTAATTGTTTGAGGTTGAGGATTGGTTCGAATGCCTCCAACGATGCCCGCCGTTCCACAGCCTTTTCCTTCGCCCTCCCAGCCGCCTCACGCCCCTCATTTGCGTCTGCTATATCTGCCTCTCCCTGGGCCAGCTGGAATTTGGAGTGGGCCTGGCTTTCATCCCGTTGCCGTGCGACTTTTCGAATGTGTCGATGACCCTCGGATGACATCTCCGACATTCGCTGGATTGCATCGGGATTGTACCTGAAACTATGGTCAATATGTCATGAACCATTTTGCCAACACGTTGAAGCCTACCTGCACGTTAACCGGGCATTAAGCTGCGCAAATGTGAGACGAGGGAAGGCCCTGGTTATTCGGCGCATGAAGCCAAGGGCACCTTCGTTATGATCATTCACTGGATACCTGAAGGCTAAGTATCGCTGTTCGGGAGTTGCGGCGGAGAGCTTGGGATTGTTCAACAAGTCGCGTGTGAATCGTCTCCATGCCTCGAGTGTTCCCTTGAAATATTCGACAAGTGCAGATTTCAGGTGGGGGTAACGATCTCGGTCACCAAGGATGATAGAAATCGCTTCCGGATTGTGCCATGGCTGTCCGTCAAGGGTGGCGGTTTCTGATGAGACATCGGGACCAATCAAGATGTTTGGATCCTCAATTATCTTCTCGATGTGGTCGATAAGATGATCGAAATCTGGGCTGAGATCGAGTCCATTCCTTGGTTGATGGTGAGGGGCGCGGACGAGTTCAGCGAGTGGAAGGCTAATTGCCTGAGAGTAGAGGGCCATGACCTGGAGCTCGGTGAAGGTAGCGTCGTCCATGAGGCCAATGAGGATGTTCCCCTCCATATGGTTGAGCCCCCCTGTCATCGCTTTCTGACCTTGCACTTTCAGGAGGAAGTCGGTGTAGAGCTGTCGACGATGAATGATTTCGGTCGCAGCATAACCGTGAGACTGGTAACGGTTGTTGCTCGTGTCGGGAAAAAGTATCTCAAACCCTAATACTTTCCGGCAGTAGACACGGAAACGGGCTTGGTGACCTTTTTTTGGGTTTTTATTTTTGACGAGTGCGCCAAGGAGACTCGTGAGCTTGGGACCACCTCTGTCTGATTGTCGTCCTCCCTTCCCTTTTTTAGGCGCTGAACCGGACTCGGTAGCTGTCGCCTGGGCCTTGCTCATCAAACTGATGGGCGGTGTCCTCCCCTCCTTTTCCCATGACTTCGCCATCCTATCTGCGCCTCCCTTTGCCGCGTTCAAATCTTTGTGCATGGCACACCCGGTGTACACCCAGAAATCGATTTCGTCCTTCTCCTCCTGTGAAAGTTGTTGATAGGCTTTCTCTCCGAGAGCGACCTGGACCTCCCGGATTACCCCCTTCTCCCGCTTGAGGCGCTCAATGGGTGGGAGCAACGCCCAGCGTTCCAGTCCACCAGCCTTCTCCAGCATCTCCTTCAACATCTCATCCAACAGCTGGTTCCTTTCCACCTCATCCTGCGGGTCATCCGAGAGGAAAACATCCTCTCCTCGGATCTCGCGATCACAGTCCCTCCGGTAGGCTTCCAGCATGACTGACAGCTTCTTCTGGTCAGCCGCATGGTCGCCTAAGTAACCGCGAGCCAGCTGCCAAACGTTTGCCGGATCAACAACACACTTGGCATCTGGGTGTTCGTTGTGCGTGGCGCAGAACTCGCTGATAATCTTCTTCCATCCCTCCAACTGCGTGGCAGTTTTGTGGTTGAGCTCTGGGTGGACTCCTATGAACGAATTCTTCGGGCAGCAAGTGGGATCAGCAGGGACACTCGTTATGTGTCGGGAGGAGAATTGGATATTGTTGTGTGAGGCGCCATCGCCGCTCAGGGATAATCCTGTGAATGGGGTGAGTATACCTTTCTCGCTGCCAGGCTGGCTAGTTGGTAACAACGAACCGATTGATCCCAAAAAGCGTTCAACGATCAGCATCTCTGCTGCCTGCGCAACCTCATGCATTACCCGCGGAACGGTTCGTCGATCCCAACTCCCCCTGACCTCCATCCCCGCCTTGGTTGCGCACCTTTCGAAGACCCGGAACGAACTGTTCGCCGGGATGTCGTCAACCCCTGTGAGTTCAGCTATCGTCTCTCGGGCCCAGTCGTTGATAACGCCGTGGCTGTCCTTTATTTCAAGAACATTCGACGAGACCTCCACGGCCTTAACAGCCTTTTCGACGGCACGAGACATACGCCCATTGAACCTGCGAATGGGAGGATTAGCGTGCTATCTCCATAACACGAAAATGATTTGCACTGAACCTTCGGACGCAACAGTTCAGCCGGGACGTTTTCGCTTTCTGTTCTCTGGCCTCTTCCTTCAACAGGTGTACCTCCTCCTCAAAACTCACGAGTCCGTTCTCGCACTCCTCCTTCGCACTTCGGGCCTCATTGAGTTCCAATGCCAGAGAAGTGATCTCCTACGGTCAATCGTTGAATGTCCACGCAACTCTGTCACTCAGAGAAGTAATCACCTTCTCTTGACTGTCAATCTTCGCTTTTAACCTCTCTTCCCGTTTCTGCGTAGCGCGCACCGACTGTTGCTGAACTTTGATTTCCTTCACGAGCTTCTTTCGCTGCTTTGAGATAGCCCGTGGGTCCACAGGGTTAATAATGTTTGCTGCAGAGGAAGGTCCGAGCACGAGGCGGTGTCTCCGCATCTCGTCAGTGTGAGATTTTTGCGACGGAGACCGTTGTTTGCCGTGGCGAGGCATTTTATCGGTTGAGCGGGGATAGATTATTGGTATTATATAATCACCACTAGTGCGCATTTGCTAAATTTGTGGCTTCGATGTTGTCGATTCAATGCGGTCTTACTCGGTCAGGTTTTTAATAAATCGAGGCGTTGAATAGTATTTTTTTCTGTGCCGCTACACTTGCCTGTGCCCCTTTCCCGGTATCTCTCCAATGTTCAGCAAGTTCTCGTAGTTTTTCGCTCCTATCGACCGGAGCGTGCAACCCATAGGAGAAACATTCAAAGGGCCCTTGCCGTTCACGCAATAGCTGGCTTATTATCTTGTCAACTGAAATTCCCGTTGTTCCGAAAGACTTCCAACGAGGTGGCCGCGATTACGGTTGCTCGCTGGTTGGGACGCGATGTCGATCGATCGTGGGATTTCTCAATTGGTTGCCCATCGCCACAAACTTTCTGACGTGTTCAACTGACACCCTTGGCGATCGAGTAGGTTGGTATGCGCTGTACAGGGCAGATCAAATATTTCTCCGCCGTAGGCCTCACTGCCCTTCCCCAGTGAACACCTTACAATCACCACACCCTCCACCACAGTCTATCCACCGCTGAATCCGTATGATGGAACCCCGCGCCTACCGGTCATGGACAATTCCCAAATCCCACCATTACCTCCAAGGCCCCCCCAATTTCCCTTACACCAGCAACATAACTCCTATGCCCAGCAACACACGGATACAGATCCAAACATACCACCGTTCACGTCCAGTTCGCATCCACAGTCGATTTCATCGATGACCGCAACGGAGAGGTCGAGGAATTTGAGGGTCGCGAAGATGAAACCGCATCTGCAGTTTATGGTCGGGCCGTTGTTGAGGTATGACACGATCGAGGATGGGGTTTGGAGAGGCTTTGATAGACAGTGAGTGTGCCTATTAGAGATTGCGTTTCTTTCAGTTCCTGTATTTCGAATCATGGCGTCCCATGCCCTGACCCACATTCTCTGCAAAGGCTTCGGATGCCGACTCATATTACGACCCGCCACCCACGCTCAGATTCTATTGCGACCATGCGCTCCAAACACCCAAGTTCCGCACAAGTACGCATATCCATCGAGCACCCTCTCGAGGGACCCCGCCAAAGCGCACCCCTTCTAGCAGCTACCACAGCCTGCAACTCGAGTAGCGGTACAACCCCCAGTCCGCCCATTCAAGGTACGTTTGGAAAGTTCTCTGAAGCTTTCCCAAGTGTACGGACCGTGGTTGTGACAGGACTGGAAATCTGGGTCTACTGCGGGAACGGTGGGTGAGTTATTGATTCCAGCGTTTCCACGTTAAGCGACGATGGCGTTGCTAACGACGTGTTACTCGTAGGTCGTACACCGGGTCCCCCTTGCGAAATGAAAGTGATGTACAATGTCAATGACAATCCGCCTACGGGGTTCTGGGTCCCTGGCCTGAAGCAAATTATGAGATGGGCAGTGTATTCGGTGAACCCAGTCAGCCCTACTCGGGGAATCTACCAACATCTCGCATCCATGTTCAACTTCGCGACGCACTGTACAACGGGTTCTCTGCCGGAATTAATCCTGTTGATTTCCGTGGACCTGGTTTCCAGACAGGTTGCGATCCCGTTTGGGCGGACTTGATGGAGAAATACGCCGAAGAGCCGTTTCGTATGCCCATGAGTGGCGGTGACCAGCTGTACTGCGACGGTGTCATTCGTGAACCAGAGTTGCAAGATTTGGTGCACACGACGAAGCAGGGGAGGCTAGGAGAGGAAGGGGAGACTGTCAGTTGACGGATGAGATCTTGTTTGTGATTGATGGGTTCTATTTCAACTATTAATGTCGGGGGTTTCGGAGCGGGGTGTTTGCGAAGACGAACTCTAGGATGTGAGTCTGTTTTATTCTTTTGGTGCGTAGGGGCTAACGACGGTTATCACAGACCAATGTTGAACATGCGCGGTAAGTGTACCCCCTCGCTTCCGCCTAGTTGATCTTTCTGAGTTCGACTCCAGATGATCATGGTGTGAGAGAACGGTTTTATCTCTGAACGGAATCCCGACCAATTGTTGACAGATCTTGTACGTTGAACCGATTGATGCTTGCCACTAGGCTGTATTAACCCTGACCTATCGAGACTGACGGCTTTGGAAGTTGTGCGTGGCTGGTTGTCCGTCTTGATGAAGCTTCTGACCCCCCACATTAGATCCTGAAGATTTGCCACCCTGGCACGTCGAGCACGCCATATAAAGACTGTATGCCCGCCACGATCGGTTAACCGATCACTACAGCAGTTGGCTCAAACGGAGACTGGCACATGACGCTATCACAGTCACATCTGAGGTCCGAAGTGTGATCTCGTTGAGGTGGGACGTAATTCTGCGTAGAGTTCAAGGGTGGGATCGTGTAGATTGCTGAATAAACTAAGGTCAACAGAGTCCGTCACGGCGATCACCGTATGCAAACTCACCAATACCACGACACTCGGCGTCCAGCATATTGCTAATGAGACATGGATCTTGCCCGAGCGAGTTCTCGTTCTGCAAAACGAATACAATCCACATGTGAGCGCCCACGAGACCACGAGCAGTCTCTTTTTTTTGGCTTTCGGAGGAAGATTTGCAACTGCATTTCGAACGTGAGTACCACGACCCTTTCTCTCTTCGCTTTCCTTTACAGTGCCAAGGTAGGATCGGCTCGTGAGGATACTTTTCTTCCTGCTGTTCCCGTGTTTCATCCATGGTATGGGATGGCGGCTCGTGTCTAGATGCTTAACTTATGCTGTTTTCCGTAGTCGAGCTTGACGGTATTGATAATTCACCGGGGCGACATCCGTTCGCTTGTACCATCATAGGAGGACCGGGTCCTTGGGTTCCATTTCCTTCGCATACGGTACTCAGCTACTTGGGACCACAACATTGTATCCTGATGCTGGATTGCAAGTGCGCTCACTGATGGATTTGACTGTCTCCGTGGTCACTGACGTCGCGCTTAGGGCAGAGCGCAGGAAGGATCGAGTATGTAGTGATACCAATACCGGAAGTCGTTTGAGGGATTGGAACAGTTGCCACGGACGGTTGAACATTTGATAGTGCGGTTAGGTACGTTAGTTCCGACCATTTCAACCGTTGTGACTACGAATTGACGACTTCGACAGGGGTTCCCGTCACGCACCCTCGAATGGTTTTTCTGGAGGGCGCACTCGACTCGAAGTTCAATCCTCTGGTTCACCTCAGCAAAAAGAGGACCTTCGGCCTCGCTGGGTTCGTTAACAAGTTCAACGCCGAGGCTGAGCTGCTGGACAATCTGGTGAGCCACGTCCGCAGACACCGTGCGGGATATGGGCTCATCGGGTTGCTAAGAATGACCCTTGGACAGCAAGGGGTCACAAAGTGTCTCGAGGGCACTGTCCCCTGTCGATAAGGTCACTAAGCCAGACCCGTAGAGGGAAAGAAACACTTTCGTCGGCCATGTGCAAACCATGGCCAAAGATCAACGGATTCGTGTGACATTTGTTACTGGCGATGTTCACTGTGCGGCCGTCGGCTTGTTTGAGACTCTGGTCCCTGGCAAGAAGGGTTCACCGATCCCTCCAGAACAGGACCATCGGTATATGCTTGACACCACGACCAGTGAGTTGTTCCGCTGACATTTTCGCATATCGGATGAACTGAGGTCCCAGGAACCAGGCGCGATTGTGAATACGCCGTGAGTTTAGGAGCGAACGTATTCGGTCCCCACCTTACGTTTCGCAGCCTGCAAAACGGCGTTTTGGTCATGGTGAACACCCTCGTGCCGACAACACACAAGAGCGTGCACGATCAAATGACGGACGAAGAGATGGTATGGCGTACGAGTTGGTCGGGATGTGGGATTACTAACGATCCCCACGACCAGCTTCCTATTTTCGTCCAGGACACGGATGGGACACCCTCGAAGGGGAAGTTCATCATGGGGAGCGGAACTGGTGTAGCATTCGGTTGAGAAGAGCACTGGAGAACTATCGCTCGACATTGGAGTGGAGAGACAGAAGGGCGTCGGCGAGACTGTCGGGTACGCTCCATTTTTTCGACCTACTTTGGATTGCATCCGCCTTCTGACCCACCGAAATTTATCGCTTGCAGTTATCACCTTAGGGGACCTCCACCCCGGTGGAACAGTCGAGGTCGAGGGCGGGACTCCGGAGTGTTCGCTTAGGTAGCCAATCTCTTATTCTATTCCTGAGATCTCGATATCCCTCTCCCTCTCCCTCTCTTTGGTTTGTGCCAGTTGGTTCTCGCGGCCGTTAAGTGAGACTTTTTTCGTCTCTGGTGTTGAACCTAGAATATCATGCACCATCCACCTACTTATTCCATTTATTCCGCGCTCACTCACATTCGCCCATCCGTACTTATTGACATGCGAGGATTTTATCCACTGCCCCGTCCGCGTCCGCGTCTACCGATGCTCCCGTGGAAGCCACCTCGATTCCTACGAAAATGGATCCAACCTATCCGATGCCTCCGTTGTCGGCTCCCAGCTTTCCACCTGCTGATGCTGTATCCTCAAGTTGATCACAAATTGTGGTTGTAGGCCATCTTTTTCGTGTTTCTGTTTGCCGGAATCCCGGTTATTCCACAATACCTCTTGTTTGGTACGCACCGGGGGGGGGGGGGGGTCCGTATCCGGTCAGCGGGCTGTTCTGGGTAGCTCTCGTGTCGGGTAAATGGTGGTTCATCAAGATCAGCTACTAGTGTTACAAAAGACGAGTTCGTTGAAAATGAGGAAAGGGGAAATGAGAAAAAGCATAGTGAGATCCAGCTTGGGAATACAATAGACATAACTGCGCAACAACAATGGTGCGATACCATACAAACATACATGTGCACCTCAGCAGTCTGGGTCTTTGAAGGTTAACTTCCTCACGACGCCGTCATCCCCGAGCATGACAAGTGACAGACCGACCCAAAAATGCCCACCGTTGCCCTTCCGTATATCCCCTGGTGAGATCCAGCAGATCTTCCTGGATTTGGAATCAAGAACCCATTCACAATTTGCATCGAGGGTGTATGGTGGTATTGGCGGGGGTTCTGACAGAGGCACTGGTTCTCCTTTGACTATTGTGTGTGAATAACCTCCTGATGGTGATGTGACTATGTCATGGGGGATTTGGACATGTGATTCTCGCCTGTCGACCTTGAGGTAAAACCTAGTTTCTGAGTCAAAGGTGAGACTGTAAACCTTTCCCAACTCATCACGTCCTAGAGGCAGGTTTGCAAGTAATACTCCACGTTTTGCATCTTTCACATGAAGCTCCAGTTGGGGTGAGTTGTGGATTGTGATGACCCAGGTGCACTGTGGTGATAATCCGCTCAACTGCACATCCTCCTTAACCACCTCTACCCATTCAGGAAGTGAAGCGCCTGACTGCCACACTGGCAGGACCAATGAGATGTCAAACCCTGCAACTAACCCATGACTTGATGATATACAAGCAAAGGGTGACTGATTTGCAAGAGGCAACCAGAGTGGCCAGGTTTTATCAAGACACAGTTCTTGCAGGGTCTCCAATTCAAGTAGAAGAAATTTCCTGGTTGGTTGTAGGATGCAGATGATATATTTTCCACCCAGGGAGTAAATGTGGGATGAGTGGACATCATTGTGAACCTTACAACTTGTCATAACATCAAGGGAGAAAATTTGGATGGAATCATCAGCCTGCACAACAAGGTTCCTGCTCAATGACACAGCCACAGATGCAGCTGTACCCAGGAGTGGAGGATTGTTGGTCCAACAGTTGGACTTAGTGTCAAATATTTGCACCCCATTTGCTGGGGAGATGCACACAATCTCCTCACCTACGAGTGTGGGGCTCAATAGTTGTCCACAATGCATAGGTGATTGCCCAAGATCTATGAATGTCTGTGGTCCCAGCTGCTGAGATTGGACTCTGTGCTGGCTGCACCAGATTCTGATGAAGCACTCCCCCTGGCCCACTCTTGAGCTTGGCTGTGAAATTCCTACCAGAAATTCACTCCTATCCTCCAAATAAACCATTCCCCACACGCACCCAGGAATGGAGAAGCTACCTGAGGTTTCACCAACAACAATGTTATGGATATAAAGAGTGCTCTGGGTTGCAATTACAAGCTCCTGAGGTGACAACCATTTGATGTTTATAATTGGTTGGTCATTCTGGAAACCCTCACCTTCCACTCTGGTGTGGATATCCCAGAATGCAATAGAGCCATCAGATGAGCCACATGCAATATGTGTTGCAGAAATTGCAACATCCTGGATCTTTGATTGTACAGTGAAGGTATTAATGAGTCCACCTGTTTGCACATCCCACATGGTCACTGTGAAAGAATGTGCAAAAAACAATGTCGACCCATCCACAGACTCTGTTATCTTTGTAACTGTCTCAGAAGCACATAGTGATTGTTGAAGTACAAATGTGATTGCATTATAAATGTTCACAACCTCTTCACATGCAGCAATAATCCTCTGGCCAGAAGTTGCAATGCATGTGAGCTGCCTGGGTCTGACATCAATTGTCCTCAGGAGCAGCCCCCATGTGTCAGGAGCTCCTGAAAAAGTAGTGATATGGGACAGTTGGTTGTATATAACCTTTTGAAAGGATAATTTGTACAGTGGTGATGAAGTTGGTGAAAGTGGTATGGCAGTATAGTATACTTGTTGTGCACATTGTTGGATGGGGTGGAAGAAGTGTATTGATAGCCAGAGGCAGTCCATAGCAAGAGGGGCTAGGGCTTTGATCTTGATAATGACTTCAGCCCATGCCTCAGCATTATCCTCAGCATTAGCATAGGCATAGTCCCTTGCTCCAGTATGGGGCCGTAACTTAGCACAGATCTTATTATATGCCATACTAAGGCTCATAGTCTGGGCCACAGCATAGTCCCTCTTGGTGGGGCCCATGAGTCTGGTATATTCTTCAAGTGTCAAGTTATCCAGCCAATCAATAGAGTCCTTGGCCTCAGCATAGGCCTCAGTGTAAGCCCTAGCATAGGCTTCATTGTAGTCCTTTATATAAGCCTCATTGAAGGTTCCTGTCCAAATACTGGTTTTTACCTTTTTTTAAGATTATCAGTAGATGAACCTTTCCATTTAGTACCAACAAAGAGCTACTCACCTTATCAAGCCAATCCAGTAGGGTATATGTGGAATGAATAACCTCTTCCAACTGGTTCTCAAGGCTCATCACCTCAATCCAGAGAGGAGCACTTTCAAAGATTTTTGTTACCAGAACAATAACTTGGACAACATAGTGGCTAGAAATTGGAGTGACCCTGAGGTGTCTAGCCCAATAACAACATGCATATCTTGTGGCACCACCTAGTGTACCCTCAAGTAGCTGTGGAAGGTTGGGTTTATCTTGATTCATTGTAAAGGGTGGCAAGGAGCATGGGTTCCTCTTCAACGTCCTCACCAGCTTCAAACAACCAAAGACCATGTGATAGTGATGGAGCCCTGGATCAATGTGAAATCTATGATCGATACATCGTTTGTTATCTTGTAAGAAATCTGGAAATGACTTGTGAAAAACACGAATTTCCTCAGCTTCATCACTTGGAACAAGAATCACAGAATGGAGATGGCGTAGAGTAGCTGAGATGAGGGCTATAGACATGCCAAGGATTGTTGAGAGCTCCCTTTGAGACAATGGATTGAATGCAAGTACAATTGCTCCCAGTACACGCCTCAGATCATCAAACACCCTTGGCTCATGGACACTTGAGAATGCATGCAGCAAGACCTGTGAGTATAGGGAGTCAATGCCAGCCCGTCCCTCATATTTTGTGCTGTTTGTTTCAGCAAGGACAAGTTGGAGATGTTCATTTGGCTCATGGTATTCTGATCCAATGAATCTGACTAAGGTTGAGGCAAAAATGAACAGTCCAGATGATTTCTTAGTGAGGGTATTGATTTCATTTTCATGTGGCCATGGATTAGGAAGCTCAACATCACTTCTTTGTTTGGCAATTGTGGTCAGTTTCAGTGTCAAGTACAACTGAATATCATTGTCAACACTTGATTGTTCCACCTTATGGAGAAGGAAGATCTGAGTGAGAGGTTGGAGGACAGGAAGGCGAAACCCAGTGCGAATCCGTGGTTCAGGTCTGCCTGTGATGAAAAACCTCACCAGTGGCAACCACTGAACAAATTGAGCCAATACAGAAAGTATTGCTGAGGCTGTGTCAGAACCGACCTCGCCAACAGGCCTACTGAACCGATGCTAGTCTCTCTTAGAGCTCGGTACACGAAGTTATGGGGTAACCGCGGATTTCTTCGGAGTGGGTCGAGACAGACCACTCCCGTACG
>Ga0307511_10006258_pt1 | contig 12002 bp, 9 predicted proteins | sample 13_EM_MG_FD_200266 | JGI IMG/M metagenome (GOLD analysis project Ga0307511, IMG submission 200266) | Populus trichocarpa ectomycorrhiza microbial communities from riparian zone in the Pacific Northwest, United States - 13_EM | ecosystem: Host-associated > Plants > Roots > Unclassified | place...
ATCTAAAAAACCATCAACCCTATCAACTAACTCACTCGAGGCCTCTAAAATTCATATTTCTCAAGGCCAGAACTCCTATGTACTTGGCGGGTGGTAGGAATTCAGAACTGGTATGGTACCCTCACCTTCTCTGACCTCCACGCTCTCACGCCCACGATCGAGTGCAAAACAGCCGGTTTTGTGGAGTTCTTGATAGGCCCCGTGGAGCGGAAGTTATTTAATTACATGGCTAAATTTTGAAATTTCGTCAAAAAGTGGTAGTTAGGTTTAAAATTGCCTTGACAGAAAACTCTTGGCCAAGTTACTTTATATCCATCTCTTGCAGTGTGTGGGACATATATACGTTATATGTCGATGGTGGTTCCATTGGTTATGTTATGCACTAGGACCTAGCGCATTTCACATTCATTGTTTCCAGTGCTTATCCATTGCTAACGATGCATGGCCCCCGTCCTTGATATCCCATACCACCGAATGCATGGACCTACCCTCATATTTGCTTACTTGAGACTATTGCTTATTTAGGAATTAGATTCCTCAACCAGGCTGGTTTTCTTTTGTTTGGCTCATCAGTAGACTATCGGTTGACCATTGGTAGACCTATCTATTGGTATCTTGAAATGTCAAAAAGGTGGTTTAGTTCAAACGTGTTCAAAATAATTTGGTTTTATCAACGCATTATTAATCTAATGTGGGGTTCAGGAGCTGAAATCACTCTCTGACCCTCATCTTCCACCTTCTGCTTTTGGTACAACGCTGTACCTAGGTAGGCTATTGTAACCCCCAGAAGATATTTATCTCATATAGCTAGTCGATACTGCACAGCATTACACTGCAGGTATGCCATGAGTCCAGAGCTAAAGGTCATAGGTCTTCCAGAGAGTGTGCTTCTCAACTCAACGCAGAGTCCAATCCCATGATACATCTGAGCTTGTCCAAAGCTGAAGTGCCACTTGAATTTCGATAGGCTAACAGTTTGAAGCACAGCCTCCCACACCGAGATAACCAGACTATGGCATACATACCAATTATCTCTCCTAGGCTTTACATGGGAGCTCACATGCAAGTGTTGTGTGATGCGTTTGGAAGCGCAGGGTTCCCTCTACATATAGGATCTTGATAGGGGCTTGTGTGCAGATCAGTCCATGCGCCCCAGCGCCCGCGACGTGCGAAGCAAAGCTGGAGCTCAACAAGCCCCTTCTGTAATTGTAAGGTCCTAACGCAAGGTACTCAAGCCCATCAAATTAATGGATCTGGACTCAACATGGCCATTAATGGATTGGTTTAAGCTGAGCACTTCAAATGTAAACCAACGGGAAGTACCTAGTTCCTCACAGCCGAACCTCTCATATTGGATCCCCTCTCATTGGAGGCCCTCGCCTATTGTAATCGAAAACTTTTCTGCAACATGCTCAATCGCAGAATTACCATGCCATTGAGGAATTGATTGGGGTTGAAAGCGACAAACCAACCGAGGCCTAGTAATACAGCCGAACCCCTCAGATTGAATTGACTGGAGTTCCTCGCTTTATTGGATAAGCCCCCAAAGTCAAGAAATATATTAGCGAGGAGCCTAAACCATGTGAGCGCTTGATCTCACTGGATATCCTCCTTGGTTGGGTGCGCATTGTTTCCTACTTGTGTCCAATTAAAAAGGTTGGACTGTGTGGTTGACTAGAAACCATACATATGCACGCAGTCAGAACTGTGGCGACGTTGGTTAGGATTCATGTCTCTGCCTAACGTAAACGATGTCACTTATGATATATTATGATATAAACGTCAGTTAACGGCCGCGGAAATCAAGTGGAAATATAGAGATCGAATATCCAATTCCCACCCCGCCTTCGGTCATGCCAGTATTTGAAGACTGTCAACCTATTGTGGCGCTAGGTATATTAATGAAGCACTGGCCAATCGCAGAATGTATCGGTATTCAGTTCAACAACAGATACTTCCTCTATCGGGGTTCAATAGATTCATCATACCATGCGCCTCAAGACTCTCACACTGGTGGATGTTTATCAAGTAACTTCATATGTGATTGGGGGGCGTCGAAAAACACTTAATTTAGGTTACTATAGCAAGTACGCAATTCCAATGCAACGGAAATCGGCACCTAAGCTCACGTGACATTTAATCATCGTGACAAGCACCGATTACAACAATACACGCATGTGCTAATTCAAGTTGGATCCTCTTTACCTAGTAATTATAGTGGCTTCCCTCCGCACCAGCTAGGCTGGTTATGTGTTCTGACCCATTCAGCAATACGGCCCAGTCAGCATTGGGACGGCCCATTCACCAATCGCACTAATGACCGGCCCATTCACCAATCTGCGTAATATTCTTCATACGATGATTTACTCTGATTACGGGTTATGTAATCCGCTGCGGATAGGACTCTGTGTAGCATACCACAAAGTTATCGTAGCGTAATAAATCCACAATCACATACGAAACTATGGAATAATTAAGCCAGACATCACCAAACAAGTAGAAGTATGAAAAACATAACATAAATAAAATACTAGGAATTAAATCGCCCAGAGGTATAAAAAAAAATAATTTAAATAAAATACGAGAAATAGAACCGCCCGGAGGTATGAAAAATATAACAAATAAAATATAACAAATAAAATGCTAGAAATCAAGTCCTTTTCCGCAACACCATAGAATGCAATGTACTATCTAAATCAGAGGCCCCGGCAGAAGCTGAATGCGAAATAGAAGCAGGAGTTTCGTATGAAGTAATAATACCAGAATATTGTGCAGATTGGTGAATGGGCTGGGCCCATTGCTCAATGGGTCGCTCACTAGTGCGATTGGTGAATGGGCCGTCCCAACCAGCAATAGCGTCCCATTGACCAATGGGCCGTATTGCTGAATGGGTCAGAACATTGGTTAATGTAATTGTGGTTTGCCTAGCAGTCGGAGTATCTGCAATGTCATTCTCCAGGCCCATAAGGTCAGTAGCTGGTGGGAGGTCTTTAGTTGGATAACGGTTAAATACGCCAGACTTGGTTAACAATTGATGGAGTTCAAGCTTGTGGTTTTTGCTGTCCTCCCTACCATCCAGTCGGGTTTCTGGCTGGCTCATCATGCCCCCACCATGCCCCCCATCGGGGCCGCATATGAGTATCTGAGTATTTAAAAAAAAATCAAAAAATCAAAAAAAAATCATAACTTCAAAAATATAACACCTCTTAAAGCGTTTTGCCATTTGGTCCTGATACGCCTGTCTACGATACTGTAACACAGCATCTAATTGTCGCATAAGTCGAGAACCTGCTTCGCTTTGGTTTAAGATTATGGAATTGAAGGTACCGTAGAAATCCGCATACAAGAAAGCACCTACGATTAAGGATATAGTGCCTTGCACCTTACCCGGATCCTATAAGTAGGAAACGGTGGGGTTTTTTCTAATGTAAAAATAAATCGTGCCATAAGATGTAGACAAAATATATTATTATTGTTCTAGACTTCACTAAACTCCATACAGTGCATTAATATTCAACACAAGGTGGCCGGACCTGATTGCCGAGCCATAAGGCCCTCATGTATAAGAACCTCGGTGGATTCAAACCCCCCATAGATAAGAAACTAATTTCAAATGCCTATTGCATAGGAAAAGCCGTAGGTTTCTACAATAGCAATGAACTCAGCATCCTCCTCTCCATTTTCCATACCTCATCAGTGGTGAAGATGATGGGTTGTTACCGACATCAGTATGTTCTTCATTCGAAGAACCTGAGGCAATTTTACCGGGATTCTTCTCTTATCCTATGTCTGCCGTCTCCTCTGACCAAAAGGAAGGGTACGTAATGTGGATAGGGTTGGCCAATTATTATTATTAAGGAGTTTTGAGTGTAGGGGAATGTTTTGTTCGATTGACATTTACCAAATTGAGTAATTATATTAATTGCCCGCGACTGGCCGATGCCCGCGAGCGGCCCAGAACATGCCCTGCTATTATCGGATTACCCTGAACTCGTTATCAGTCTCAAGCACATGATTAGACTTCAACAACCCCCACTATATAGATACAAACTTCCAATCTCTGGTATTTACTATTAAGCACTACCCTTATTGGAACACAGAATAAGCATAATTTGGTTAGTCATATGTTGCTTTCATTCGCCTTAGTCAGGTATTGGTTAGCATAGAAAGGAGTTATACGGCGTTATGCCTGATCCGAGATTAGCCTCACTGGTGTCTATTTTCAAACATGATGACCTTATTGAGAACATATATCTGGTTTTTATTTTTTATTTTTTTATATACTCATTACTCATATGGCCGTGCGTGGGGCTATGATAAGCCAGCCGGAACTCCCGCTGGATTGAGGAAAGCCCAAGATAATCTGGGAGGACTGGCGCCTATGTACAGCAAATATAGGAGATAGATAGGAGATAGAAGGAAAGGAGAGCGTCTGAATAATAATAATAATAAGGAGAGGAGAACGTCTTAAAAGTAAGAGTAACACAGCAGAGATGATGGAGGGAAAGTCTGACTTAGGAGAATGACGGTATGGAAGAACTATCGCTATGGAAGTTGATGCGGTGCTAGTGCCGTCTCACATAGGATCTCTGTTCGTGAGGGATCGATGGAGGAGGCGGAAGAATTCTTCGACCGCGTCCCAGATGTCCTCCCCTTCCTCTCTCCAGATGGGGGAATTGATGTCTTCCCAGCACATATCTGGTTGCTATGACTGGAACAATATCCAATTCCAATCTAATCCAATACCAGATAAATCTTGTTACAAGCTCCCCAGTCCTGAATATATATGGTGGCAAGCCAATTTTTTGTAAATATACATGTAGTGCAGCGGTGTCGACCGTGACCGGCACATGAGACTACAGAGTAATTACAACAGCAATAAACACTAATTCAGCGATACTCGAGACCTAGTATAGTTGACCCTGTCTTATTGTATAGTGCCGGTGCTACAGGGTTTCATGCACACGGGGAGGCTATGTGCATAAAGGGGTAATTTTTGAGGGTAACTCACGATGGGAGCTTTTAATACAGGGGAGGATGTGGATATACAGCATACGATCATACTCAAGTAGTTGGAGGTTTGACTGTACTCAACGCCAATAATACATACCAGCATAAAACCAGAATCACAGTTAAGTAGGCAATATATGTAGGTGAGGTACGTTCAGTTCTAGGGATCCCGGGGACATTGGTGCTAGCGTTGTACGAAACATCCGAGGCCCGCTTGGGAAGGTCACAACACACGGCTTATATTTACCTACGCAGCCACCGAGACCCTCGTTGAGGAAACAAAGTTATGAGTTCACAATTGAGAAGTAGCCAAGGTTTAGTGTGAGCGTACAGTATACCTGGAAGGTTTTGGTAACGCTCCACTTTCCACATGTGGAAACCTACACTAGAGACTAGTGTTTAGAGCCTCGGGATAAAGCTCGGGCGACAGACTTTCTCCTCTTCTTCTACACTATGCTCACACGATGACGATAGAGAATACAGAGCTTATCACCCGAACCTACCACGTTCTATCTACATGACCTCCTACATGACCTTCTAATACCATCAGTGTCTAGGCAAACCTGGCACCCAGTGATCATGTTTTGTCCTAGCGGTTACACTCTCCAACATTTAGGATTAAGTCCAAAGTAAAACCTATAAGTATAAATAGTCTGGGCATCCAGTTTTACCACCCAAAATATCAACAAATATCTATCATCTCAGCCTCACCACTTACCCAACCTCGAGCCCAATGAGTACCGTCTCATATCCACGTCTCAATTACACTTCAATTTTCGAATCTCCAACCATGAATCTCACGACGTTTCAAGGAAGGGGTGATCATGATTGTAATCGATACCCATTCACATACCACGGGCAATGCCGATTCGTTGACGACAGAGTACCGCATTGGACCTGTGCGTGGTGTGGGAATCAACAAGTTTCGCCAGGTTCGTGTCGGGGTTGTGGGCGGGGCCGCTACTGCAGTAGGCCGTGACCTCAGGCTCACCAGGCTGCGACTGGCACTCATTTTCGGCACTCATTTTCGTCGGTCCCGGCGAATTCGCTGCGGGGAGGGTGGGTCAGCTCAAAATACATAATTGCTGCTTTCGAATTGACCGAAGCACATATTACGTCACTGAACTACTCACATTATACTTTTCAAACTCGAGCGCTATTCGTTCCATAAGAGCTCGAGCACTTGCTGCTGTCACCACTATTTAAGGGGCCCTCTATGATCCGAGTGCATGTGATAAAGACAAGTTACATAGCTCTATCCACTACTACCAACATCGCTATCTAGAAGAACACCGCAGATACGATCACTTTAAATCACTTCAACTACAAAAAACTCTACTTTGGACAAAACGTGAAAATATATGGGGAGTGCCTGGTTATTCACATGTACCTATTACAGTATATTTGTTATATATAACTAATTTTGAAGTTTTACACTCTTCTTTAGTCATCGCCTTGCCCCATGTTCCGACAAACTACATCGTCGAAAGTACTGCCTGTCACCACCAATTGGTTTCATGAATTCAACAGACACGCTGTCTTCAATGTTTGACTTATAGCTACAGTATATGGTTTCTGCAATCTTCAGCTTAGCCAAGAAGCAGGGGTCAAACTTATATAATAGTGCTCAAGCAGAGGCCCCACTTGGACTTGCATTGTGAATGTCAGATCCCACTGCAAATATTTCACATGTATAGGTCAGAGCGAGCCTCCAGTTGAACCTTAAGGGCAATGAGCAAATGAGTAATCAGTTTTTATTTTTTATTTTTTATAAAAAAAAGGGTGGGAAATCCAGTTGAACTTTAGGCCCTTCACCTGGGTGTGCATACCTACAAGGCATTCCCTACGGCAAGCCGTATTGCACACAAATAAGTACTGAATTACTAAATAATAAAAAATACCGGAGGACAGGTGTACAGATGGAACCTGTATATTTACATCCTCTATAGACGCATAAGCTCTAGCATGCATAGGACTGTCTTAGGGCAGCAGCGGGGTCAAACGGAGGGTGCAGGGGTTGTTGTGAATCGATTGTGTCGATATATTGTAGATGTACATAGGTATCTCTATATAGATTGCGTTTCCATAAGTCCAAACGCTTTGCAGAACCTGCAGTAAGGTACTGGTATCTTCACGTGATTCATTTTTACCAAACCTCGATATAAATGCACACATAACCTAGCAAGATGCATGAGATTTTGGATTTCCAGTACCAGGCTTATGCTATATAGTATACTCGCCGTGGCGGTAACTTACTGGTATGTAGTCCAGCGGCGCGTTAATGAATTCACTGGCATAACCAAGTTAATCATTTACCAGCAGTCATGACGCGTTTCATGTTTATCCCTGGGCCACTCGTGACAATCGGCCTGCCGTAGCAGGCACATGCCCCTCCTGGGATTAATGATGAGGAAATAATGTTACCCGTCGATGTCACTTCTAATCTATGTGTGTAGCTATCATGGTGACATAGGACATATACTAGATAGGGTGACTGCAACAACAGTGAAATGTTGAAATGAAGGATGAATGAAGGGCCAAGGGCCACAGTGAGAGGTGGGCAAGAGAGCAAACCTCCAAGCGAGAGAGACTGCGTGGTAGGAAAACTAATGCAAAAGCCTGACATAGCTACACCGGCTGGCCCACCGAATACATCACAGTCCGATGCACGTTAAATGGGCCAGGCCTTAAAAGGCCTCACATATGTAGTGACAGACAGGGGACCCGTACTGCACCTGCGGCATAACTCAAAACACAGCGCACATACTGCAGTGCAAACAGGAAAGGAGACGGAAAGGGGAGGAGTATCTGGGCTAGTACTTACTAATATAAAGTCTAGTTCTCTCAAGATATCGGTCTTGATGCAAGGAAGCGTTGTGATTTGTGCATCCGGGTGGATTTAGGTGAGCAGGATGCCGGCAAGCCCCAGGGGGGAAGCCTAGGCTAGTTTTGTGTACAGTAGCATTCTGAACCAGTATGGGATTTGAAGTGAGTGAGTGGATTCGAGCCCAACACATTCCTCTCTAGCTACATGCAGTCGTATGTTCGAATTGGATGGACAAACTGAGCTGTGGGTACTCGGCGGCCTCTCAAGCGTGTGTGTCGTGCTGCAGCTTCTCGTCGAGATTTTAGATCTAGACAGCCAATAGGTACTTTTGGCTGATCTTTTGTCGTCCACATCATATACGCCCTCAGAGGGCCGGGTGGTAATCTTCATTGCAGGTCCCGAGGGCATGCTGCCTCAGAGCAAAGTATGGGACTGACATAGAGCGGGGCTCAAGCTCAACGAACCAGCTAAAGCCCTCCCTGTGCGCTTGGTAATGTCCATCCACTTGGTATATGTAATACCGTATTGCTTCTCTCATACAAAACCCACGTTCTTGCCCTGCGAGCTCTTTGGTAGGTCTATGTAGTTGTGGCTTGAGAACTAGAAAATCCTACCTCTTCACGTTAGATTCTTGCTAGTGCCGGGTCGTAAAAACCAGAAAACTACGATACTCCATGACGAGCCGGAGAATTACCCTCTTTACCACCATCGCCACGGAGTTATATACTCTCCAAGGAGCTTTTGATGGAAGAGTTATATTAGGATATAATAATCCGGTTACCCGAATGCCCCCATGTGGAAGTGCTAATACTAAAGTTTCACCAAAAGTAACCCAAAGCGGCCAACATACATGTTTTAGGGGTTTTTTTTTCGGGTGAGGGACCCCTAATTGTCGAGAGCTCTGTTCAAGGACTTCTTTAACCTTTGCTAACGGCTTCGAACCATAGTCTGGTTGGAAGTGGGTTGCCACGCTTCCACCCGACTACGGCAACTGGCGGAAGTTTGACAAGCCATAAGTAGCTCTTAAGGATGCAGATACCTAAATAATTGGCTCGAAGCTGACAAACTCATACAGCTTCCTTCATAGCACGTATAAAACTTCCGAAATAAGGCTATTCAACCAGTACGAGATCATATTTCAAGCATGGACTTACAAACCAGTTAACTAGACATAAGTAGATTGTTTAGGTATGTATGCTTTAATCACTACGCTGCAAGTAGCTACCTAACCCCATAACTACAATCCACCTGCCCATAGCGGTCACCGTGCACCGAGATGCATTAACTGGCGAGCCCGATCCCCTGTCAACCTTCCACCAATTCTCGTAGAAAAGGCAGGGGTCTATCTCGCTTAGTTACTAGATCTTGATTTCTTGGTATGATACCGTACATACGCTTGACGATCCAGTTCTATTCTAGTCCTGCCATGGGAGGTGTCGGCTAGAGCTCGGTTGGCAGCAAATGCGGGATAAGGTAAAAACTTGCTGGGACGATGCCACGAGGGGAGCTAACGGTTTCTGAACTGGGTCCATGGAGTTCCGTCGATCGCGTCCATGGAGACTACATATCTGCAAGAACCCGAACGCCCGGAGTTGACGAAGTGATAAAACCTTCCTTATGTACATAGGTACAGTACCAAGAGCCTGGTTACGTAATTGCATGTATAATATGAGCCAGTCAATAATGATAACGCACGATTGTGGCGACATCGTACTCTGACAGAAACCTCGGCAGGGGAAACTGTGGATGTAATTGCCCTTTCTCTCAAACTATAAATCTTTATTATGATTAGTGATACATATGAGAATTTAGTGAAAGCCCACGGAGATGGCCACCAATATATAAATTAATATCCTCATCTATCACTAGACTACAACACACACGAAACGTGTGGTAATGCCACCAGTGACCATGACAAATGCAATCATGACTGGGGGGGGGACGTTGAAATTGGAGGGGCAGTTACAACTGTTACACTGTTACCGGTACCTACACTGTCGGAGTAACGGTACCTTAGCCCGCCTTGTTGATAATACGTCATACAAAACAAGTCTGAGGTTACCTACAGGACAAGGCTGCGCCGGCCTCTAGATCCATATCTGATACCCAATTGTCATAAAATACGAGCTGATGGTTATATTTCCAGACTTTGGTTGGCGATTCGAAGATCTTTCCCCGGAATCCAGTACCCATCCATCCATGGCCGGCACCATTATTGCTTACTTGCTTTTTTCATGGGTGGCACCACTAGTTACCATTGGGCAAACTCGAGAACGTTGAATCTTTGTCGCATTTATGAAAGAACTATTTGGCTAAAGCAATCCTAGTCGATAGGGAACCTAGGTGGATACTTTGGTAATGTCCTTTCGATGTCATATCTATACTACCTGTGGTTCTATTCGCCCCTTGGCCGCCCCCCTCGCTCGCTCGCTCGCGCAAAATATTGCCAATTTGGGGAATATATCGCACTCGCGTGCGAGAAGGGGGAGTTCCGCTTCATCCGGGGAAAGTCGCTGCTGTTATACGAACGTTGATTGCAATGTGTGTGGAAGGTCTAGACGTCTATAAATCTCGACAGCCTCGCAGCTTTCGTAACGAATTACCCTCGCTCTCTTCCTTCACCCCCCCCCCCCACGGGCAACATCACTCTCATAGCTATACTCGCACATCAAGCAGCAAAAAACCTCCAGTGTTTTTAGACATCATGCAGTTCAAGCTCTCTGCTCTCCTCGCGACAGTCGCCGCCACAGCGACGGCCTCTGCTCAGATCTATAGTGGATACGTCTTGAATGCTGTTCCAGATAAGAATGGGCCTCCGTTGAACAGCCTTTGGACCACTGTTTCCTACTACCAAGGTGGTTTATGGATTGGAGATGCAAAGACCGATGCTTCCTCTGAGCCATTTATCTGTAAGAACCTCTCGTTCCTTCCTTCCATCGCTCCTTCCACCCTACCCCTTAGCACATGCTTACAATACCTCTACTATAGTTGCCAAGGGCACCGCCGCCCCCAGCAGCATCGCCTTCACCTCCTGGCACGGCGTCCCCACCGGCTGGCAAAACATGTGGGTTTATCCCAACGAGTAAGTCCCCCCAATTGATCCCGCAACTCAGACACCAATCAACTAACCCCTCCCTTCCAGCATGAAACCCCCGGGATTCACCGCCCCCCACAGCGCCTTTGTCCCCGCGGGAGCCGATGCATTCAGCTTCACCATGGGCACCACTGCGACAGATATGCGTTTCCGCTACAAGCAAACAAACAGGTGGCATGCATGCCCAAGCGCGGCCAAGCCGAAATACTACCAGATTATCTATGTAGGGGGGAGCAATACGGCGCCGAAAGAGTGTACGGCTGTGGCGTTGAATGTGTCGCCTTATGGAAGTTGCGCTGCTTAATTGTAAAGCGAGAGGGTCTGGTGTGAGACCGGAGGGGAAGGGGGAAGGGGATAGTGAGATTAGATACTCGAGAAGGAGGTGGGCGCAGTGGTGGATTTAATTAAAACAAATCAGTATTGGAGGGAATCTCACTCATGGATTAGCTTCTCATGAATATTTATCCTCAGCTGTTTTGCTTCCTTGATTAATTTAATAATAATCATGTCATGTTCCAATTTCCAAGAGAAATCTAATTTCCCACTCCCAGATCTAAACCCCCTTCGTGAAAAAATAATCACTGTGCCAACTCAAGAGACTCTTTCAATTATATGCAGCATATAGACTTCCAAGACAGTAGACGGCCTTACTTTACCTGCACGAGGCTGTACTCCGAAGCCTCCAACGTGTATATATACTGGTACATATATATCTTGTGTAACCATGCAGCTATTCCTCTACCATTTCCTTCCCTCTCTCTCTCTCTCTACCCAAGAAACTACCATCAAAGCCCCCCCCCAACATCAAAACTTATTCCCAACCAGCCAGCATACCCAAACCCCAATAAAAGAAATAAAAGAAAAAGAAAACATATATCTGTAATAACCAATAACCAATAACCAATACCGGTTACAAAGCCCCAGCAGGGAGGGGGAGGGGGGGGGAAGAGAGAGAGAGAGAGAGAGATAGAGAGAAAACGTAAGTACATGTATATGTAATATCACAAAACATCTCTAGCTATATGGATATATACTGTATGTATACAGGATATGGATATCCTAGCCATATGA
>Ga0307511_10006260_pt1 | contig 12001 bp, 8 predicted proteins | sample 13_EM_MG_FD_200266 | JGI IMG/M metagenome (GOLD analysis project Ga0307511, IMG submission 200266) | Populus trichocarpa ectomycorrhiza microbial communities from riparian zone in the Pacific Northwest, United States - 13_EM | ecosystem: Host-associated > Plants > Roots > Unclassified | place...
GCCCCCGTCCCCGCCCCTCTCCTTTTTTCTCCCTGCCTGCATCTTATCTTCTCCATCACATTCTCTTCGCTCTCTGGCAACAAATTCATGAACTTCACCTTTTACTTCAATCAAGCTAAACTACATGTTGGACATGTCCATCTACTTCTCTTTCAAATAGAGTCTTTGCTCAATTGTTGCTTCTTTTAAAAAATATATGGATAGCATAAATATTTGATAGAAGTACAAAATTTGAGCTCTTATTTTGATACAACTCGTTCACTATGGGCAAAACTGTTTTCCTTCCAATCTTGATTAATCTCTAGTTTCTATTTTCCTTGATAGTTTGTGGGTTTTTTGCTTTTTTCATTATGTTGTAATTTATGACTTTGATTTTGCTTGTATTTTAAATAGAATTCAATCATGTCTTGGTCATGCAAACTGGAACAAGTTCTTGAACAGCAGAAACGGGATTTGCTTCTTGGTTTTATTGGTTTTTGAACAACAAAAACCAGACCGAAACCAGTCGGTTTGAACTGGTTTGGTTCGGTTTTAGTTTTAAATTTTAAAAAATAATAATTTTGATTTGGTTTATTTTTTCATGTGAAAACCAAACCGAATCGAAAATGATCACCCCTACTTTTAAGTTGTAACTGTATATCTTTTCTCTCTCTTCCACTTTTTTCTTTTTTTTTTCTTTTAAGAATATGTTTTAGGCTCATTAGTTTTACAAATACCTCGTACCAGAGCATGATACCCACTTTAGAAGATTTGCTTAGGCTCCGATTATTTCTATGGTGCAGTTTGTATTTTGCTCCAACTATAAAATTAAAAGTGTTTAGTTGATCAATACACATTATAATTTTGCATAGATTTCATTGAAAACTCTCTTTTAAAATCTTAATGAAAAAAAAAAACTACAATTTATAGTTTTGTTTAAAGCCCGATTGAAAATCACCAATTTGATTGTGGTTGTGGCTTTTAAGTGTTTAGTAACACTTTAAAAGCTAATATTGATATCATTTCCATTTGTTATTTTTAAAAGCTATAACTTATTGCTTTTCAAAAGCTAAAGCCACAACTAAAAGTTATAGCCACAACTTTCCCAAATACCTGTTTGGGAGTACAATAACTTTTGCTTTTGAAATCTTTTTAAAAGTATATTTGTTTTGAAAAAATATTATATTAATTATTTTTAATGTTTTTTTATGATTTTAATGTGCTGATGTCGAAAATAAAATAAATCTAAAAAAAATTATTTAAATATTTTTTAAACGAAAAACACTTTATATAACAATATCAAACACACTTAGTGTGTTTGGCATTGAGGTAATTTTGAGATTACAATTTGAATAAGTAGATTTTAAAAAAGCTACAAGGTATAGCTTTTTTATAATCAAGGTTTTAAGAGAGTTTTCAGAGAAACCCGTACAGATATGTATTAATTAATCAAATACTTTTAAATTTATAATCAAAACAAATCATAATTTCAACCGAAGATCACCATTCTACAAAATAAATCCTTAAACTTATTTTTTCATTTTCATATCAGAACCGCAAAATCTATACAATGCGAATAACACTTAAAAGAATATATAAGCTGTAGTGTAAGAGTAAAATTATATTATAAAGTGCATGGTAGGTCCAGCATAGGTTCAGCATAGTAGACATTAACATTTAACAATGTGCTCTCCCCTTCTATAAATGCAGAGTTGTCTAACCTTGAAGCTACCAAGTAAAACAATCTTCCTTAGCTTTCACTAAAAATCTGACATATTTCCGAATTCTGTTTCAATGTCTCCTGTTTCAATGGCTCCAATTAGGGTTGGTCATTTTGATGATGTTCAAGAGCTTAGAAAGGACAGGCCAACAACAATCCCTGAAAGATTTGTTAGGAACATGACAGAAAGACCAGCACCAGCCACAGTTCTACCATCTCTCAGTACCATTCCCACCATTGATTTCTCAAGGCTTGCTGAAGGCAATAAAGATAAATACAAAAGTGAGATGTTGGAGCTGACAAGAGCGTGCGAGGAGTGGGGATTTTTTTCAGGTACAAGTTGATATGTTTCTTTTTGCCCTTTTCTTTGTTAGTGCAGGATAAGATGGACGCGAAAGGTGTCTTTAAAATGTTTTATCAGGTGATTGACCATGGGATTGATCTGAGTTTGCTGGAGAGCATAGAGAAGGTGGCCATGGATTTCTTCGTGCTGCCTTTAGGGGAGAAGCAGAAGTATCCAATGTTGCCAGGGACTATTCAGGGATATGGGCAGGCCTTTGTGTTCTCTGAGTCCAAAAGCTGGACTGGGTCAATATGATTGCTCTTGGGCTTGAGCCCCACTCTATAAGGGTCCCAAAACCAGGGCCAGCAAAGCCACCCAAGTTCAGGTAACAGGGTACAAATTCCATTTCCTAAAGAATTTTAGGTGGCGAGACTTCAACTCCCTAAAATGCTACTTTTGCAGTGAAACTGTGGAGGAGAAGTGTCAGCATCTACTGAAATATATAGGCATGACACTACACATGAGAGCAGATGTTTTTGAAGAGATGTAGTTTGGGGTGGCTCCGTGGCTGTGCAAGCCATAAGGAGGCGCAAGACCGGACCTTGTTTTAGGTCTTAGTCCACATTCAGATGGAAGTGCCCTTCCAGTGTTGCAGCAAGGGAGGGGTAGTTCAGTAAGAAAGCACACTGGTGTCTATTCAAAATGCTTTGGTCATCAACGTTGGTGACACTTTAAAAGTAAGAAAATTAAACCTAGACTTTCCCTCTTTCCATCTTGCCCGGAATTGACGCTAATTCTACAGTTCACTAATTTTCTGCATGTACAGGTTTTAACAAATGGAAAATACCAAAGTGTGGAGCATTGACTCACAGGGAAAAAGACAGACTCTCTCTTGTCACATTTTATTCCCCTAGCTATGAAATAGAGCTTGGACCAATTCCAGAGCTGTTGGATGAGAACAATCCATGCAAGTGTAGGAGATACGTACAATCATGGAGAGTACAAGAAACTAACACTATGTAACTAACAAGCTGCAAGGCAAGAAGAACCTGGAATTTGCCAAAGTTGAAAGCAAGAAACCTACTTAAGAAGGCCCCGGTCAGCCCCCACCTACCTTGTCATAAGATTTCGTATATATATGCTGTCGTTCATGTTTCGATTCTACAAGTCTTCTTCTACTTAGAATGTAAGCCCAAATTAATCACAAGTTGGGTAGCATGTCAAAATGGGTAAAGGACTCTATATCATTGATGGGATATTGCACTATTCTTATGTTGAACTCCTTTGTGTTAGCTCTTCAATTAATACATGGTAGTGGGCTCTTGTTTGTTCATAAGCATTTCTTGTCCATTGTGCTTGGTTGTGGGAGTGAGAAGCAGCAAGTAGGATGGAAAACTAGAATCAAAACACAGAGTAATGTCACTTTAACTGTTCATATTATATCAGATTCCTTACAGGGAAAGACACTTGCAGTCATGCGGGGAGAACCCAAAGACACTGCAAAGCCATATTTCTGGAAGAATCAAAACACAAAAGGGACAAAACTATCGGTCTTAATTTGTTTAAGGGGATCGGAAAGCATGTTCTCATTGGTGGGAGAGAGGAGAGCCCACATGTATCATGCCATGCATGCTGGTCAGTTGTTAATGTCATAGGTGTGAGGGAGGCACTTAGCAAGCAACTTGCCTCCCCTTATTACTCTATTCATCAGAAAAACATGAGGAAAAGCCTCTGGTAACTCTAGAATGGAAATGATATTTCTTTCCGGGCACCAGAAAATGCATGCAAGAGCAACTAGTTGCTCCAGGCTCAATCTCATCAGATAGAAGTGGAAGGATGTATGGAACAACAACATTTCATAGTTCAGCAAGAAAAGATCGAGCAGAAAGTTTCTTATGCAACCTAGAAGAAATTATCTACATCAGAAAAAGAGAGAAGCCTTCCATGATGACATTTGACAACCAACTATGGAAGAGTAAAAGGGTGCAAGTTCTTGCGTTTTCCAACTGGCCATTACCGTCTGCCATTACCGTTTTCCTGACGCAAGGAAACACACTAAAAGGACGGGTTCCAACAGTAAAGCACTTCAATACCTTCTTTTTTAATCAATTCCACGTCTTAGTTTAGTTGTTTCGTGTGAGGAATGCTGAGGTCGCGAGTTTGAGCATTATGGAAGCATTCATTTTCTAAGATGAACAAAAACGAGCCTTTATATATGTTTTAATCGAGCAACGTATCAATTCCACGCCTTAGCTAAGTTGGTTCCTGGGCGTGGGATGTCAAAGTTTACGAGTTTGAGCATTGGTGGAAGCATGCATTTTGGCCTAACCATTTTTTTTTTTCCCTTTTTTCATTTCATTTGTTTTCTTTGGTTTTTTTAGCACTCAAATCTTTTTTACCAGATTAGCTTACTCTGTTTTTAAGTACTATTAAAAAATTTTATCTAAATTTTAATAAATGTTTTTTCAATTATTATATATATGATATGAAAATAATAATAATACTAATAATAAATTGTTCATGAAAATCCAATTCAAATTATTTTTTTGTTCTTAAAATTTTTAAATACACTTTAAACATGATTTTATTATATTTATAATTTTTTTTATTAATTAAGGTTAAAAATCTAAAATTAAATAGGAAAAATAATAAATCGATAAAAACAACATTTTCTAAGCTTCATTTGAAGGACTTTTCCAACCTTGATTGTTTATAATGAGTCAAACTATAAAATTAGACTGGTAAAATTTCCCTAAAAATAATTGAGCTCATCGGATAAACAAATATGCTTGTTTTTATCAAATAAATTATTCAGCATGACCAAATCTTTTCATGAATTTTAAATTATCCATTTAGTCTAATATATATATATGTTAAGCTTTAATCGTATTAATCAAAACCTCATGCATCACCTCCCCTTTCTTTCATGATCTCTTCTGCATTAGAGTGATCTCAGCAAAACGGGTCCAAAAGGCATGCGGAAATTCAGTAGCTGCAATAATGATTAGTAGAATGGTGAACACAAGACTAGATGCCAAAAAGAAGAGAGTAGGGCACAGGCAATTCATGGATGGACGCGACTGCTTCCTAATGATTGCTTCTCGATTTGGGAAAGAAAGCAAAGAGAACTGTCGGTTTTGCTCCACTGGTGCCATTCTTGGACGACCCTGTTGCTGCTTTTTGTCCAGATTCCAAAATCTATGTTTGCTTCACGCACATTCATCGGCTCTCCTTGCAACACATCATCTGTGATGAATTTTCTTGTCTTACAAGCTCAACTTAACTGAGAAAAATCCCCTTCCTCCTCTAGATAATTTCAAGCCTCGGACATCTGGCTACAGGCCACAGCTCCAGCTCTCAGCTTAATGCTTATGGGGGTGACAGCAAGCTTCTTCATGCACTCTTCTGGCAAATTCGTCTTCCATGAAGGATCAAACAATCTCCCAAGCAGTTCAAGCATAACTGAGATTTAGAGCAAATGGTAAGCACAGTAAGTCGATCACTTTTCTGGGACATATTTGGCTGGTTCCGTGTTTGCCCACCGAGGTCAGGAAGAAATTTGTCTTATGTTTGATCACATAAAACAAGTCTTTGCCATTTCAAATCAAACCAGTGAAAACGTCATTTCATTTCTCACCATTACATCAAAACCACAAATCTTTCACGTTATTAGAACAAATCTTGTTGAAAACAACTTCCATCTTTCCCATTATAGCGTGCAAGATAGACTGCTTAAGATTTCGTTGAACTAGAAATTCCTTTTAGAAACCAGGCTCGAGCATGCACAACTCCAAACTGCTCCGAAGAGCCTACCATGTTGCTTCATGAAAACTCATTCTCTGATTGGATAAACTCTTGCTGAAGACCTCCAGGGCAGAACTGATGCAACACCAACCATCGATTCGCCCATCTACACTAGAGTGCATCGGTTAAACGGATCCTTGCGCTCTTATGTTTGACAAAAACATGCCATTTCATGCTGGCTCAATCCAAAAATTGATTATATAAAGAACGAAAAACTAAATTTCTGAAGCTCTTTTTTATTTAACAAACATCATAACAATCCATAATAAAATCAAGGAGGTGGATTAAGCTATGGGTAATATTGAATGCTTGAATAGATTACTTCATCCCAAGAAAGGGCAAAGAGTTAGAAGGGAGGATGGTTTATCAAGTGGAAGTCAGACAATTTGACAGTAAATTCTCTCATTACTATCTACAGGAGTTACGAAACAGGGTTGTAGGGTTATATCAACCAACATATGATGCTGTGGAGCTGTCATATCCTCTAGCAATCTGGTCTCCAATGAGATGAATGGTATAGAAATTGCATCATGGGCAGTAACCTTTGACAGAGAGACATTAACATGTAGTGGAATATGATGCTTATGGTTTGCTGCTCTAGTAAAAATGATCTTTCGGATACCAATAGAAAAAATAAACCTTCAATAAAATGGGAAAAAGTAATGCCCCCATCAATAACATGACGTGACTTCAAGCAATTCCAAGTTTGATAAAAGTTTAAACAATCTAAAATAGTCGATAACCAACACATCCATCACATAAAATAATGGAAACTCAGAGTTGCTCTTACAGATAATATAAAGAAATGCATAAAATGGCACAGGAAATGTTCACATTCAAAGACAAACCATTCACCTGATAGTTTCTAGATCTGCCATACAAAATGTCTCGTAAATAGAACTAAAATACATTTTTTTCCCCTTCCATCGGAAAAGCAAAGCACAATTAACAAACAACCAAGTCATGCGGTGGACTCAACGTAACAGGGTAAAGCTACACGATGGTCCCATTGGCGCATTGGACCTCATTAGGGAAACAGTTACAATTCTCCAACATGGGATCACAATCTATAGAAGTTGTTCATACCTGGCTCTAGAGGCAAAATATACAAGTGTTCCGGCTCCTGCTTCCAATCAATCACCGAAGAGGCACTCATTAGTTGCATTTATACACACCCGTGCTACTTCAACCTTGTACAGTTGCTCTTTGGTGTGATTTGCAGCAACAAAAGTCACCACTTCATTATTAATGAATGATCAAGCATGCCGCTTTATGCCAAGTATCTGAACAAGTTCGGGTTTTCTTTGTCCCTTTCAAGATAGTCTCGAGTAATCAGATCTTCAATCCGTTTTTTAATTGCCTTGAAATCAGGCTGCAAATCCACATTTCAATTTAACCATTAAGTTCAAACAGAGGAATAAAAAGGAATACAGATCATGAAGAGTAAACTAAATGTCAAAATAAACCTTGAACATGCGGCCCAACTGCTCAACACACTCCATAACCAATTGCTGGTGACCCAAAACTTTGCGACTCTTCATGATGCGCACAATTGAGGCATCAATAGCATACCTTCTATCCTTGTCAACATCTTCAATTACTTTCTTCTTTTCATCTACAGGAGGCAGAGGAATCTGCAAGTTGAGCAGAGAAGAAGGTTCATTAGCATTCACATAAAACAGAAAAGGAACAAGACATTGTAGAAGCTCTCAGCACCTTGATCCTCCTCATTTTGTCAGTAAATTTGGAGTTGAATTCAAAGTGATCAGTAGGAGATATTATTTTTGTATTTGGCTCTTTGTTTAGAATCTTATACTTCGCGCATGACAGCGAGTGGAGCAGTCTAACAACATCATCATCGGTCAAGTTCAATTGAGTCATGATCTCGGAATAACTTAATCTATCTGAGGAGTTAAAAAGTAACAGTGCAGATGCCTATTAAGAAAGAAAAAAAAAAACAATATTAGAAATAAAGAAACTTATGGAGAACCAGCACTTCTACCCTGCAATCAGAACAAATAATAAGGAAATATGCAGCTAAATTCATTAACATAATACCTGGTAGGTTGTCACAATCAACTCCATGGTTTTTTGTTCAAATTTTCCGATAAGATTACAAGTACCCAAAGAGTATATCCAGGTAAGTTTCCTGTGCTTTGTTTTTATTTGATAAAATTCCCTAAAAACTTCAACACACTTGACCTAAAGCAGCAGCAACAGAAAAAGGTGTGCATTAGTGACTTTGCCAAGATGCTAACCTTGGAAAACCACATATCAACCAAAATGCAATGACCAGTTAAACTAAGGCATAAATTAATGAGTATACCATCTCTGCTGGAAGGTTCAGATCAAAAGACTTGTAACTAGGCCAGAAGCCAGTTGTCAAAACAGTAACTGTCAAGTCAATCCCAGGATTTGCATTTGGGTTATTGCTTAGATACTCCTCAAAACTGGTTTGGTTTTCACGTGCTAATGTCAAATCCGTAACCTAGAAAACAAAATCCAATTACAAGAAAGAATAACAGTTTGCATCCCAATCTTACATGTGTGCATAGCAATATAAACTTCCGACTAGAAGAGATGATTCAAGGCAACTGACCATCCCCTCCATCTTTGAGGTGAATTGCCCACCGCATTGCTGTTTCAGCTTTGTCAAAATGCTTCTCTCATGGTCGTCATTTGCACTCTTATCAAAAAGAAGCCGCCGAGCAAGTTTTTTCCTGCCAGAAACCATGCAGCAAAAATAATCCTCTGAGTTAAAAACTTCTCCATATAATGTTCAATTAAAGAAGCTATACACCAGAAGATGACATTACTCACCTATAAAATTCTGCAAACAGGTCCTTGTCGCTAATATAAGCAAGCAGCTTGACCACCTATGAATCAAGTAAATTCAATTATGAAGTTATATAATAACATGAGCAACACAACCAGGCAATAAAAGCACAACAGACCTTCTCCAGTGTTTCCTCAATGGCCTCATCACTCAGTTTCTCACTCCCACCTTTCTTAAGAATGTTATCGCAAAAGGTTGCTAGTAATTCTGCACTTGAACTTCCAGCAACACCCTTGTTGCAAAAGACCTCAAAAGCTTCCTTGAGGGCCTAAAGAAGGACAAGATTCAGACACAAAAGACCAAGAAGGATATGTTTGACCTTAGAATGTCCGAAATAAATGTTCTGCACAAACCTTGTGGAAGAGAGTGTGGTTCTGGAAACAATCATTGACATATGCCAGATATTTGTCATGCAGCTCAATCACCTTCCTGACAAAAACCTGAAGGCCAATAAAATCAGCTTCAATCCATTTCAACATTGCAGTCAATATTTGCATTTAGAATTGGAAAACTCACCTGTTCTTGCAAACCAACCACATCCTTTTTATCTGCCTGTTAAAAAAAATAGCAGAAAGCTGGCATGAGAATTACATGAAAAAAAAAAATGAGCATTCCCAAAATACTATGCATGTTTGTGAGAGTAATGTGGCATGCAACCAATTTTGTAAAAAGCTCATTGATATTGCAAAATTTGTGTTCTGCTGTTTGAAAATGATCAGATAATCCCAACTAACCAAAACAGACCTGAACCACATGCTTGACTGATTTCTTAGCCTAAAATAAACTCATAAAGACCCTTTAACTCCCAGGTAGTAGAAACTAAAAAATAGCTGCATTAATCAACACCAGCTGTCTCAGAGGCAAGTAGGACAAATTCAGGCCATCTCTAAGTGAAGAATAAAATTTGTGTTGTTTTCAAGATAGATCACAGACCATCTCATTAACCTTAGGCAAGTTCAGAAACCATGATGCCAGGTTTTTAACCCGGATGAATTCATCTATGGTGCACCAGAGAGCACCTATCCTCAAAATAGCCCCTTGCTATTGGTAACAGTCTTTAGACCCTTACTCCGCTTATCTCTCAAAAGAAGTTGCTTGGAGGGCCGTGCAGGGAGGTGTGGTTATTTTCATACATTTCTCCTTTCCTTACTGCTTCCTTCATTCTGTGGTTTTGAGTCTCTCAAAAAATTGGATCGGTTGGGCTTGACTACTGGAGCCCCCGGAGTGAAGAAGGAGGCACCGAACATAGCAGAAATGTCTCAAAGAGACTGGGGGAGCTCTACCTTGACTCCAACAGCTATCCTTGACGTAAGCCATCTAGTTACATTTTTTATGCAGTATCAAGTAAGCCAGAAAGCACTCTAGTCAAAGTCTAGAATATCCAATTCAAAAGCCCTCAGTAACTGTTGTGGCTTTGCATCAAAGCAGTTAGGTGAAAGGCAGTGGATGCATGGTCTCCATGTTTATTAAGGGTAAAAAGGGATAGAAAGTGGCCTCAAACACTTTGTGTCCCCGAAAAGATCCATAAAATTAACTGAGGGTCCCAGCAACAACAGCTTCGATTAATCTATAAGCTTTGGGCTACCATCTTCAGGACTATTCAGCAATGTTCAATGGCAGAGATATCGTCATCAGTCTGATAGATCATTCATTTCAGTATTGATGGTCTGTCTTCCTACTTTCTGGCATATTGTAAAGACAAGAAGAACCAGCAATGATTCAAGATTAGCACACACTCATTCAAGGATAATATGCCAGGGTAATCAGATACCCAACAAGTATCCAAGGAACTATGACTAGGGTATGTAATTAAAGATGCAGAGCAGAAGAAACTTTAGATCCTTAAGCTTGCCAAGGTTATTTTGCTAGCCTTGCTCTTTTTCTAAAGAATGATATCATTGCTATGAATAGTGAGCAAAATATTTAGAAATTGACAATGTTCCTAATTCTTAGCAAACTACAATGGTGCAAAAGCAAGCACCAGTTTGTCTTGGAGGCTGATGAGTTAGGGCCAGTGGGTGGCAGAGTTGGATGATGTGATAGAATTGGATTCTGATATTATTAAGACTTTCACCAATTTTTGGAACTTGAATTTGCTTTTCTTCATGCATTCCACAGCAAAGTGTCATATTCGCATTAGATAAGCCAGGACAGCTGATTTTCAAATTCAATTTAAAAGCAAAGCCAAAAAGGGGTAGCTAATTATTGACAACTGCATTAGGCAAAACCAGCACATATTGTATGTCTTACCATCCTCATTATAGCCATTATTATAGAAAAAAACTACTCACCAAATGAAATCTAAAGTTCACCTAAAATCACCAGACTATTAGTGAGAGATTTATGCAAGCTGTTCAAAGTTTATTTAAAGAGCATAACAAACAATCTTAGACACCAAACTGCACAGATTGTGAACTAAGAGAAAAACTGGATTTTTATCTCTAATTTTTATTGGGTGGGAGGGGCAATAAAATACAGATAAGAGAAAAGAATTTCACCAGAAGCCATATTAAGTAATTTGCAAATGTAAGAATAGTCATTAAAAGACCTACCTTCTTATTGCTTGCTGCATCTTCAGCCTGTTTGACCAAAGCTGTACCTTCAGCAGTGACATGCTGCATTATGAAACGGAAACCATCTTAGAGCAGAGGAAAAAAGAAAGGGAGGAAAAAGAAAAGACAGGATCAACAAATGCTTATTTCAGATTGCCCAAGGAAAAGAAATATTAATGCACGCCTACCAACCTGCTTAAATATACCAGAAACAGGATCTAAGCCTCGAGGTATTTTAGAAAAGAGCCTGAACATTCTTGATAAATCCTCCACCTAAAACAGCATGAAACAAAGAAAGAAAGCAGCAACTTTTAATTAATTTGGAATTGCTCTTAGGAGAAAAACAGTTAAACAAATGTATTAAGAATACCTTGTCATCTCTAAGCAAAGCATGGCATCCAGAGTGCTCTTTTTCAAGCAGTTGGGTGGCATATACAGACAACAACTCATGTTGAACTTTCTGCAGAGAAGAACATACATCTTCTAATACAGCAATAAGATTTCAAAAAGAATAAAAACAAGAGCAGCACTTTAAGTTGGGCCTAAAACCATGCAACACAGCTGTGCTTGCACCCCTGAACTGAAATCCCATTTTACAAGGTTTTCTAGTATTTCGTGTGACAATACCATCACTAATAAGCAACTAACTACCCAAAAACATAAATTCACAACATGCAATCAACTACAAACCTCAAGCAATTTTGGCTCACTACTGGAATGCAAGTAATGAGAAACCCTATCTTTCTCCCGTTTTAGACACTCCTCAGCCTGGAATCACCAACAAGATGCATAAGATACTATTTGCACAAAAGACCATTTCAGGGGGG
>Ga0307511_10006262_pt1 | contig 11996 bp, 11 predicted proteins | sample 13_EM_MG_FD_200266 | JGI IMG/M metagenome (GOLD analysis project Ga0307511, IMG submission 200266) | Populus trichocarpa ectomycorrhiza microbial communities from riparian zone in the Pacific Northwest, United States - 13_EM | ecosystem: Host-associated > Plants > Roots > Unclassified | place...
TAAAAATACTAAAAAAATTTAATTTAAAACAAAAAAATAAAAAAAATTTAATTTTTTTCACCAGCGTTTTTGAAAGACAAAAACAAACAGGACCCAGTGGTGTATTTCTTTGGAAATGGAAAAATAGAAACAAAAAGAAAAGCTATGTTATTGGAGCTTGAAAGACATTGAAATGAATGTGCTGCTTCACATCAAAGAAGGTGAAAATTTTGAAGGTTAAATGCATTAATCTTTACTTGGCAATTGAAAATAATAGAACCAGTACCGGAATCAATGATGCGGGATTGTTGTAGGATTATGTAAGATGATTCTAAAACAATTAGGTTGTACAACTGGTTGTGATTCTGTCTTCCTTCTTTGCCAATCACCCTGTTTATCATGTTAAAATTGGTGTATAGGATGATGTATGGAATTATGGAACCGAGTAGAGAAATCCATGGGCTGTTAAAACATACAGTGAATGATCTATTTGCTTTCTAAGTTTCGCAGCTCACCATTAATGCCTTTTCATTGCTAACACTTTCTTTTACTTTATTTTTAGCTCCGTTCTTGCATAAAAAATGGCACTGCTTCTGGAAGTTCACAGGAGCATCTTCTTCGGGCCCCTTTCCTGGCCAGATTATACAGTACCAAGGCATCTTTGCAAAAGGAAGATTCAACTATTGATGGTAACAGGTACTTAACATCCCACACACACAAACACACACACACACACACACACACACACAACTCACGTGCCTGCAACCATTGTGCTTCTGCATGGTGTGGATGATTTGCAGATATGCCCAGATGTGTCCAGGAAAATTGTGTAATTGCATTCAAGTTCCCCCTTGCCAGGAATACAATTTTGTGGATGATTATTTGCTGACAAATTTTTATTAATGCAGTTTCAAGGGGCATGATATGCTGGCACCTTTCACTGCTGGCTGGCAGAGTAGTGATTTGAATCCTCTAGTCATAGAGAAATCTGAGGTATACTTCCTTTGACAACTCTTCTCTGATTGACCCAGCATATTTGTTACAAAATGGTTGTTAGTATTTGAAGGTTTTTTTTTTCCTTTGAATTACATAACTAACTGGAAGCTGCTGAATGCTATAGGGTAGCTATGTATATGACATCAATGGGAAGAAGTATCTCGATGCTCTTGCTGGTCTTTGGTGCACAGCCTTAGGTAAATGGAACAGCATATTCTAGTTGAGCAGAGACTTATTGTCTTCATTTTTCTCCACTTTGATGAATTCAAATTATTGGACCTCCTGCACCTGGTTCATTGCCTGTCAAGTTTTAGGATATGAGAATTCCTGGAACTAGAGTTCCCTGTAATCTCTTGCATATTTAGGTTCCACTTTGTATATTGTATTGAAACATTGTCTATGTGCAGGGGGAAATGAACCACGGCTCGTGGCTGCTGCAACAGAACAGTTGAATAAGTTGCCATTTTACCACTCCTTCTGGAATCGTACTACAAAACCTTCTTTGGTACTCTTATATTTTTGCATTTGCTTTTCCATGTTGAAATAACTTTAATTTTGATGTGCAATGCATTTTCATGGACGGAATTCTCACCAGTTGATTCACTTATATGATCTGTGAATGGCTTGCTTTCTGCCTCTCTAAAACAGAAGCATTGCTGCCTCTTTCATTACAAAATATTTGACATAATAACTTCTGCAAATGCTTTCCATTGGTTTTAAATAATCATTTTTGTCTAACAGGATCTTGCAAAAGAACTACTTGAAACTTTTACTGCAAGTAAAATGGCAAAAGCCTTCTTTACAAATAGTGGATCAGAAGCCAATGACACTCAGGTTTGCCTTCTTTGCATGTTAATCAATGATAGCAATGATGATGATTATAGCAAGAATACTGTTTTACCTTGTTTCCTTTTCTTGTTTTTTCTCCTAGTAGGGTACTTGATGTCTTGAGTTATCTATTTGTAGGTGAAGCTAGTATGGTATTATAACAATGCTCTTGGAAGACCAAATAAGAAGAAATTTATAGCTCGAGCAAAATCGTATGTGGAATGCTCAATTGATTATTTTTCCCATATTCTTGTTGGGAATATTCCCATTTACTAATTAGTATATTTGAATTTGGCAGGTACCATGGTTCAACTTTGATAGCAGCCAGTCTTTCTGGGTAAAGATAATTGATGAGCACTTCTTTGATGAGAATATTTGAGCTTAACATGTGGAAACTCATGTTTGATTAACCAATTAATTTATGTCACAGCCTTCCAGCGTTGCACCAAAAATTTGATCTGCCTGCTCCATTTGTTCTACACACTGACTGTCCTCATTACTGGCGCTATCATCTCCCAGGTTGGGACTTGTCTTACTTCTCAGATCCTCTTAATGACACTATTTGTATTAACAGTCTTGTTAATGCACGTGACAGGTGAAACAGAGGAGGAATTCTCAACCAGACTAGCTAACAATTTGGAGAATCTTATCCTGAAAGAGGGACCAGAGACGGTACTTTGATCTTTAGATTGACCATCTTGTATGGAAACCCAATTCAGAACTAAAGGAATTGGTGATTGCTCATGTACTTTTCTTGCTCATTTCAGATTGCTGCATTTATTGCTGAGCCTGTCATGGGGGCAGGGGGCGTGATACCTCCCCCAGCAACTTATTTTGATAAGGTGAGGCTTTCTTAACCCAGTACCACAATCTGCTTGAGATGGCCATCTTCTGGATGAAAAATGTCTCTTTTGATGTTAGCTAATTTAACATATTTTGGCAAGTCACAAAAAATAATGCTAACATTTCATCACGCAGTTTTGCTGGTGTCTTAATGTTGATGAAACTGGATGATATATAGTTTTTATGTTATTGCGAAACTGAGAGGCAATAGCTCCTCCTCCATCGTGATATAGGGCCAGTGAGGCTTCTGCTTAGAATAAAAGTACTAATTCCACCATGCTAATAAACATGGCGTGCTGGTTTTGTGCTTTGCTTGCTGTCTTTTGTCAATATATCACCTCCCGCCACCCCTGCCACTCCCATAATAAAAAGGAAAAAAAACCTCCCTTGGCTTGCCACCATATATAACTGGTCTAACATCTTCTTGTCTCTTGCAGATTCAAGCTGTGGTGAAAAAATATGAAATTCTGTTTATTGCGGATGAGGTACTTAATTTCCATCCCTGTTACCAATTTCTATAGAGGTTGGCCATTCAAGCTTGCTTTCTTCTTTTTGTTTATTTTAGGTAATTTGTGCCTTTGGAAGGCTTGGGACGATGTATGGGTGTGACAAATACAACATCAAACCAGACCTTGTATCTGTAGCAAAGGTAAGGTCGATGAAAATGTAATTACAATGTGTTCAATTTCTGAGATATTACTTGATCTCTATGCCTTGTTTGGCATTGGTTTCCCAGGCCCTTTCCTCTGCTTACATGCCAATTGGAGCTGTTATGGTCAGCCCTGAAGTTTCTGATGTCATTCACTCTCAAAGCAGCAAACTTGGTAATTGGGCAATATCCAGCAAGGACCATATTTTTCATTGCTACAAAATGCTTCTTCATTTTGTTGTCTCCTAATTTCTTCTATTTCAGGCTCTTTTTCTCATGGATTCACTTACTCTGGCCACCCTGTTGCTTGTGCGGTTGCCATTGAAGCACTCAAGATATACAAGTGTGTCCTTTTCTGCTATTCTTTGGATATTCTACTTACAAGTTCAAATATTTCGATTTCAAGAATGAATATCTTTCTAAGAATATACTTATAATGAACCAACCAGTTGATGATCGTTAGGCATCATTTAACATCCCTTCTTCCTGTAAACATTGGTGATGGGAAATTGCAATATAATTTCTTATTTATGCTCCATGATCATCTGATTAAATAGTTAGTCTGTCAATGGATTATCTTAGATGAGCTTGTTCAGTGGTAGGGCATGGCTCATGACACAAATGCTAACTTATTTATATTAAGGTTTAGCATTTAGCTAAATGTTTACTTGTTTGCAGGGAAAGAAACATTCTTGATCAGGTAAAAAGAATTGCCCCAAAATTTCAAGATGGTGTAAAAGCCTTCGCTGACAGTCCTATCATAGGGGAGGTACAATTTCTGTTGTTTAAGCAAATTTGGTGAATGAACATATTACCAGACACTTTACCTTGTAATATTTTCTGTTACTTCAGATACGAGGAACTGGCTTGATTCTTGGTACAGAGTTCGTGGACAACAAGTCACCGAATGATCCATTCCCTCCTGAGTGGGGTTAGTTTCAGCTCCCTTCTCAGTTTCCGGTTGTTCTTTAGATAATACAGGGCATGCTTTCAACATCTTTCAGCAACAATAGTTTTCTGGAATGGAAAATCTGTATCTGAAATGGGAGTTACCTTTAAGCATGCATTATCACTCTGTGTTGGTAACCCGTTCTACTTGATTTTCATTATCTTTTTCATCTTCCTGTTAATAATCCTTGAGTTGCAATGGCATCTAGGAGTTGGCGCATATTTTGGAGCACAATGTGAGAAAGATGGGATGTTGGTACGCGTTGCAGGGGATAACATAATGATGTCTCCACCATTTATCATGTCTCCTGAAGAGGTTGATGTGGTATGTTTTCATGTAGATTAACCAATATACATATTTTCCCTGATTACTTTTTCAAGTGCTGCATTTTATATTCAAAGCTGTTATCTTGGTGGAATGGAACTATCCTTTTTTAATGAATAAATACTTCTCTGTGCAGTTAATTAGCAAATATGGGAAAGCTCTGAGAGCTACTGAAGAGAGGGTAAAGGAACTGAAATCTCAACACAAGAAGCAGTAAACAGCAGTTGTTAATATTAGAAATACTGTAGGTTTCATGTGAAGCAAATATATTTGCTGCTGTGAATTGTGAGACATTTGGTATCTAATAAATGTGAGCTAATCCCATTTCATATCCATCTTGTGTCCTCCTTTTCCTCCTCCTCCTATAAGCAAACAGTGAATGACGATCTTGCCTGAAGTGACCAACAATTCTTTGAACTGTAGAACTTTGGACATATTCACCAAGAATGAAAATTAGTCACATACAATATATGTTGGACTTAGTTAACGCATGCATCGAGTATGATGGGAAATCCGATCCCAGTCTTAAATTTTTAGAGCAAGTAAACAGCCTCGCTTCCTCATGATGAACAAGAAAAAGAACAGGGCCCTGACAGGGTTTCTTAATCCTCACTTATCAAGCAAAGTCACTATACACTATGACTATGAAAAGGGCCTTGAGCTATGGAAATCGTGTGCTTTCTTCTATGGTTGCATAGGGCCTTTCAGGCACTTGAAATGACAAATTTTGGAGCTGCAAATTATACAGTTAAAGGTGGATCAAGTAAGTCAGGATTGTCTGCAACTGAGTTGAGCAAAGCTGCTCGAAAAGTCGTGTGTTGGAGAGTAGCTGATTTAAGCACAGTTAAACCATGCATGAAACACGGCCGACATGCAAAAAAAAAGATAAATGCTTTCGATGCTCAAAATGGACTTAATTACCATAGCTTTCCCTATTTGTTCCTGATGTAGCATTTCGCTTCAATGGTTTACTGATGTAAATTACAGCGAAAAAGAAAGAAATTAGGGTTTCTCGGACTCTAAAATTATAATCATAAACGGTGGAGAAAACTAAATTGTGAACATTAATAATTTTAAAATTATTATAATTTAATGAAAATAACATAAAAAACTCTAAAAAACAGCTAAAACCAACCAAATAAAATTCTGAAACCTAATTAATTAATAAAAAAATCCAAAAATAAAGAACATGAAAATAACCTTTGATAAACCGCTATAAAACAGGGTTTGTATAACGCGCTAATTGTTACGCGTCCCGTCCCGTCCCGTGTCATCTATAGATTTACTAATTGCAAAACCATATATAATTAATTAAGGTTTGCTGTGCTTATTCTATATATGTTAATGGTGTTGTTCTAGGAATTTAGTGTGCCTAGAAGCTAGGGTGGAATATAGACTGCTTGATTATGTGATATCTAGGCGCGATTTCAATGATTAGGCATCAGAACTCAGTGCATATAGTCACCCTGCACTTGAGTGTTTCTATGTCATAGATTTGGATTCCATCCTTTTGGTTCTGGCACTTCGATCATCTTCTGATGTACCTCATATCCATAGTTACCAGAAACATGGCATGTCCGGATCGTCGGCATAGATTTCCTGTACAGGATACGCGGTTAGATCAATTCATGGTACCTGGGTTATGCTCAGTTGATACATTAGAAAGATTTTTTAAAAAGAAAAATTAGCAGCAAAATAATACAGAATTGACGAAATAATACAGTTTAGACATGTCACGATGAATAGATAAAATGAGGTGTTTAAGCAAAAATACCCCATTAGAAACTCTACATGGTAAAAAGAGATGTCTTGCTCAACACAAAAAGGCAAGAGCATTAAGAGCACTGTTTAAGATATCATAAGTAATCCTCAGACCATAAAGCTGTCATCTACTGATGATTTATTTTTCTGCCCTAAAATATTAACAAAAAGGCAGCAGTAGTACATGAGTAGTCCCACAAATTTACTACTGCTAAATTGTCTGCACAAATATTTGTCAAGTACTTTTTAATGAAACAGGCAGCACTACAACTCACCCACTGTTTCCCACCATATATATTACAGATAAGGAAATCAAACCCTAAGAAGTGATGTAAGGTGTCCAAAAACATCACTATTCTTGACGTTAAACAAGCTAGTCATGCAGTTTTGCTGCGGAAACCGCAATCCAACCAAGATATCCAACAAAAACACTGGCATACACCCCAACCCTTCACGGACAGCAGTTCATCAACAACTGGTTTGCACTTAAAAATCCAAACTCAATTAAGATTCTATCTGGAATCGCATCCTCCATAAATGGCTTCTCTCATGGAACACTTGAAGCCATCTTTCCGGCGTCATTCCTTACCTATTATCTTATTGAAAAACCATGCAATATTATCAACAAAGCAACACCTCAAGTGCTGACAGTAGCAGTAGCAGTGGAAGTAGCAGAACTGCTTCTGCTGCTGCTGCTGCTGGGGCTATTGCACCTAAAGTTTCAGGCCACCATCATGTTTTCCGTGGAGTTCGGCGTAGGAGTAGTGGAAAATGGGTGTCTGAGATTAGAGAGCCTAAGAAGCCTAACAGAATCTGGTTAGGCACATTTCCTAACCCTGAAATGGCTGCTGTTGCGTATGATGTGGCAGCGCTTGCACTTAAAGGCCAGGATGCAGAGCTTAATTTCCCAAACTCAGCTGCTTCTCTGCCTGTTCCTGCTTCCACGTCACCACGTGATATTCAGGCGGCCGCAGCTTCTGCGGCTGCTGCTATAGGTGCTGCAAAGGATGCTTTAGGGATTCGAAGTATGGGGGATACTAATCAAATGGAACAGGAAATTAGGCCAATGGTCAATGATCAGTTTGTTGACGAGGATTTGATGTTTGATATGCCTAATGTTCTTGTGAACATGGCAGAAGCGATGCTTCTTAGCCCTCCCCGCTTGGACATTGCAGGTGATGATGCTACAGCCTATGACAGCACTGGAGACCAGAACCTTTGGAAATTCCCTTGAATCCATGCATCTTTCTATATGAATATGATCAGAAACTATATTAACTAATCTCCAAGATAAATAAAAAATAAAAAAAAGAGAGTAAAAGATCATAATTCATAGTATCTCGTGTCCAATTTCTGAAGCTGATCGGATGCAAGGTATATGCATATGTTAATTAGCATGAGTGGCTTGTTTTTTCCATTATTAATTTTTTATAGGATTTTCTTATTCCTATATTGAAGTTTTTTTCCTTTTTCCATGATCGGCGCCTTGATGAGTTGAGTTCATGAACTATCTTTCAATCATAAACTTTGCCAAATCTTCATTGTTTTTGTTCAGTTCTCAAATCAAAAGATTAAGCGAAGACACCATTCCAATGGTGGGTAAAGAAAAGCTAGCAAGTTGGCAGCTTTAGTCAATAAGAATGATTAAGAAGTTGATTTACTATGCTAGCTTCTTATAGCGATATAACATTTCTTTTTATTTTTTATACATTATTATAAAACCTTTGCGAAATAATATTGGACAGCAATCTCATCCATAACATCGAGGCTATTTGATATCTTTTATGCTTTTAAACCACATTAATTTTAATCATACTTATAAATTCTACATATCCGTAATCTTAAGTTACAAATAAATCCAAAATGATATTTTTAATTATTAAAAAAAAACTGAAAACTGTTCGGAAAAAAATAGATTACTGAGTTGACATATGCTCGGTATATATGGTGAAATATTTGTTTTGTTTTTGAATCGAAGCTCCGTACAATCGGTTCGCGTGTCATTCTCAACAAGTTGGGTATTGTCTGAGTAGACGCTGACATTTCAGCTTCCATGGATAATTGTCTCCTACTAATGCATGGTTTATATAAATGTCTGAGTGTATCCACCACTGTCAGCATCCCATTTGATCAAATTTAGTTTCACCTTGAGAGTAAGAAAATGAACCACCAATTGAGTAATGTTTCTATCAAATGTACTGTACAAGTATGCGACGAGTGATCTACCAAAGGGGAAAAAAAGCTATAAATGAGCACCCATGGATTAGAGAAGGAGGCTGGTACGTACAAAGGTAAGCTTTCTTCTGGTGATATATAGACTAGGACCAGGACAACTCTCTTATGGTTCAAGTTCTTGAGGTAGCGTTTGAAAGAAAAAATAGAGATAGTTGAGATAAAAAAGATATATTTCCTGTCATTTTTGTCTTGAAATAACATAAATTCACTTTAAAATTGCTTTAGAAATCATCTTCGTCCCTCCGACTAAACATGTTTTTATCCTCTCGATAGATGCTTCTTCCTATCTTGAACCTAACCAAATACTACCTTAACAATAGATAGGATGGAAGAGAAAAGATCATTTATGAGAAACAGTAAACATAACAATTTCAGGTTTGTGCCTGTCATCCTTGCATATATAGGGCCACGCTGATTTTCTCTATATCGTTCCAATTGTACCGGATGTCTACGTGCATATTTCAGATAAGCCCTAAAGCTAAAACTAACGGTAATGGAGATTGGAGAGGTTTTTGTTCCCAACATGGACATGCATGGCTTAGAATGTTTTTGATGAATGACTGTCTATTTCGTTTCATCAAAACCCAGTAGGAGCTTAACCTGCCACAAAGCTAGGTATAGCATGGGAACAATTATCTGGTCATCTCTGACCTCACTAGCTTTCCACATAAAAGACAGGCAGCATTTATACTTCTTCCCATGTAGATTTGCCTTACTATGGCAAACAATCTGTTGAAGATTGCTAACCCAAGTGATGAAACTATGCTTGGGAATATGAATAGATCTCCAAATAAATTTATGCCAGTACTCAACTAGGGTCTTTTCGCTTCTAGCAAACTCGCAAGCCCTAGTTGAACAGAAATATTTTTTTCTCGTCTTTAGCAATTGCTTCTTGCATACTTTTCTTAGGGCAAAGGCTCAGAGATTGTCTTTGAAAATTTTGATTGTGCCATGGTTTCTTTTTTACCAACTCCAAGGGTAGGCCTAGCAGTGGTAAAAAAATGGTCTGATTGCCCTTTTGACTTGGTGGTGATTTTAGTTTTTTACCAGGAAATAATATAAAATCATTTTAAAACTCACTGTTTAAATTCTCAAATAATTAAGTAAAACACAGTAATAAGCTGGCACAAATTTTAAATTTAAAGACTTTTTATATACTTAAAAAATAATATAAAATTATTCTAAAATCTCATTTGATTTATTTATTTATTGTTCAGAAATGCGATGGTTTTTATTTTTTAATATTTTTTAAAAGTGTATTTGCTTTGAAATAAAACTTTAAATTAATATTTTTTTAGTATTTTTAAATAATTTTAATATATTGATATCAAGAATATAAAAAAAATAATATTTTTTTAAATAAAAAATATTTTTTAAAAATACTATGTAACATGTTATGGAACACATGATTAACATCTTGATTGTGAAAATCAATACCCCCGTATAATTGTTTTAATTGAACATATTAAGAAGATAAAATAGGAGCTAAGATATTGAAAGTGTCGGATTTGTTCTAAGATTATGATGGTATTTCAATTACAACAACTATTCAAAACCAAGTTTCTGATCTAATTACCAAGAAATATATATATGAAAACCAAGTCTCAACTTCCATGAGAATGTTTAACAAGAAGCAAGTGAGCAGAAGATCATTCATATGTAGACTTTCTTTGTCCTTTCACTTCTTGGCTTCTTTCTCAGCCTTTCTTCTTGCTCTCCTTTTTCTTGAGCTTAGAGATGACTCAAACCCTCCATCCTCAGACTCTTCCAGGTCTCTAAATGATTTCTTACATGTTCAAAAACAAAACAAAACATTAACAAAAACGAACACAACATCTATCTATGAAGAGAAAAGAGATAAGATGTCAAGAGATCATAGATACCTCTCGAAGCTCAGAAAAGCTTACAACATAGAAAGTAGCAGCAGCAGCAGCTACAACTCCTAGTATGGGAAGCGCTACTTGCATCCCTGCATCCATTTTTCCTCGTCCTGTTTTTTTTAATACAAGAAGGGAGGTGTTCTTGACTCTTTAACAGTAATTAAACAGATAAGGGGTGTCAACATCTATCTATGAAGATAATGTTTTCAAGCCGTGACCATGAGATGAACTGATTGGTCAAGGTTAAATGGGCCAATAATTCAGCCAGTTCAGAACCATCTAGTTCTGGGTCTGCCAACACCCAGCCCAACCTTGCCACTTTTTTTCCCACCTTTTCTTTCTTTATAGATTTGATGGTCAAAGATATTCTAGTTCAATTTAGGAACGTCAACTAAGATTAATTTTTTTAAGAAAATAATTTTAAGTATACACTTTTTATATGAATCTTGGCTATTTTACATTCGGTTCGTCACGGGTAATAAATTTTTTTTAAAAAAAATTTGAATATATAGGCTATTTCGATATATTCTTTTACATAAAAAAAATTCAAAGTGTAAATAAAAAAAAAACTATACAAGCATCTAATTAAATAAGTCAGTAATCAACTATGTAAATAAACAAAAAAAATCATTAAGAATGACTGAAAGAGAAACTGCAAAAATTAAAAGATAAATGTAGATCAAGATATTTTATCTCGTAAAATGAGACATTTATACATTTGTGCCTACTAAATTTATTTATTAAAATAAATACAAGATTATTGAAATAGAAACACATATGAAACTAATTGAATAAAAAAAAATATTATGTAAGGTTGAACATATTATAAATATTATTTCAAAATAAATACTTTTTTTATAAAATAAAGCTTATATGTATAAAATCATAAAAAAATGTTGAATCACATTAATTTTTCAAACACGTTGTCCATGTTATTAGATAAGAAACACCATAAATAAAAAGTTATTTTTCCAACTTAAAAATACAAGAAGGCCACATACTGGCACAAAATAAGTATATATATATATAAAAAAGTGTGAAAGGACAAAAAGTACCTCTAGATCCATGTTTTTTTTAAATCTTTTTTAAGGATAAAATCATATTTTTAACGTATTCTAAGAAGCGAAAAACCCAAAAAAACCTTGGTCTAATTTTTTTTTACTTTAGAGATTTTACTGTTTAAAGTTTTTTCATAAATCAAATAACACAGTCGATGGTTCTTGCTTTTTTTTACCTTGAAAGTACATGCGTTATTTTACTATGCATAAAATTTGGAAAAGATTAACATACTTTTGAATTATCTTTTAATGACCAATAAACCTATAAAAAAGATCAAATTACCATGTTATTAAGGTTTTTTTTTCCACCAAGAGTAAAATAGTAATTTTATTGTTACAATTTATAATAAACTATGTTTGGCACTGTAATAAAAATCTCACATCCTCTATATATATACGAGATGACTTGCCCGCGCGCTGCCGCGGGCTTATAAAACAAATGCACTTGATGGTGTTATAATTGTGAACCAACGCTAGATAAGTAATAAAAATTA
>Ga0307511_10006264_pt1 | contig 11994 bp, 11 predicted proteins | sample 13_EM_MG_FD_200266 | JGI IMG/M metagenome (GOLD analysis project Ga0307511, IMG submission 200266) | Populus trichocarpa ectomycorrhiza microbial communities from riparian zone in the Pacific Northwest, United States - 13_EM | ecosystem: Host-associated > Plants > Roots > Unclassified | place...
CATCCCTTAAGCGAGATAACCATAGTCTTATTCCGATGCCAGAGTAACTTTCAGATAGTAAACTTAAAGTCGTTCAGTTTCCAACTCAGAGTTCTTAATTAATAGATCCGGCATAATAAATCCGAGTTGTCTAGTGTCCATTAAGAGCCTGACTCGTATACATGTGGACCAGCTTGAACTGCTCATGACACCGCGGATATGACTCCATTGATATTTATTAAGGTCTCATTTGAAAGCTCTTTCTATGTTGAATCCAATAGACTAGGTCTGCAGAGTACTTTTGTTAACGGTACATGTTTTAGAACCTGCAGAAGTAGGTTTAACAAATTCAACAGCCTATAACTGGCCCAGTATAACTCTGATCACAAAATGGGTTCCATAAATGGATTCAGCGTGCAAAACTACCCCTAAAACCAACTTGAACCAAAAGTTTCTGAGAACATTTATTTTCGCTCATATTCCTATTGTCCCTTAGAGTGTCACCGGACGCACTTTAGTCTAAATTACTCCCTGGTGGCTTGATTTTTTTATTTCTCTCTAAGTAGATTTCAGGGTAACCCAAAATGGCTAGAGGCGACGAATGGGACTAGTATGATATGTTGGCAGAACCGTAAAAATATGTTGATCACAACCATGGTTACGGTTACCAGATCGGGCTTACTCTCGTCGCGCCATAAGCTTCAGAAGTTGCTTACCGGGGGGGTGTTGACCTAAACCGCATTTGGTAAATACTTTACTTGTAGGTTCAGGGTAACCAATCATAGTTCAGGGTAACTTGGCAAGTTCAGGGTAACTGATCCCATACAATTTTGGAGTTAGAACTATTTTCTTCAGTCGTATAGTTAGAAACCTTGTCTGACTGTAACTAGATCACTAGTAGTTGGAATCACACCAAACTTGAACTGTAGCTCTAGCTACACATTCCTAAGTAGTTCCGGTATCCTTGAACTCAGCACGCAATATTTCTATTATCAAGGTGTACTGCAGATAGAAGTATTACTGCTACGAGTAATATTTTCTAGTAACGCGCAACACTTATTATTATGTATTCCTTAGATATGTATAACATATCCTTGGGTCGTTCTGTATAGTACAAGTACCCTTAGGTGGGCCGGTAGTCACCCCGTGACAGTTGTGAGGGGGGAGTCTTCTACTGGTTTTAGCACATCAATGGTATAGACGGTGAGTGGAGGTGGTTTGACCGATTCCTCAAACGCTTGTGGGTCAGGATTGTCTCTTATCTTTCGTAGTGTGTTTGAGATTACAATCGTGATATCCTTGCGAATCATAGCTAATCTTCTCGACTTGTGGTAGGTGTATGACTTGACCTTGATAGAGGCCATAATATTGGCTACTCATTCGGATATTCCGACTTATTTTTCCCAACTTGTTCGTATATTATGGGGATAAGTACGTCACTCCGGGAGTAAGTGATTTCCGATCAAGTCCGGATGACTGTGGCTCGGCTGCCTGTTCTATATGTAGGCAGGATAGTGGGAAGGAGGAGCGCACGGATCCTGGATTATCGTTTACTTCCACTCCTAGGATAGTACGTACTCCTAAGGCATGAGTTATACTGACGATACCTAAGATGCCCTTCCCAATGGAAGGTTTTGGTAATAGTTAGGGTGGCGGCAAGAAGACCGAAAGGTGGTCTCCTTATATTGAAGAATTGGATAGCTCAAACCTCTCGAGTGTTGACCTGCTGCCAACTGAGAATGGTTTAGTTGGGAAGGAGAATAGGCGTGCCTCACCTGTGATGAATCTGGTATTGGATGGAAAAGGAATTAAGTATGTAGTGCCTGCTGTACTTTCGTATGTTTCTTCTAATAGTGAGAAGAATGATGGTGAGCTATGGATTAGTAATGCATATTTGTACGCTACGATTATTCCTGCGATGTATTGTGCCACGATGTCTTATGCTCTGTAGTGTAAGAAGATGAATGGTCATTGTAGTTGCTTGGAATTTCAAGATGTGGTGTCGATATTGGTGGGGTAAGGTGATGGAACGAGGGTGGAATTGTTTAATGGTGTGTACCACTGCCCGTTGGAGCTCTGCTTTGTCTTGAACAAGGTCTTCTGTTGACTGCCGGTTGGGGATATCTCTGTCTCGGTGGTGGATTTTTGGTGCTAGCTTCCGTAGAATGTAATGTGTTTTGTGAAATATGTTGACATCTGATATAGGTGATACCTGACAAGGTATTATACAGATACCAACGGGTGATCAGTCCGTGGTTGTAGGTTTTAACAGTTAGATTATTTTGGGTGTTAAAAAAAATGTAATGAGCGATGCCCATCGTACTACTGTGGGCTGTTTAACAGAGTCTATACTATCCCTAGAGTGATAGTCTATTTCTGGTACTGGTTCCACTAAGTCGAGGACTCAGAGGGTCTTTGTAAGCATGCAGATTTCCCATGCAGGAAGAGAATGAATAGGTATAATCTCCCTATATTGAAGCTATCTAAGGTTTGTCTGAACTCTGTCTGAAGTGATCTGATCTGAGAATCCTCCTTCAGAAAGGCAGAATGGCTCAGTACTAATACGAGCTGCCAAGGCTTCTGAATTCTGAAAAACCTGTTTTCTTGCTATTCCAGAAATCCTGCTTTCTGGCTGTTCCGGAAAGCACTCGTTCATGACCATAAATACAGGTGTGGGAGGTCAGGCCACCAGTACTTAGAAATACAGGTGTGGATACATAATGCATCACGATAACGGAAAAGTCGATAGGGACTGGAAATGCTCTAGGTAATAGTATGCAAGGTACTATACCCAGGCTATCTGATAAAGATGATAGGTGCTAGGAAATGCGTACTAAGATAATTATACAAAACTGTCTTCCATTATATCAGAGCTGTATGAGAAAGCATTCGTGGACATGAAGCACAAGTTTACAACAATGCCTATTATATACTATTACCATCCCGAACGAAAACAACATATTGAGACAGATACCTTAAACCTATACAAAGTTGGAAATTTGTCTCCATATGAACTAGATTGGCGTTGGCACCCTCTGTCATACTACAACATATGTTTCCTACCCGCCAAACTCAACTACAATCTTCATGATAAGGAAATGGTAGTCATAGTCAACTGATTTCAGGATTGGCAAAACTTTTTCATGGATGCACTAGAGGAGGTTAAGGTTGTTCCGATTCATAAAAACCTGGGAGACTTCTATACCACCAAGTTGCTAAACTGGAGCCAGGTACGCTGTTCAGAAATTTTGAGTTAGTTTAACTTTAAGATTGTCTACCATCCAGATTGAAAGAATTGCAAGGGGGATACCTTATCTCATCACTTGGATCCCGAGTTTGAAGGTGAGGCGGAGAAGCAAGACCTAACGAATCGGATGTTTAAAGCATAGCAATGCCAGCTTAGTAAAAACGGAGAGGCCCTCCTAATCCGCCACATTAGGGCAGTGAAGGCTTCCCAAGTTGAAGAATCTAGATCGTAGAAGGAGATTCTAGAAGCTTAGCTTCTGAATCAACATTGGTTGGGCATTAGGAATGCCTTTAAGACAGAACAGGATTATTCGGGCCTCCAAAACTATAGAATCGGGGACGAAATAGTGAGCTACGAACACCATGTACATATTCCAGACCACGACACTGTCAAATTGAAGGTTGCACACCAATGCCACGATGTGAAAGTTGTAAGTCACTTTGGATAAGACAAGACTCTGGACCTTATGAAGCAGAACTACTACTAGCCAAATATGGAAGAATAAGTACAAAGTTTTGTACGAACCTGCGATGCCTGGAAATGGAACAAGAATGCGAGATACAAGAAATTCAGCAATCTTGTAGGACAAGAAATTCCGTCATGACCATGGGAACAGATCTCTATACACTTTATTACAGATCTCCCAAACGTCACATACTACAACTAGTACTAGGTTATTGTTGACAGGTTCACGAAGATCGCTCATTGCATTCCCCTCAAGAATAGGAAGGTAAAAGAGCTAGCACTGATCTTTGTTAAAGAAGTTTGCAGACTACATGGACTACCAAACAGGGTTGTTGCGGATTGAGATATGGTATTCATTAATTCATTTTGGAGTGAGATTATGAGGTTATTAGAAGTCGAGTTGGACAAATCATCAGCATATCATCCATAAACTGACAGTCAAAGAGAACAAGTAAATAAAATCTTGGAACACTACTTACGTACGTATTGAATTTGGGATCAGGATGATTGGGTTGAACTACTACCCTTTGCGGAGTTGTTTTATAATGATACAGTCCATACTGCAATCATGCAGACACCATTTTTCACTGCTTAGCACCAACACAATGAAAACCACTTTAAGAACCCTAGGGATAACGTGGCCAAAAGCAAAAACCCTGAGGCACTCAAGACAGTCCAGTACTTGTAGACTATAAAATAAACTATAAGGGAAAATATGAATGCAGCTTAGACCTGGATGGCTAAGTATCATAACCAGAAAGTGGCTAACAAGGAACAGTGATTCAAGGTAGGAGACTGGGTGATACTCAACTCTAAGAACATCAAAATGAAAAGTCCATCCCAGAAGCTAGGCTATAAGCTAAGGGGCAAATTCGAAATCGAAAGGCTATGTGAGACGAATGTCTATAGTCTCAAGTTAAGTCCTTTGTCTGGCAAAATCCATCCTTTCTTCCATGTCAGCCTTTTGGAATCTTACTACCAGAATACCATCCCGGGAAGACACTCGCCAATGCTCCCACCAGTGAATCTCGAGCAGTAGGAGTATGTAATCTTGAAGATCAAGATGAAGGAGATAAAAGTTCGTTTTGTAAAATATCTGGTATCTGGAAAAGGATATGAACCAGATAAGGATACATGGGAACCTTAAGAGCACCTGAAGAATGGTGGCAAGCACGTTGTGCACCAATTCCATTTAGATAAGCTTCGCCAGCCACAGGACCCTGAGGTATCACTTGGAAGGATTCCACATTTTTCTTATAAGAAGAATTAGGTTTTTAGTATGATTTCGTACCTATTTATTTTTTTCTCTTTGTAACACCCTACCTGTCCCATGAGTGAAAAGCGACCCGCGTAGCGCCAGTGGAGACGTACTAGGGGGGTAAAACCCGAGGCCCAATAAATATTTCTCAGTTTGAAAACTTTAACTTCATACCGTCTGCTCAAATAGGTTATGGGAGATAAAATCTTGGAGAAGGAGGGTATTGTCACACGGTTACTACCGGCCCACCTAAGGGTACTTGTACTATACACAATGACCTAAGGATATGTTATACATGTCTGAGGAATACTTAATAAAAAGAATTGCCCATTACTAGAAAATATTACGCATAGTATTTATTCTTCTATCCGTAGTATAGCCGGACAATAGAGATATTGCCTGTGGGGTTCAGGAATACACAAACAACTTTAGAATAGATAGTTGGAGCTACAGTTCAAGTTTCATGTGATTCCGACGACCGGTGATCTAGTTACAGTCAAACAAAGTTTCTTACTAGATGAAGGAAAAAAAAATATTTCCAAGGCCAAAATTGTATAGGAGCAGTTACCCTAAACTAGCATCGATTACCTTGAACCTACTAAGTAAACTACATACCAAATACTGTTTAGGTCAATACCACTCCAGTAAGTAACTCTGGAAGCCTATTGCCAGACGAGACCAAGCCCGATCAGGAAACCGTAACTATAATTGCAATCACAATATATTTACGGTTCTATTGACATATCATACTAGCTGCATCAGTCGCTCCTAGTCCTTTTGGGTTACCCTAAAATCTCCTTGAAGAGAAAGAAAACAATCAACGCCTTAGGGCGAAATTTAGAATTAAATATGTATAGTGCCACTATAAGAGTCAATGAGAAATATGAGTGAAAATAAAAGTTGTCAGAAGGTTATGGTTCTTGTTGGATTTAGGGGTAGTTATACACGCTGAATCCAATTATGGAACCCGTTCTGCCATCGGAGTTATACTGGGTGAGTTAAGGTCTGTTAAAGTTGTTAAAACTACTTCTGCAGTTTCTAGCATATGCCCGGTTGACAAAAGTGCCTATCGGACCTTGTCAATTAGATTCCAACCAGAAAGAGCTTTCAAATGAGCTCTTAATGAAAATCAACAGAGCCATATCCTCGGAGTTATAATCTAATGGGTGATACCAATAGTAGCACTGCGGGCCGTTTAACAGAATCTATACTATTACGGTAGTGATAGGGTATGTCTGTTATTGGTTCCCATAAGTCGAGGACTCAAAGGGTCCTTGTGAGCATACAGATTTCCCAAGCAGGAAGAGAATGAACAGTTGTAATCTCTCTCTATTGAAGCTATCTAAAGCTTGTCTGAACTCTATCTAAAGTTATCTGATTCGAGAATCCTCCTCAAGAAGGGCGGAACAGCTCAGTACTTATACTAGCCGCCAAGTTTTCTGAAGTCCTAATGACCTGCTTTCTGGCCTTTCAGGAAAACTTGATTTCTTGTCTTTCTAGAAAACCTGCTTTCTGGCCGTTCTAGAAACCACTACTCCATGACTATAAATACAGGTGTCGGAGATCAGCCTTCAAATACGCAGAAATACAGCTGTGGATGTGTAATGTATCATAATAAAGGGAAAGCACATAAGGACCGGATATGCACATGGCAGTAGTGCGTAAGGTGCTATGCTTGAACTATCTGAAAGACATGATAGGTACTAGGAAATGTGGACTAAGACAATTGTAAGAAATGGTCTTCCTGTACACTTTCCCACTTAAAAGGATTTCGTACTCTTGCTGTCTTGCCCAAGCTGAAGGTAGTTCGAAATAACAAGTGCAAGCACAATAGTTAGGAAAATCACAGTCTTCGTATGGAACAGTTGGTGACAAGTTTAACTTCCAAATTATCCCTAGCATACAGTCATGACATAAGGAACAATGAAAGCATTCGATAGATTCCTTGTTTGCCATACCTTCCTCCCTGGATAATTCAAAACAACAATTAAAAGAAAAGGAAGGAACTCGAGATTGCCAGGTTAATTCAACCGGCTCGAATTAGTACTTTAGGAAAATATTAAAGACATCTTCTGCAAGATTGGTAGTAGCAGAGGTGAGGTCTTGATCGTCAAGACTAAGAGTGAGAAATTTGTCTAATTCCTTTGGAACAAATGACCTGAGGGTCCCTCGAGCAGAACGCTTCTTGTGTTTCTGGCAGGATCTTCATTACTAGAAGGTATTGGAATAGTTTACACTTTTCCAAAAGTCTTGAAGGATTTCAAGACTGATGCCTTCGAAGTTGATATATTCATCATCATCACTTCCGTACCCTTTCCAACATAACAGGTATTGGCTTTTTCTGGTACGAGGGGCAGTACGAAATATAACTACTCGTTCGACTTCCTATCTCAGTTCCGTTACTTCAGCAGGTTGTTCATCGTGACAACCTTGTAAGTTGATCTAATCCTTTTTGACTTAAGGTTTGATCTTGCCGATGTGGAATGTAATGTAGATGAGAGAGAGTCAACTATCAGTTGACAGGTCGAGTGTATAGTTGTTCCGCTTCTTGTTGACGTGTAGGATTCGGAACGGTCCGACCTATCTAGGTTTGCGTTTCCTAGATTTGTTCAAGAGGTTGATGGTTTCCATAGAGAGAAGAACGTTTTGGCTGGCTGCAAGAAGTGGTGGCGTAGACCACTTCTTGTTGGATTGTTTTACCTGCTTGACTTTGGAGGAGTATAGGTTGCGGGAGGTGTTAAGATAACGTTCCTTTGTAGGGGTATAAGCAGTGATCGGGTACGGGAAGGTAGAAGAACCTAGCTTTGCCTCAAAGCCTAGAGGTGACAAGAATGCACTGTAGTGTCTTGCGGTATTGTTTCGAGGGTTTAGCTAAAGGTGGATCTTGGAGAGTTTGTGTAGCCATTATTTTCTTTCGACCTTGTATGCTCATGCGGCTTTGAGAATTGCCTAGTTGGCAATTTCTGACTGACCGTGCGTCTGAGGGTGGTCTGCGGTAGACGGTTCCAACTTGATTCCCTTTCTTGTTGCCCAATCCTTAAAATGTTTTGATATAAAGAGAGTGTCTTGATCAAAAACAAGATAATAGATATATCCGATAACTGAAGCAATGCGTGTATCAAAGGTATCAGTACACATCTCGACAGTGAGGTTATCAGAAACTGGAATCAGAAACATCAATCCTGATTGTCAACACACAACTATTCAAAATCTCGAAAAGCTAATCTGTTACGGGGGCTCTATTAACTATATAGCGCACACTTCAACTATAATGTTTAGGGGCCCAATGTTCTATTGCTACAATGGAACTTATTCAGAAGTCCGAATAATCCTTCAGCACATAAAGTTCCTTCTAGACTTATCAGCACATTTAGGCTTTATTCCACAATGGAAGACATAATTGTCCAGTTAACGCGAAATTACTAGGGTAGCACGGCGAGGACAAAAGCATAGATAAAGTCAGAACTCCAAAATTGTCAACTTAGAACTTTGTAGGTTTCATGTAGAATCGATTGCTTAATAGCTATGGTAGGCACTATCCTCACCTTCCACAATTCTCTCACTATTTGTAATTCGCGGTGATGTATATAGTGATAACTCTTGAGATTTGGATTGCTCATGTCCGAAGGTTGTCATATCAGCTATTCTTCATGCAGTTACCTTCTGCACTTAGCCTGCCAGCGTTTCAGCTACTACAGAGTCATACTAGACACTTCACTTAACTAACAATACTTTTCCCAACTGTATCTCTAGGAGATTATACTACCCATTCTTGGTAACTGCTTAAGTGAGATAACCATAGTCTTATTCCGATGCAAGAGCAACTTTGCGATAGTAAACTTAAAGTCGTTCAATTTACAACTCAGGGTTCTTAATTGATATATTCGGCAACATCCATTCAAGGCGTCGGGTGTCCATTGGGAGCCTGCCTCCTATATTAGTTGACAAGCTTCCAGTACTAATAACTCGCCGGATATGACTCCTTTGATCTTCATTAAGGTCTTATTTGAAAGCTCTTTCTGCGTGGAATCTAAAATCTTAGGTCAGTTGGGCATCTTAGGTAACCGTGCATATTGTAGAACCCGCAGAAGTGGTTTTAACAACTTCAACAGGCCCTAACTTGCCCGGTATGACTCTGATCGCCAAACGGATTCCAGAAATGGATTCAACATGCACAACTACCCTTAAAACCAACTTGAATGGTAAGTTTCTGAGAACTTTTATTTTGCCTCAGCTTTCCATGGCTCCTTATAGTGTTATCGGCCGCACTTTAATCTAAATTATGATCCGATGGCTTGATTTTTTTATTTCTCTTTAAGGAGATTTCAGGGTAACCCAAACCGGTTAGGGGCGACCAATGCGGGTAGGATGATATGTCGGTAGGAACGTATACATTTGGTAATCGCAACCTAGGTTCTGGTTTCCTGATTGGGCTTAGTCTCGTCCCGTAATAACCTTCCAAAGTTGCTTATTGAGGAGGTGTTGACCTAAACCGCATTTGGTAAGTAGCTTGCTTAGTATGTTCCGGGTACCCAAACCTAGTTGCGGGTAACTTGGCAAGTTCAGGCTGACTGCCCCCATACAATTTTCGACTTAGTAATATTTTCTTCAGTTGTATAGTAAGAACCTTTGTCTGACTGTAACTAGCTCACTAGTAGTCGGAATCACACGAAACTTGAACTGTGGCTCCAGCGACACGTTCGTAAGTAGTGCCTGTATTCTATAACTCAGGACGCAATAGTCCCATTGTCAGGCTGTCCTGCAGATAGAAGTATTACTACTACGAGTTATATTTTCTAGTAACACGCAATATTTATTATTAAGTATTCCTCGGACATGCATAACACATCCTCTGGTCGTTCTGTATAGTACAAGTACCCTTGGGTCGACCGGTGGTCATCCCGTGACATAATCAATTGATCATCTTCTAAAGGAATGTTTGAGTATAAGGTAGCGCAATAAGTGAAAACAGGTGACATCTTAAGAAAATACATGGTAATATCTGTTCAGGCTCTTGCAGGAACACATAACATAGTTACTGAACATAGTGGTGGCTTATTGCTATACATCGTCCATTGACAGGTATCGCAACTCACTACATATTCTTTAACGAAGCTTGAAAATGGCTAGTAAATAAATTTATCCGTCAACGGTTTCCATGTTTTCTCAATTCCACCATGTGCCATAGCATTAGGGCCTTCCTTTCTTGCAGCTTCGAGGTAGTTTTTACTGTTCAAGTCGAACGTGCTTGATAGAACTAGCTTCCATTCCCCTTTCGCATTCTTCTTGTATATGAAACCGTTGTCCTTGCTTACTACTTTCTTCCCTTCTGTAGTGATATAGAGCTAGCATAATATGGGGCGTATCCTGATACATACGATTTAGGAATCCCTAATTCTATCATCTTTGTCAACGTAAGCAACAAGATAGAAGTCGTGGTCATCTGTAATGGGCGATGCCAATAGTACCACCGCGGGCCGTTTAACAGAGTCTATACTATCACCAGAATGATAGTGTATGTTTGTTATTGGTTCCGCTAAGTTGAGGACTCAGAGGGTCTTTGAGAGTATACAGATTTCCCAAGTGGGAAGAGAATTAACAGGTGTAATCTCTATGTATTGAAGCTATCGAAGGCTTGTCTGAACTCTGTCTGAAGTGATCTGATCTGAGAATCCTCATCCAGAAGGGCGGAACGGCTCAGTACCTTCCACTAGCCGCCAAGCCTTCTGGAGTCTGAAAAACCTGTTTTCTGGCCTTTCCAGAAAACCTGCTTTCTGGCCGTACCAGAAAGCACTCCTCCATGACCATAAATACTGGTGTGGGAGGTCAGGCCTCCAGTACTCAGAAATACAGGTGTGGATGCGTAATGCATCATGATAAAGGAAAAGTACATAAGGACCGGATACGCTCAAGGTAATAGTAGGTAAGGTACTGTGCCCAAGCTATCTGGTAAACATGATAGGTGCTAGGAAATGCGTACTAAGACAAATATAAGAAACGGTCTTCCGTTACATTTCCCCACTTAACAGGATTTCCTACTCTTGTTGCCTTGCCCAAGCTGGAGGTAGTCCGAAATAAAAAGTGCAAGCACGACAGTTATGAGAGTAGCAATCTTCGCAATGAACGGGAGGAGACCAACATAACTTCCAAATCATCCATAGTAAACATTCGTGACATAAGGAACAATAAAAACATCCGATAGATACCTTGTTTGCCATACCTTCTTCCATAGTTGATTCTGAACGACAATTAAAACAACAAGAAGGAACGCGGGATTGCCAGGTTAATTCAACCGGCGCGAATCAGTACTTCACGAAAACATTAAAGATATCTTCTGAAAGATTGGTAGCAGCGGAGGTGAGGTCTTCGTTGTCAGGACTGAGGGCGAGAACTCTGTCTCGTTCAGTTTGAACAATTGACTTGGGGGTTTCCTGAGTGTGACGCTTCTTGTGTTACTTGGAGGATCTTCGTTGCTTGAAGGTGTTGGAATAGTTTCCACTTGTCCAAAAGTCTTGAACGATTTCAAGGCTGATGTCTTCGAAGTTGATCCATTCTATTAAAAGGCGACCTGCATGGACGTTCCTATAGCTCTTACACGCTCACCTCTCTGCCACAAATCACTTACAAATGCGTTATTCTTTCCCAATTTCAGTCTACCACATGCCCAGACATGTGCCTCATACTTACATAAATTAAGTATTGTCATACACATTTCACATGCGGTAACTAGCTCTTTAATTACGTTCTGAACTCTGCTTTAACCTTTCTCAAGTGTTTAACCTTCCATAATACTCTATTTAAGCTTCTAATGCTGTCACATACTTATAGTTTGAGTTTTAGTTATTATGATGTTGTACTACAAACTCTAATGAGTTGTAGATGTCATTTTCGCACGCTCTGATGCATGCTGTAATACTTTGAGCCCTGGCATTGGTTAGACAGGATCGTGTATATATTGGAGGGGCAATGCCCACCACTTTGGAGATTATCAGCTCACACCTCAATCTCATCTCATATACACTCTTCTATATTTCCTACCTTTGCA
>Ga0307511_10006266_pt1 | contig 11993 bp, 8 predicted proteins | sample 13_EM_MG_FD_200266 | JGI IMG/M metagenome (GOLD analysis project Ga0307511, IMG submission 200266) | Populus trichocarpa ectomycorrhiza microbial communities from riparian zone in the Pacific Northwest, United States - 13_EM | ecosystem: Host-associated > Plants > Roots > Unclassified | place...
ACCAGCCGAGACCGGCCCGGCGACCATGCCACGGCAGCGACCACCCGAGCCGCGATGAGATGACCGGGGCCGCGCAGGGCAGGACGAGAGCGGACGGCGCAGGGGCAGACACCGAACCTCACGCGACCAGCCGAGACCGGCCCGGCGACCCGGCGACCATGCCACGGCAGCGACCGCCCGAGCTGCGGTGAGGTGAGCTGGGCGCGCAGGGCAGGACGAGAGCGGACGGCGCAGGGGCAGACACCGAACCTCACGCGACCAGCCGAGACCGGCCCGGCGACCCGGCGACCATGCCACGGCAGCGACCGCCCGAGCCGCGGTGAGGTGAGCTGGGCGCGCACAGGTGGGCCGAGCCCCGTCGGCATGGGCTACGTGCACAGCTTCGCGCCCTCCGCGGTCCCGCACGGGATGTGGCCGTGGACGCGGATCACGTCCTGGCCGACGCCCTGTGTCAGATAGTTCAGGAAGCTCGACGTGAGGGAGTCCGCCGGGGGCGTGCCGTAGGTGTAGGCGTACTCGATCTCGCGGTACGGGTAGTTGCTCGTGCCCTGCTCGATGGCGTCCACGGACGCGACGTGCCCGTCGAGGGTGAGGACGTGCAGGCCCTTGGCGTGCGAGGCGAGGGTGAGTTCGCTGTAGCCGATCGCGCCGGGGACCTCGGCGACCTCGGACAGCACCTGGTCAGTGGAGTCGAGTTCGCAGCGGATGACGGGTGCCGTCGGATCGTCCTTGTGGACGCAGTCGACGGAGGAGTTGGCGATCTCGCCCCGTTTCAGCACCCGGCGCTGGAACACCTGTCTCGTACCGGAGTTGGCGTCCCGGCTGACCAGGTGTACGGCCACGTTCGGTCCGCCGAGTTCCCGCCAGTTCTTGATCTCGCCCCGGTACAGGCGTCGTACGTCCGCGGTGGACAGGTTCTTGAGGCGGATGCCGTTGTTGACGACGATCGCGAAGACCGACATCGCGACCCGGCGCTCCAGCAGTTGGGGCATGTCACTCGGCTTCGGTCCGTCCGACAGGGCCACGATCGCCGGTGATCCCTTCTTCGACGCGAGCCCGGTGGTATCCAACTCCCTTACGCCCGCGGTCGATCCGTGCGGATCCACCACGACCTTCGAGCCCTCGCAGTCCTTCTCGTACTTCTTCGCGACCTCCTCCATCGTCGGCGCGAAGGCGGTCGAACCGGTGACGGTGAGGGTGCCGTGCGCACAGCCGATCGGCGGCGGGGTGTCGTCGCGGGCCACGACGATTGTCGCCAGCGTCACCACGCACACCGTGAGCATGATGGTGATCAGCCGGGAGGCGCGGCTGAACAGGGGCGCCTTGTCGTCCGGGGTCGCGCTGCGGTTGGGGTGCACCTCGCCGTCGCGGATACCCCCGATGAGCCGTATGTCGCAGCCGACGTCACCGCCGGACAGCAGCACCAGCAGCTTGAAGTGGTCGCGCGGGTTGAGCGGCACGCGCGGGATGCGCAGGGTGTTGGCGTCGTAGCCGAGACCGGCCGCCGGGGTGAAGTGGTCCATCAGATGGTCGGTGCCGACCGGCTGGGTGACCGAGACCCCGCGGATCGTGCGGTCGGTGAACACCGCGGTGAGACCGTGGAGTTCGCGCCCGGTGTAGTCGTTGTCGGCGATGCTCTGCGAACCGTCGTTCTCTATGCGCAGCAGGACGAGGGTCGCGTCGGACATGCCAGGCACCTCGTCGAAGAGGCCGAGGCGTCTGTTCGCGCGGCCCGAACGGACGTCGTCGCCAATGGGGTTGTCCATCTGGACGCGGTAGCCGATCCGCTTGCGGCGCGGCGTCCGGCGTTCGTACCAGACCATCACACCGGACGCGACGATACCGAGCACCGCGGTGCCCACGGCGACGACGTTCTCCGCGCTCAGCCACTCCACTGCGGGCCCCCGCTCCCCAGCCGGATCGTGGGGTCACGGTACGGGCGGCCCCGGAAAACCCGCAGGGGCGGTCGGCCGAAGTCCGGGTGACATTCAACTGGCCCAGCAGTAAAGGGACTTCAGCCCGACTTCGTGTACGTCAGCTTCTCGCCGTTGCCGGTGTTCACCCGCTGGAGCGTGCCGTCCGACAGCAGAGTGACCTCGCTGGCCGCGCCCGGGCTGCAGGACGACAGCGGCTGCCCCGAGGTGACGGTGGAGGCGCCGAGCCGCAACGGGCTGTCGTCGCCCGGCCGTTGGGCGAGGTCGGCGCTGAACACGCAGTGGTAGCCGGGGCCGTCCGCGACCAGCTTCAGCACGGGGTCCCCCACCTTCCCCTGTTTGATGGTGAGTTGGCGGGTGTTGTGGCCCGTGGAGTTGTCGATGGCCGCGTTCCAGGTGCCGAGATAGCCGCTCGGTACGGCGTCGGCGCCGGACGGTGTCGCGGAGGCCGACGCGGAGCCGGTCGGCGACGGCCGGCCGGTGGTCGGACCCGGCGTGGTGGGCGCGGCGCCGGTGGCCCGGCCGCCCGAACCGGCCGCCGTACGGCTGCCGTTGCCGTCGCCCTTCATCAGCGCGTACACCGAACCGCCCGCCCCCAGCGCGACGACCAGCGCGACCACGACGAGCAGCGCGGTCGACCGCTTGCTGCGGCCCGGCTCCTGCGGCTCCGCGTAGGGGCCCGGGCCGTAGGGCGGGGTGGAGCCGAGGCCGGGGTTGTGGGGGTAGGGGTTGTACGGCACCTGCCCGCCCCAGCCGACGAGTTGCCGGGCGGGGAGCTGGGGGTAGCCGGAGTCGGCGGCGGGCGGGGCGGGCTGCGCGGGCGGTTGCGGATAGCCGTAGCCGGGGGCGGGCTGGGGGTGTTGCTGCGGGTGGCCGTAGGCCGGGTGCGGGGGGGGGGGGGGGGGTGTCCCGGTGGGTCCGGACTGGCTCTCGACCACGGTCGGGAGGTGGGCGGTGGGCGCGCCGCTGTCCGCTGGCGCGGGGGGCTGCGGGGAGGAGTCGTCGGAGGCCGGGGAGTGTTCCGGGGAGGCTTCGGGGACGGCCGGGGGATTTACGGCTATGGGGGCAGCCTGGGCGGAAGCGGGGGCGGGTGTGGTGGGTGCGGGGGCTGAAGGTGCGGGTGCGGGTGCGGGTGCGGGAGGTACGGCAGGCGTGGGCCCCTGAGCCGCCTCCAGAGCCAGGGGCTCGGAAGCCCGAGCCTGGAGGGCCCGCACGACCGGAGCGCTTTTCTCCAGCTGGACCCGCTCGGTACCGGCCGCCTCCGTGTCGGTCTTCCCGGTGTCGGCCTTCTTCGTACCGGCGCTCTCCAGCTCCGCCGTCTGCGGATCCTCCGCGTCGAGCAACCGCACCGCGTGGCGGCCTAGTTGGGCGACGAGGCCGCTCGGCAGCCAGGGGTCGCGGGAGCGGCCCCCGGAGACCGTGTCCTCCGCGCCCGTGCGGTCGAGGATGTGGTCCAGGGTGGGCCGGGTGGCCGGGTCCTTGCGCAGGCAGTCGCGGACCAGTTCGGCGATGCCCTCGGGGACGCCCGTCAGGTCGGGTTCCTCCTGGGCGATGCGGAACATCAGCGCGTGGACGCCGCTACTGGCGCTGCCGAAGGGGAGGGTGCCGGTCGCGGCGTAGGCGAGGACGGAACCGAGGCAGAAGACGTCGCACGCCGGGGTGATGCGGTCGCCCCGCACCTGTTCCGGCGCCATGAATCCGGGCGAGCCGACGAGCGAGCCGGTGCGGGTGAGCCCGTCGCCGGCCTGGGTCTCCAGGGCCCGCGCTATGCCGAAGTCGATGACGCGCGGGCCGTCGATGGTCACCAGTACGTTGGACGGTTTGAGGTCGCGGTGGACGATGCCGGCGGCGTGGATGTCCTGGAGCGCGTGCGCGAGCCCGGCCGCGAGGATGCGTACCGAACGCTCGGGCAGTGCTCCGTGGTCGCGGCCGACGACCTGTTGCAGGGTGGGCCCGGCGACGTACCCGGTGGCCACCCAGGGCACCGGGGCCTCGGTGTCGGCGTCCAGGACGGGCGCGGTCCAGTGCCCGCCGACCTGCCGCGCGGCCTGCACCTCCTGCCGGAACCGGGCGCGGAACTCCTCCTGCGCGGCCAGGTCCTCCCGCACCAGCTTGACGGCGACCGTGCGCCCCCGGTCCGACCGGGCCAGGTACACCTGCCCCATACCCCCGGCCCCGAGCCGGCCCAACAGCCGATACGCCCCGATCCGCTGCGGATCGGCCGCCCCCAGTTTCTCCACGACCGCGCCGCCTCCCCTGAAATCCCCGGTCACGCCCCGGTCGAGCCCCTGTGCTCCGCGACAGACCGAGAATAGTGCGGCGAATCGACGAGACGGCCGGAGCGGTGTCTACGGTTCCGTAACGGCGGAGCTGTGCCCGTGAACGGGAAGACGGCATCCGCGAGAGTCACACCTGACCGAACGCCTACCCCGTCAGCTCGGCCCGGCAACAGCTGACAGCACGCTGCCGAGAAGCAGCATGCTGTCAACTGGTTCAGCCGCGGACGAAGAGGTATCCGTCGGCTCGTGAAAACGGGCAGAGACTCATCCCTGAAGCCGGAACGCCACTGCCGCCGCGACGGCTATCACGGCTACCAGTAGGCACAGGCGCGCGGTCTTGGACCAGCTCTGCATGGCTTCGGTGAGGACTTTGCCCAGCACTCCGTACATGTGTTTCACCCCCCTTCTCCGCGAATTGATTCAGCAGGGGACAAAGGGAAGCGCCCATTCGATCGAAAGAAGCGCAATGCCCTGGCAATGCAATTTTCACATGGTGGTCTTCTGTTTCGCCAGGGCGGCAGGGGGCGCATTCAATGAAAACAAGAGGAGTGAACCGCCCCGACCACTCAGCAAACCGGGATTAACGGGACGATTCACTCGTCGGCCCGCAGTAGCCGCTGCGAACCTCTCGCTGTCCGTCAACACGGGACAACGGATACCTCTTGCCCTCAGTATCCGAGAACAGAAGCGATCTGCCAAGTGTCAGATCGCCCATTTTCCAAAAGCTGTCATGCGCTACGCCAGGACACGGGATTCCTCGTGCGCGGCTGCGAGCACGCAGAGCTACCGGTGCAGCCATGCATATGCATAGAGACAGGTGGCGGATGGCCATTGAGCCGGATGACACCCCGCGGCAAGCGGAACGAGGCATACCGGAGAGGCCCCTGGCCACGCCAGATGGCATTGCCAACCCGGCTTGTGGTTACCATGGTGCCCCTCTCGGCTCTCGGCCCAGGGGTCGTACGTCATGCCCACGATCGATGCGCCGGAGATCTCGATGAACCAACCTGTCGTACCGCCAGCACTGTTCCGCAAAAGCAGTGCCAGCGAGACAGGGAATTGCGTCGAAGTCGCCCTCGGCAGGGATGTTCTTGTTCGCGACTCAAAGAACAGTAACGCTTTCCTTCTGAGCTTTTCCCAAGACAGTTGGACGGACTTCGTCAGCACCGTCGCCTCGTCTTCCGCTCAGGGAGTTTCGGGAGTGTCCGGTGGGACGTTCCCATCGGTCTGATCCGGATGAGGGTTCTCCGTCGGCGCCGAATGCCGTGAGAGGGCGAGACCGAGCAGCCCCTCGGCCGCATCTCTCTTGGCGAGCTGCTCGATGCCGAAGAACGACTCCAGATAGCGGGCGGGGGCGTCCGAGTCGGCCCAGCCCTGTCCCTCGCGTATGACGGATTGGGTGTCCTGTTCCAGATAGAGCACGAAGTCCTCTTCGGGATCGTCGAACTCGTAGAGGACGTAGGGCGTCTTGTAATGCTTGTGCAGGCCGCCCTCGAAGGGCAGGATCCTGAGGGTGATCTTGGGATGATCGACGAGTGTCTTGAGGCGTCTGATCTGGCGGCGCATCACGGAGGCGCTCGCGACCGCCCGGGTGATCACGCTCTCGTCGATGATGAAGTGCATCTCCGGGCCGTCCGGCCGCAGCAGGCGCTCCTGCCGCTCCAGACGTAACTCCACGAGCGTCTCCACCTCGGGGGCCTCCACCACCCTCAGCACCTCCAGGGCGTACTCCTCGGTCTGTAACAGCCCCGGGACGAGCGAGGGTTCGAAACTGCGCATGATCGAGGCGGCGCCCTCGTACCCCAGGGACAGCAGGAACGCCGGGTCCGCCTTGCCCCGGTAGCGGTCCCACCACGGCCGCTCCTTGGCGGCCCGCGCCATACCGATCAGGGTGCTCGACTCCGCCGGGTCACTGACTCCGTAGTAGCCGATCAGCGCCCTCAGATCGGTGATCGAGATGCCGACCGTCCCCGTCTCGATGCGAATGATCTTCGAGAGGGACCACTCCATCTCGTCCGCCACCTGCCGCTGTGTGAAACCCGCGGACTCCCGTAGCCTGCGCAGCCGGTCGCGGAGCTTGCGGCGCTGAAGAGCAGGATCTGTGAGCGGCAACTGCCACCCCCCGTCATGTCCGTGCGTTCCAGAACTGCGTCAGGCGGGCTCTGCCAGCGCGCAACCAGCGATGCGGCGACAGGCCGGGTGCACAACGGCCACCTGGAATTCAGCATCGAGCAGAAAGACCGGCCCGACAAGCGCCGAGTCCGGACGATGTCGACACACTGTCGCGTCTCGCCCCGTCCCACAGACAAGTCGCCGATTCCGTTTCCGCATCGCGGACATTTACGCTCGCCGCCATGACCCCTCAGCCCAACCCCCAGGCCGGCGCCGCCGTGAAGGCCGCGGACCGTGCGCATGTGTTCCACTCCTGGTCCGCGCAGGAGCTCATCGACCCGCTCGCCGTGGCCGGCGCGGAGGGGTCGTACTTCTGGGACTACGACGGCAGGCGCTACCTGGACTTCACCAGTGGGCTCGTCTACACGAACATCGGCTACCAGCACCCGAAGGTCGTCGCCGCGATCCAGGAGCAGGCCGCGACCCTCACCACCTTCGCGCCCGCCTTCGCGATCGAGGCCCGGTCGGAGGCCGCCCGGCTGATCGCCGAGCGGACGCCCGGGGATCTGGACAAGATCTTCTTCACCAATGGCGGCGCCGACGCGATCGAGCACGCGGTGCGCATGGCTCGACTGCACACCGGGCGGCCCAAGGTGCTCTCCGCCTACCGCTCGTATCACGGTGGGACGCAGCAGGCGATCAACCTCACCGGGGATCCGAGGCGTTGGGCCAGCGACGGTGCCGCCGCCGGGGTCGTGCACTTCTGGGCGCCCTTCCTGTACCGGTCCCGTTTCTATGCCGAGACCGAGGAGCAGGAGTGCGAGCGCGCGCTCGAACACCTGGAGACGACGATCGCCTTCGAGGGGCCGGCGACCATCGCCGCGATCGTGCTGGAGACCGTGCCGGGGACGGCCGGGATCATGGTGCCGCCGCCGGGCTATCTCGCGGGAGTGCGGGAGATCTGCGACAAGTACGGGATCGTGTTCGTCCTCGACGAGGTGATGGCCGGGTTCGGGCGGACCGGTGAGTGGTTCGCGGCCGACCTGTTCGACGTCGTACCGGACCTGATGACCTTCGCCAAGGGTGTGAACAGCGGATACGTGCCGCTCGGCGGGGTCGCCATCTCCGGCGCGATCGCGGACACCTTCGGCAAGCGGGCCTACCCGGGCGGGCTGACGTACTCCGGGCATCCGCTGGCCTGTGCCGCGGCCGTCGCGACGATCAACGTCATGGCGGAGGAGGGTGTCGTAGAGAACGCGAAGCACCTCGGTACGACCGTCGTGGAGCCGGCGCTGCGGGCGCTGGCGGAGCGGCACCCGAGTGTCGGCGAAGTAAGGGGCGTCGGGATGTTCTGGGCGCTCGAACTGGTGAAGGACCGGGAGACGCGCGAGCCGCTGGTGCCGTACAACGCGGCCGGTGAGGCGAACGCGGCGATGGCCGCGTTCGGGGCCGCCGCCAAGCAGCAGGGGCTGTGGCCGTTCGTGAACATGAACCGCACGCACGTCGTCCCGCCGCTCAATGTGAGCGAGGCCGAGCTGAAGGAAGGCCTCGCCGCACTCGACACGGCGCTCTCCGTGGCCGACGAATTCACCTCGTAGTACCCGGAATGGGCGGGTCCGCCCCCCGGGTGCCCGGATACGGGCAGGGCGGGAACCCGAACGCGTAAGGTGACGTGCTCGTAGACATATACGAGTACGCCATCGAACGCGACGAGGGAGACGCTCCGACGATGCCCGGAAGCAGCGGCAACGGCGCCGTGACCCGCAGCACCCTGCGGCAGCAGATCGCCGACGCGCTTCGCGACGAGGTCCTGGCCGGCCGGCTCCAGCCCGGCCAGGAGTTCACGGTGAAGGAGATCGCCGAGCAGTACGGCGTCTCCGCGACCCCGGTCCGGGAAGCCCTCGTCGATCTCTCCGCGCAGGGACTCCTGGAGGCCGACCAGCACCGCGGCTTCCGCGTCCACGAGTACTCGGTGGCCGACCACCGCGGCATGATCGAGGCCCGCGCCCTGGTCACCGAGGGCATGTTCCTGGCGCTGGCCGGCGGCCACCCCGTCTTCGACCGCACCGACGACCCGCGTACGGTCGCCGCGCTCGCCGGGGTCCGCCGTCGCGGCGAGGAGGCGCAGCGCGCCGCCGAGGCCGGCGACCTCACCGTGCTGATCGGCTACGACCTGCGGTACTGGCGCGAGCTGAGCACCATGTTCGGCAACCCCTACCTCGGCGCCTTCCTGCACCGGCTGCGCGTCCAGTCCTGGGTGTGCACGGTGCAGCATCTGCGCCGACTGACCGATCTGCGCGGGCAGTTGTGGGCCGAGCACACGGAACTGGTCGACGCCCTGGCGCGCCGCGACACCCCGGCCGCGCGCGCGATCGTCCTGGCGTACAACACGCACTCCCTCGACCTCATCGAGCGGCTGGCCGCCCGGTGACCGGACCGGAAAGGGCCGCTCCGGCCGTGGACCCCAGTGTCGTCGTCGTGGACCTCAGTGTCGTCGTGCCCGCCTACAACGAGGAGCGGCGGCTAGGGCCGACGCTCGACGCGATCACCACGTATCTGCGCGACAACGAGGGCCGCTTCGGCGACTGGGAGATCGTCGTCGCCGACGACGGCTCCGACGACGGGACGAGGGAGGTCGTCACCTCCCGCTCCCTCGACGATCCCCGTGTGCAGTTGGTCACCAGCCCCCGCAACCGCGGCAAGGGCCACGCCCTGCGCCTCGGGGTCGCCGCCTCGCGCGGACGCCGGGTCCTGGTCACCGACGCCGATCTGGCCGCGCCCATCGAGGAGTTGGAGAAACTCGACAAGGAGCTGAGCGAGGGCCGCGCGGCGGCGATCGGCTCCCGGGCCGCGCCGGGCGCGACCATCGAGAGCCACCAGCACCCGGTCCGTGAACTCCTGGGCCGCGCGGGCAACTTCCTCATACGGCAGGCCGCGGTGCCCGGCATACGCGACACCCAGTGCGGCTTCAAGCTCTTCGACGGCGACCGCGCCCGCGAGGCCTTCGCCGCCTCCCGCATCAACGGCTGGGGCATCGACGTAGAGGTCCTCCAGCACTTCCGCCGCGCCGACTGGGACGTCGCCGAGGTCCCGGTGCGCTGGGCCCACCAGTCCGGTTCGAAGGTACGGCCCCTGGACTACGCCCGGGTCCTCACCGAACTCGCCCGCCTGCGCGCCCGCTCCCTGCGCCCGGTGGACGTGCTGGTCCCCGTCCTCTTCCTCCTCATGTCGGTCGCCCTCTACTCGGGCCGCTTCTTCGACCCGAACCACCGCTATCTGGAGGACTCGCTCCAGGACCAGAACCAGTGGGAGTGGTTCTTCGCGGTCACCGCCGACAACGTGGCCCACCTCCACAACCCGTTCTTCTCGAACCTCCAGGGCTTCCCCGACGGCGTGAACCTCATGGCCAACACGGTCATGCTCGGCCTGTCGGTCCCCTTCGCGCCGCTCACCCTGCTGGCCGGACCCGCGGTCTCCCTCAGCGTCTGCATGGCGCTCGGCCTCGCGGCCACGGCCGCCGCCTGGTACTGGCTGATCGTGAAGCGAGTCGTACGGCAACGGGCCGCGGCCTTCGTCGGCGCCTCCCTCGCGGCCTTCGCCCCGCCGATGGTCAGCCACGCCAACGCGCACCCCAACTTCGTCATCCTCTTCATGATCCCGCTGATCATCGACCGCGCCCTGCGCCTGTGCGCGGGCACCCGGGTGGTCCGCGACGGCGTCGTGCTCGGCCTGATGGCGGCCTACCAGATCTTCCTCGGCGAGGAGCCCCTGCTCCTCGCCTCCATCGGCATGGCCCTGTTCGCCGCGTCCTACGGCGTCCTCAACAGGGATGTCGTCCGGGCGTCCTGGCGCCCGCTCCTCAAGGGCCTGGGCCTCGCGGCGCTGGTCTGCGCCCCGATCATCCTGATCCCGCTCTACTACCAGTTCGCGGGCCCGCAGAGCTACAAGAGCGTCCTGCACGGCGACAACGCGGGCAACAGCCCCCTCTCCCTCCTCTCCTTCGCGGAACGCTCCCTGATGGCGGGCGACGAGATCCGCGCCAACTCGCTCTCCCTCAACCCCACCGAACAGAACGCCTTCTACGGCTGGCCGCTGGTCGCCCTGGCCTTCGCGATCGTCGTACGACTGTGGGAACACGCCCTGGTCAAGGCGCTGGCCTTCACGGCGATCGCCGCCGCGATCCTCTCCATGGGCCCCAAGATCCGCATCCCGCTCACGGACACGATCTACCCCGGCCCCTGGGCCCTGCTCGCCCACAAGCCGCTCTTCGAGTCGGTGATCGAGGGCCGGGTGGCGATGATCTGCGCACCCGCGCTGGGCATGCTGGTCGCGCTCGCGGTCGAACGGCTGGCGGCGACACGGGAGTTGGGCACGCAGTACGTGGGCCTGCTCGCCGTATGCCTGGGCCTGCTCCCCCTCGTGCCCGCGCCGCTGAAGGCGGTCGACCGCGCGGCCGTACCGGCCTTCTTCACGGACGGCACCTACAAGTCGTACGTCCGCGCCGGCGAATCCCTGGTCCCCGTCCCGCTCGCCGACCCCGGCGCGGCGGAGCCGCTGCACTGGCAGACGGCCTCCGGCCTCGGCTTCAAGATGCCGGGCGGCTACTTCAACGGCCCCTACGGCGCCGACCGCATCGGCATCTACGGCGCCTCGCCGCGCTACACCTCGAACATGCTGCGGGACGTCCGCTACACCGGCGTCATCCCCACCATCGGCAAGAACTGGCAGGCGCAGGCCAAGGCGGACTTCGCGTACTGGCACGCGGGCGCCCTGGTGATCGCGCCGGGGCCCAACGACGACAAGCTCCGCACGGCTGTGGCGAAGCTGACCGGCAAACCCGGTAAGTGGGTGGACGGCGTGTGGGTATGGGACCTGCACGAGGGGAGCTGACCCGGGCCGCACCGACTACTCTTCCCCCTACTCTTGCCTGACCACCATGCGAACACCACGCTGCGCAGCGAGTAACCGAGGAGCCCCTTTTGGCCTGTGACCTGTGGCTGGTCCCGCTCGTCGACGTGTTGTGCCACACCCCCGACAATCCGTTCGCCGACGAACTCGCGCTCTACAACTCGCTGCTGGCCGAGGCCGGGCTCCCTCCGGTGCCGGTGTACCAGTACATGCCGGGACTGTCCGGGGAGGTCGCGCCTGTCGCGGGCTTCGACTACGACGCGCTGCACTTCCTGCGCCGGGCCTACCTCCTCCAGGTCTGCGGGCTCCCGGTGACGCCGGTGGACGACCTGGGCGGCGACTACGAGCAGCTCCTGGAGATGTTCGAGACCACGGCCCAGCAGTCCCACCTGGTCTGGCACTACGACCACGCGGGCGCCTACGTCCCGGTCGACTTCCCGCACCCGCTCGCCAACGACGAACTCCTTGCGGGCGGGGGGCCCTTGGGCTCCTCCCAAACCCTCCTGCGGGAGCTGGAGTTCGTGGCCCCGACGATCGGCATCGACCCCGCGAACCCGCCCACGGCACCGCAACCCCCCGCCGCTCCCACGGAGTTGGAGGAACCGGCCGTCGCCGCGCCGTACGACCCCAGCCCGTTCGCGCGCGAGCGGCACGTGTGGCTCGGGCTGCACGCCGCGGCGACGCGCAGCCTCGCCCAGGGCTCGATGATCGTGTTCAGCTAGCGACGCGTGCCAGGGGTGTCCTCGGTCGTGGCCATGTC
>Ga0307511_10006267_pt1 | contig 11993 bp, 4 predicted proteins | sample 13_EM_MG_FD_200266 | JGI IMG/M metagenome (GOLD analysis project Ga0307511, IMG submission 200266) | Populus trichocarpa ectomycorrhiza microbial communities from riparian zone in the Pacific Northwest, United States - 13_EM | ecosystem: Host-associated > Plants > Roots > Unclassified | place...
GCCATGCAAATTTTCAAAACCTCCATATTTGTGGGCACTGGCACTACTCCTGGGCAATGTTTTTATTTGCTTGCCTTTTTTGCCTGACATAAGCAATTGTGCATCACTGCAACTAAAATTTTGACCACGGTGCTTTGAGCCCTCAGTTTGGTGATAGGTATCTACAGCACCATTTAATGAATTTTTATGAGATAAAGACCCCTTTTTGGAATTGAAACCTGGTGCTTCTAAAACACTACCTCTGCTGCTACCTTCATGATATGTTTTTACATGATGACTATCATTAGTGCCATCATCACTGTTTGAGCCGATAGATAGATAATCAAACACCAGGGAGGAATCAGAAGCATATGAGAAATCTTTGGATTGTGTATCATTGCAACAGCTGGTCTGACTTGAGCACTGCACCCCAATGTCAGAGAGGGAAAATCCCTCTCCTTTTGTCTGTAAAGTGATTTCCAAATTAATCATCTGATGCTCCCCAGGAAAATTCTGAGCTATAGAAGGTATAATGGGCTCCACTGTAGCAACCTCAACAATGTTGGATGTGCAGATCGGCAATGCTTCCGAAGTGCTAATTATAGAATCAACCTCAAAATCATTCTGGCTACTGCTACCATCTGGCGATGAAACATCCAATGCTTCAAAAGTTTCCACTATAGCCACTTCATCAATGTTTGACATGCATATTGCTGGGGCTTCAGGACTGCTAAATCTAGTGTCACCTTCAAAATCAATATGGTTACTGCTAGCATCTCTGAGTGAAACTTCTGGTGAAGTTGCAGAGCATGTTAGTTCATCTCCAAAATCATTATAACTACAGCCTTTGGAGGTTGAACTTCCTTGAGCGTACTCAGATAAAACTTCAGGTTCAGTTGAGCCAGTATCACTTGAAACTCTCTTGTTCTGTTTTCCCCTCCTCCTGGTTTTTGGTTTGCATTTTTTCTTTGCAGACTTGTCTACATTAGAACTATCAATACAAGCTTCACATGAACTAAGAGCATTACATCCTTTTGTGGTTGAATAATAGAAATCAGGGCAAGTGACAGAACTCTGGGATGCAGGATAGTCAGAGAGCTCATTTGATCTAGTCGCTTTATTGGAACCCTTATTTTGAGACTGATGCCATGCACCAGTTTCAAGAAACGCTCTGGTGCATGGCTTAATGGAATGAGGTACATCAGGTTGAGGCCCTCTCCGTGCTTTAGGTCGATCAGCCCTGAATGCATTCCTAGGTGGCATTGAAACTAGTTGCAAACCATCCATATTCACCTGAATTCCAGATCCAAACCAATTATGCTGATAGAAATGTTTCGCTTCCAGTGCAACAATCCCCCACTATTCATCCGATTTGAGCATAAGTGTTGTTAAGATAGCACCTATGGTAAATAAATAGACAAAAACCAATGTCAAATCATAACTGCATTAGCAGCCTATGCTCAATTAGAATGCTGCACCAAAATAGATAACCAAAGACTCAGGTGATGCAAGCACTCTAAGGAAAATGAGCAAAAAGATTAAAGTAAATGAAACAAGAATTGTCAGAACTTGCAACAAATTTTCTCATTGTTATTTATATATCCAAGGAATCTAACTCAAAATCCAGGCAGCGAAAGAGCCAGAATTGAGACATGTCTACCTTTAAGCTACTCGCAAAACTAGAAAGACCTGATTGCCCCCTTGATGAAAAGGAAGTTGACACCACTTGTCAGCAGGACCGGTGTCGTCTCTTTGCTCTACCTGAAAAACAAACACCTTTTACAAACATTGCTGCTCAAATTTAATGCTAAAAATATTGGAAACATAAGAAACAGCAGACAAGGTGCACATTTTATCATGATAGTGGAAATGCAGAAGTAACTAACAGAAATGAACTTGGATGTATCTTAAACCATGGTAACTAACAAAATTAAATTGGATATATCTTAAACTGCTATTACAAAAAGGGGAAAGGTTAGAATACTACAAAACCTATGTCATTGATCATGGAAGATGTCCTAGGAAATTATCATTCTCGTGGGTATGCTTGCATTATTAATTTTCACAGAAGGGTGCCTCTACCCCAAAACACAGACTGGGAGCTAATTGTAAGACAACCCTGTCAAACAAACCAGGCAAATAGCTCCATATTGAGGGCAGAAAGCTGCTTCACAAAGTGATTGCAGTAACTAGGTCCATGAATGTCCATCTAACATAATAAGAGGTAACAAGATGATGCAGCACAGCCAAAATCTGCGGCTCTATCTCTTTCTCCGTCTCTTAGAAGCACATATACATTAGACACTTTAATTTCTCTGTCACATCTGGTAGGCCAAAAGCTCATGATAAAAACTTACATTAGCGACCATGCAGCGTTTTCTAACTCTCAACCATGCAGTAAATGAAGCCATGCACCATTATCCCGTTTTAAACCCCATGGAAGGTTCCTTATTGATTATTTAACCCAACTCAGATTTACCATCTATCAACAATGTTTTGAGAATGCATTAACTAAGAGATCGCATGATATCTAGGAATAGAATCTTATGTTTGTAACTTGCCAACAAATTTCCAATGGCAAACAATTTCACCTTCCAAACAAGCCAAACAATCATTAACATAAAACCTAGAATTAAGAAGTTAATCAATTATGTACGACAAACAAAAAGTTGACAAATGATTTGCGAAATACGACAAGTAGGGGCTGCACAAGTCAAATTGATCATACAACAAATGGTAAGTTTACGACAACAACATCAATTAAGAGAAACAAGACAATGTTTACCTAGTAAGTTAATCAATCCCATACACAAAAATATAAAATTTCTCCACAGAAATGGCCACCTACCAGCTCATTCCGCTAAAAAGAAGCCAATTCTTCAAAACAACATAACACATGAATATTACATGATCAAACAGATGATTAAGGTTATCCAAATCTAATCAAAACCATGCCCATATCGTTTCACATTAACAACAACAGCAAGAACACCATATGACTAAAAGCAAAACAAGATATACCATTTATAATGGTTAACTCCATTTATTTGAATCTACCACAAACAATAAAACATCTAGCTCAATAAAGGAAAATAACAGTGCACCAAAAAGGAAAAACTTGTAAATGCTCAGTGACTCCAATCCAATCATCTCAAAAATTAATTATGAGACCAGAAGACCTAACAAACAAGACAACGATTCTGTTGACAGTCAAACCCCATATTTCTTGTCTAAAACAAAACTAACAACATATGATCCATACCCCGAAAAAAAAAGGATAAAACCTAGAAGAACAAAGAACAACAAGAAATTGAAAAGGACAGTAAAAACTCACCAGAAAAAAAAGAAGTGAAGTTTATGAAACCCGACTCGATCAAAACAAAAACAATGAACAAATCCGAAGAAAACCCACCAAAAAATATATTCAAAACAAATAAAATAAAAATTAAGAATCAAAGAACTTAAAGCTGGCTACCAAATTTGACTAAAAGAGTCCCAAAAAAATCTGTCTAAAAGTGAAAAAAATACAAAAGGGTGTCCCCCAAATATAGCAGTGAGATACAAAGACCAATAAAGATGAAGAGAGTCAGTTACCACCACCACCACCACACAGGCAAGACCAGCTATACTTGTCAAGGATTTTACCATTTTTAGGCCTTTATAATTAAGAACAAAGAAGACCCACCAATCCATACTCTTACTAATTAATATGTCTACAAATATTGATTATTAAATCACATTAATTAATATCTAAAATCATCTACACTAATGTTTTATCCTTTTTCTAAAGATAAAGAAAACAAACCAGACAGGGTCGCTTCGTGCTGCCGCTGCTGCTGCTTTCTTACTTCTTTTCTTGCTTTCAACAGCTCTTTACCCTTTGCTGTCTGCTTTTTTAAATTAAATTTTGTTTTTTGCAAAGAGATGAGAGGCGAGTGACATGCTTTTGGTGCTTGGAATTTTTAAAGATGATTACTTTTACTTTGAAGAAAGGTGAGATCATTCATAGGAGCTATACATATTGTTGGTGATCCTAGAGGAAAAAAAAAAACATTTAATAAGATTTATGATAACTTCAATAATACTTCCTGAGATATAATTAAGGGTATTTTTAGCCTAAAAATCTGCTACTACTACGACATAGGTTCGGGCATCCTTTGAGAATCGATAATTCAACTCTCTTATTGCAATGTATTTTTATCAACATGTATTTTATAATATTGAATTATGCTAATTTTAAGTGTAGATTATTATTATTATTATTATTATTATTATTATTATTATTATTATTATATGGTGACTGGTCACCCAAAATGATGATTAGATGGGACCCTTATGTTGAGTCATTGTGAAAAAAGTTGAGTCCCTTATCATCATCGTGTATCTTTTTTGTCAATTCATGGCGCGTATAAATCAAAATAAAAAAAAATATAATAGCAAGTGATGTTTGTTTACGCGATTTAAATTATATTTAAAAAACAATATTATGTAAAAAATAATTTGTAACGCAGCAAACCATGTAAATAATAATTTATCTAGTTAAATACAATTAATATAAAATAATTAGATCTAGTTAATTCAATTAATCTAAATAAAAATTATTTATCATCATGTATCTTTTAATGTATCATTTTATGTAGTGAGTCAATTTGTCCATTTAGAATCTTATCTAAATTAATTTTTATATTAAATTAAATAAGAGTTGATTTAATTAAATACAATTAACCTAGTCAAACTTAATTAAATTAATTAAATGACTCAAAATTTGAGTGATATTTGATTTGATTTTTTAATTTTTTTCTAAAATAATGTCGCTTCTACTTTTTTTTCCTTTTAAAGAAAAGAAACTTAATATAAAGTTGTTTTGAATTAATTGAGAGATTGGCTCGTATCATTTCGTGAACCGGATCTTGACGTGGAAGAGTTTTATAATCCGAATCTTTATTTGTTTCGGAGGAGATTTTGAAAAGGAGCATACGTGCATGGCATCTTCTGTCTGGGAATCCATCCCTCATCTTTAAGAAGTCAACTGTGCAGAATAATAATAATAATAATAATAATAATATAATAGAAATAAATTCCTTCCCCTAGGCCCTAAATTCTCAGGGAGAGGGCGATGTCATCAGTGCCGAAGAAGAGCCATTGATTTGAAGCAGTGAGCATTATTTTAATTCATTCAGCTCAGCTCTGCCATGCATGCTTTCTAGGTGGCATCATATTTCAGCTTAGAATACACGTGTGTGTGTGTGTGTGTGTCTGTGTGGGCTATCTTTTATTTTATGACTGCATCATTGCGCACGCGCACTTAATAAAAGGTCGCAGGAGCCATTGAATTGAGTGTCTGCTTGGTAGGCGCCACCCTAGAGTAATTTTATGTTGCTTAAATATTAGTTATTTTCTGTGTTTATTTTAAAGAAATAAAAATATATAATCAGGATAAATAAATTTCAGGTGAGAATATTGTTGTTATTTTTGGTGAGCTGCTGATTTTATATTATCTCTTTTTTTGTATTTTTTAGGCGGTTTAATTTTAAAATGCTTGATCTAAATATTTTATTTGTGATTAAATTTTTTAATAAATATTTTTTATTCAATTAAGTGCCTATCTAATTAATTGGATAGAAGTACACTTGGCAATTTAGTCAAGTTAGGTGGGTTCGGTTTGGATTGTTTTGGGTTCAGGTTGCATTTGAATTTGGGTTAGCATGCACATGACCATGACCACCACCCTACTCTACTGGGTTTTGAGTCAAACTCATGAGTTTGAGTTTTTTAATAATAAGGAATTCAATTGTAATTATAAGATAATGTTTATACACGTGTGTCAAAATCATAAATAGCTCATATATAAATTTATATATGGAAAATAACCTAATATACATTAATTATAAGATATTAAAAAAATAAAATCAATTTTTAACATCATAAATTTAAATAATCATGAGTCGGTTTGTTGCACAGAGAAGAGTAATCTGTCTTAATGGAGACTTAAATAAAATAATTCATATGAAAGTGAAAAGAATAATTAATAATAAGTGACACCTAATTTTTTGAATCTTAATTTCAAAAATAATATTTCTAGCAATATATTTGTTGGAAAAGTGGACTTTTACTCTGAAGATTCTTGAGTCTCATCGTTTTAATTTCTAGCAATATATTTGTCATTTTGTTTTTTCAGGTTTCGGTTTTGGTTTCGACTGCATTTCCAAACAACAATATAAACTCATAGATTCGAGAAGAACAAACCCTTTTTGTTCTGATAGGTTCCAACTCGAGACCTTGAAAAGAGAACATATTGATGCCTGTTGAGCTACTGCTTGTTGGTTACCTTTTAAGAATATTTCACCAGCCAAGACTTGGCGATGGCCTATAGATTGTGGCGTGAAAGTTTTTCTTATTCGTGGTGGAAGCTTTGCTGATATTCTTATATTCTCATAAAGGCCGCTCTCTAGGTCGGCCTTGTAATTCTTGCAATGGAACAATCTTTACCTCTGAACTAAATTATGTTTTATGATGTAGCTATTTCTTACATAATTTCATGTGTGATGAGTTGTGCAATGCCACAAGCCCCAGAGTCTATGTATGAATTAGAAGGGTGGTAGAGGGTCTTTGGGATCGACAAGGCATCATCAGCTCTTAGGGTGACGAAGGTGGGCTTTAGGATCTCAGTAGTGGATCCTGAAGAAATTAAAGGACCAAAAACGTGGTAAATAAATTTCAAATGAGACAAATGTATGCATTTCTGTTTATGATTCTATTGTTTATGTATTTTTCTTTCCGGTTTAGACATTACAACCTCCCTCTTTGAACCATTATTCCAAGGCAGTTTTGTTCTGCAGGAGCGGTAATTAAGATGAATTTAATTTAAGTGCTTGATCTTCAGCGATTAAATATTATTGAAAAGGAAAATCGAAAACGGCATGCATATATATACCATTGTTGGGATCCCGGGGCAACATGCGGTGACATCACTGGAATTGTTTTCTACTTGAGCAAAAAAGAGCTTGAAAGAGGGGCCAGCAGTACTTGATTTAGCCCGATACGCAAGAGCTTGGAAGAGGGGTCGGGACTTGAAAGAACAGGTAGAATGAAAGCGTGGAAATAATCTGGCAACCTGTAATATCAACAAGCTTGAAATCGATTGGGAAGGAAAAACAAAAACAAAAAGAAGGAGAAGCAATGAAGAAAGGAAGAAAATGTATGAAGCTAGAAGTCGATCCTAGCGTGCAATGGAACTTCCATATTAGATTTTGTTTATTAATGTTTAGGCACCCAAATCCTATCAACTTATGATGATGTTTTTTGTGCAGGATTGAGACAAGTTCGAAGCTGGAGTTTACCTAGGACATGCCACACTTACTGGTGAAACTGAAGCTGCTGGTACCAAGGATTCACTTGTCCAACAAGTTTGTCAGCTGATTGTTTGTAAGAAAAACAAGAACATGCATGGATGAATCTGGCAGCTTATTTTTGCGACAAATGGGCATAGATATGAACTCTTATCTGTATGCAACTTATTTTATGGAAACTCAAGAAGAGAGATAATTTCAGAAAAGCTTGTAAAGAGGTGTTTGATTCATCTATTTATAGCCTTACATAATAATAATCTAAGATGTAATCGAAGTTAATTAGATCATATCAGAATTACTCCTTAGATCCTAATCCTGTTAGCTTATGTTTCTGACTTTCCATTGGACTTGTAACTTTGAAAATCCTTGGATCTCATCAACGTCATGGCACAAACCACTGCTAATTGGAGACTTGGATTATTAGCATTCAGATTACTTAATGAAATAACCAGTAATATCTTTCTGAGTCAGAGAATATTAACCTTCATTGCTTGGTTATCTAGGGAGTCTTATTGCTTGTATATACTTCTAAGAGTAGCGTCTCTTCAGATCATGACTGTACTCAATTTCCCTATGACAGATGCCATCAAGATCTTTGAAATAGCGTCGCGTATATCCAATCCAGAAAGCGTATCATCCCTGGCGGTGGAACTGAGAGCTGTCATTTGAAGCTACCCTGAAGCTGATTTGGATAATTACAGCTCAGGATTTTCTTGAAACTAAGATCATTGTTGTCCTTTTCCCTAAACGAATTCTGTAAATGTAGAATGACCAGCGCCCTTGATTGATAAAGGGTTAACTATTGTACTTCAAATTTTTCATGGACTCTATCTACCCTGTCGCTACCCCACATCGCAGTGACCCTCCCTCTTTCCACAAAATCCAGAGGAAATGAATCTTTTGTGTGAAAAGGGGGGGGAAGGTCCAATTAAGAAAAATGAGTCTCCTAATATAAAAGGCTTCTAATCGGTGGAAAATAATTAACCCTAATCTAGTTTAGACAAATCATAACTCAGGACTCAACTGAGGAACTTAAGCCTGGCTGGCTGAGTGCCTGATTTTAGGAGTGGTTCTGCCACATAGAATGCCTCTTATTTCTGGACTTCTCTTCTCCTTTTCCTCGTAGGATTTTTCCTCCTTCTTCTAGTCCAATTCCCGCTAGGAAACTCCCTCAGGTTGCCGACTTATAGGTACTGGAAAACCCAATCCGCCAGGACTCCTGCACTGACTCTGTTGGGAATTCTGCCGTGCTTGCTGCTGTTACCGCTTCCATAACTTGCTGGGGATTTCTGCTGCTGCCTTTGCTTCTTCTCAGCCTGCTGGATAAGGATTCTTCAAGGTTGTCTTTAGAGCAAAATTCTTGTCCCACCATACGGTGAAAGAAGCCTTTCCAATACCATAGAGGAAAATCATTATTCTTTATTTTTTTTATATTATCCATTATCTCTTCACCATTCATTTTTTTTTCATTTAATTTTTTTCCAAAACTCAACTCAATTTAGTCCTGTCTATTTCTATTTGTTCTATCCTATGTAACACACCAAACACACTTTTAGTGGGGAAAAAAACATAGTAATTAAATTGCCAAATAAACTATCTCAAAGTGACTTTGACAGTGCTGGTTATTGATGCTAAAACATTGTATTAAAAACAATACATAATAAAATAAAGGAAATCTTTCGAATATATATTGATGGCGTCAAGTGGTGAGGTTTGTAAGCTATAATCTTCAGTTCTTTATGTATTAATCTGCTTATGTAGCATTTAAAACAGAAGGGAAGATTATATAAAATTGATCAGTGCATATATAATTATGATAAAAGGACATTAATTATATATAATCTCGTGTAACACGAAATCTCTACCCAATGATGCCTCTTCTGATTCAGCCATACTCCCCTGTTCCTCTGTTTGTTCACTGCAATATTAGCATTTGTTTAATTTAAATAAAATGAAAGATTAAAATAAATAATATATACATAAATATATTTAATTGAAAGGATAAAGATAAACATATAAAATAAATTTATCTCGGTCATAGTTTTGGAGTCTGTCATAGTTTTAGAGTAAATTTCTATCATTTCAAATATAAAGGGCATGTTTCTCCTGCTTTCACTGTCTTTTTATCTTATGTCCAGAAACAGTAACTAAACATTAGTGTTTAGGTGTAGATGCACAACCAATCAATATTCATTCAATATTAATTCAAATAATATATATAAGTTTTTCCTTGTATATTCATCATTCAATTAATCAAGCTTTCTAATTCATCATTGTTAAGTTATAAATTCAGAATTAGTGTAGAATTCTTTGAGATTTATATACAAATAAAATCTCAAATCCCAAGCTTGGATATGTTCATGAAAAACAACAACCCGATTCTATATGCATACCTCCCTATGATTAACTCATGAGGACTCCATTATTGGAGGAAAAAGCATCCCCACAACCAGTGACGGAGCCAGAGTTTTTTAAATATAGGGGCAAATTATTAACAAATATTATATTATATAGCTTTGATTGACTCTTCATCTTCAAGGAATTTACGCTTGAAATACTTGTCTAGTGACATATTAATTTAATATGAACCTGCTGGATTTTTTTTATCATCATTAGTATCTACATAATAATTAACACAACTACACAATAATTCATTGTTAAACAAAAATCAGTTGAGTTACATAATAATTCTAAATCTTTCATATGAAATTAATAGCAAAATACACGTCAATTCATCAAAATCAAAACCTATTTCAATTCATATCTATATGCATATAATAAGTATGTTGATTAAATTATACTTAATCATTTCTAGACATTTAATTAAGGAACAATGCCTAGTGTATGTGTAAGAGGAATAATGCTTGAAAAACATACTTTCTACTTGATATTTTACTTACAAACAAATCATGTGAAAATGTTAAATTTCAATAAACTACTCTGTCAATGCAAGATATGTCAAGAATAATAGTTTTGCATGAATATTAATTTATTTCTTTATAATAAGAAAAGAAACACTTAATTGATTAAATTAGCAAATTTAAATATTTATTTTGAACATATTCATAACAAAACCCTTAAAGTATCATAAACCCTAATATTTTTAATAACTAATTATAAAAAAATAAAACTAAAATTAGATAATGAAACAAATAGAAAAGATAAAGAAAATTTACCTAAAGTATAAAGCAAAAGGCAAAAAAGATTAATGGATGAGAAATTTGCATATAGGAAGACTAGGAGATGCAGGAACGGCAGCTTGAAAAAAAACCCTCTTTGTTTTGTTAGACAGGGGAGGATAAAGAAACAAAAGGGAAAAGGAGAAAAATTGAGAAGCTGTAACATATATATATATATATAGACACACACACGAGTCAAGTTGGTCAACAATAATAAAAGATTAAAACTTTCGTAGCAACAATTCACATTTCACACCCACTAATATATTGATATTTTAATTAAAAAAAATAAGGGGGCAATTGCCTCCTTTTGACCCATTGTGGCTCCGCCACTGTACACAAGGAAAGAATAGTTAGTGGTATTTAATGATGTTTTGGTTTCTAGGAAGGAAACTAAATTGACAGGTATAAAAGAGGGAGATTTTCTTCATCAATTATCTATGCAAAATAAGAAAACCACAACAAGGCAAGAAGACTTCAGAATTAATTTCATATTCAGATTAGATTTTCTAGTCAATTTGGGACTTAGGGGTGGCAAATTTGATTCTAGCATATATAGGATATTAATTTTGGGTTTTTATTATTTTTTTCTTAGTATTTGGTTTATTATTACTTATTTGGATCAATTGTAAGTACGTCTCATATAAGTTCACATAAGGGGATTAGGGTTTATTTCAGTTTAGAGTCAGTATAAATAAAGCAATAATCAAACCTGCAAGGGGGATGAAATTTTCAGATTAATAAACATCTTTTGCCACAACTTTGTGTGTGAGAGGAGTGAGATAAATGACTTATCGAAGAACAAACTGACTTCGTGGTGTCATCTTTATACTTCTCGTTCGAGAATTAATATTCATCGGGTGGGGGTTTCGATTTCCAATAGTGCTGGTGCCAAGCGACTTAGTTTTCGTTGATGTTCTGAGGCCACAGGGCTGATTGCGCTGTCAAATCCATGCGTCACCCGTGGAAGCAGTTTTGATGATGATTTTTGAGGCCACAGGGGCTGTTTGCGCTGTCGAATCCATAGGTCACTCGTTGAAGCATTTTCGTTGATGATTTCTGAGGCGACAACGACTCAATTTTCATTGATGTTTTGAGACCACAACGGCTGATTGCGTTGTCGAATCCATGCGTCACCCGTAGAAGCATATTTGTTGATGATTTCTGAGGCCACAGGGGCTGATTGTGCTGTCAAATCCATGCGTCACCCGTCGAAGCAATTTCGTTGATGATTTCTTAGTCCATACGGGCTGATTGCGCTGTCGAATCCAGACGTCACCCATAAAAGCAGTTTCGTTGATTATTTATGAGGCCAGAGGGGCTGTTTGCGCTGTTGAATCCACGTGTCACCCATGGAAGCAGTTTCGTTGATGATTTCTGAGTCCCTAGGGGCTGTTTGCGCTATCGAATCCATGCATCACCTGTGGAAGAAGTTTCGTTGATGATTTATGAGGCCAGAGGGGCTGTTAGCACTGTCGAATCCATG
>Ga0307511_10006268_pt1 | contig 11992 bp, 16 predicted proteins | sample 13_EM_MG_FD_200266 | JGI IMG/M metagenome (GOLD analysis project Ga0307511, IMG submission 200266) | Populus trichocarpa ectomycorrhiza microbial communities from riparian zone in the Pacific Northwest, United States - 13_EM | ecosystem: Host-associated > Plants > Roots > Unclassified | place...
TATTGAACGGTCCATCTTAACACTCTTTGTTTTTCTTTAATTCTTACAGGTTGATACTTCATTCAGGTCACTGGTTGGTAGACTTTGTGCCGAGGCGAAGCCCGGCAAGGCTTGTGCTAGGTGAACGAAATGTGGCGCAGTCAGCAGATCATAGGTGTAGTTTAGTATGGATGGGCCCTCGAGAGATACTCGGAGGTTGCCGAAGACTTCGTGAGCCAGGTGGGATTGATCAGAGTCTCGAGTTCCTTGAACGGTTCCTCTGCCACATTATTTCGGCATCGCGATCCTCCCTTCCTCCCCGCTGACGATAAGAGTCACGCTCGACTTGTTTCTCGGTATCGCATCGACGAACTCGGTTACCAATCAGGGTCGACGGAATGGGAAGAGCCACAGTACGGCGGAGAGATTGTCCCAATTGAGCTGGTTCATGGTCCTCTATCTTGTGTGTGTCTTCCTCTTTACCTTCCGAATGTTTTCACTGACCGCGACCACCTAGGGATTGGAGTACTGACCGACGCTGGTGTTCCCCGCTCACCGCGTGGGAGATGTGTTATCCGCTTTCCTCAAGACTCTCCCCTTCCGAACCGGCCGATACCCACACATACAATCTATCTTGGGATGGGATTGGGTAACAGGATGGTATCGATGGTGTTAATGGTGCGCGTTCCCTTTCACCACTTCTGGCGCCACTGGTGCTTTACCAAAGCTCAAATAACTCATTCTACCGCTTCCAGTTCAACAACACTCAGCAGCCGTTTAGTTTTTTGAAGGCCCATCACGCGCGGATTCTCCAACCATCGGTGCTATGTCACATCGCCCCCTCGTCCACCATCTCTTACACCTTGATGACTGCTCCGAATCGCCAACGAAAGCGTTGTCCAAGAATCCGAACGGGAGACCTATCGGTCATCAGGCGATCGTTATGATCTCGCTACCAAGGATGCGTTTGCCGCTTCAATCTGTACCTCGACTTGGGAGCTATCGGGCTGGATTGACACGATCGGGGAAACGAGAGATCACAACCGTCTGCCCACCCGCCTACCCCAACATCGGGACCTACAATGAGACTGGTTCTTTCGACTTCCCTTTGCGATCTCCCAGTCCTCCAAAACAACTGTCGTTCCCCTCCTTCCAGAACGGATCGCTTACCACCCTCAACGGGTTCACGACCGTTACCATGAGAGGGGTGAGGATGAAGGGCCTCCCTCGCCGAAGAAACAGAAGAAGGGCCAGTTCCCGGGGAACCTATGGTCACTAAGGTCGACTATCCCCTGCCGTTCGCCTGTCTATCGGAAGCCATCGGGCCCGGCGAGAGCCTCAGCTGTTCTCTGGTTTCAGTCACCATCCAGTCCCTCCAACTACCCGGGGAAAGTCTCACTTTGGTCTTAAACCGTCTACTCCCAAGGCGCCTTCGAAATCGCGGTTTAGCATCAAGGCCGATAGGAAAGAGGCCGTTTCCCCAGCGTCCCACCTCAAGCCGCCCCCATTCCAGCAGATCCTGCCATCCCTCAGACCGGCATCACCCTCTGAGTTTTCACACTCCCACCAGCGTTCTTCCAATCGTTCCGAAAGACATACTCATCAAAAACCTCTCAATTCTACCCCGGATCTCCCTTCCTCTCCTCGCTTGTCGTGGTGCGTGTAGTTCGTCGACGAGATCCTGGGAGACGGGCGATCCCAAGACCTGGCGAGCCTGGTGGGATTAATCGATATCGGAGCCTATCACTTCTGGGTTTCATTCAAGACGGTGGATGGCTGCCGCGCGCTGCCACATGTTCCCTTGTTGGATTTTCCGGCGTCAACGTCGCTGGTCGGAACAACAGCGCTTTTCACCTCGGCCGCGCAACCAAAACCAAGACTCAGGCCTTCAGGATCAGGTCCGAACGAGGGCAATTTTGTGGAGTTCACCAATCAGCTGGGAGAGAACTCGTGTGATACCATGTATGCCATCGAGGCTGTTTGCCACGTGCCCAATTGGGAGCGTGCTGTGGAGAGATCTTCAAGATCCTCAAGCTTGGAGGAGTGGTGAGTCTTGTCCGGCTTATGTCCTTTGTTACTCCGGTCTCATGTTGTCTCTCAAGTTCGGTGTGTGCGGGCGGTGCACGACCGATGAGTGGCAACCTTTCACCGTTCCCGCCCACCTCAGGACCGAACCAGTGGATTGGCTGCAGCCAATTACATCGCGAGACGAACTTGCCCACGCGCTCCTTGACTTTCCCGGCCGTCCGACACCCCCGTCAATCCCAACAGCCCCGTAAGCGAGCGGGCCACTGGACTTCTCCACGGTTTCCTCCATCTTCGCCGCCGCCGCCATTCGGAAGAGAATCTGATCGCAACAGAGGAGGAACTCAACGAAACTGGTGGCGATGCGCTGCAAATGAGCTCGAGGAAACGCAAAGTCGTATCTGGTCGCTCGTGGCAGTCCTAACCACTCTATTTCACGTAGGTTTCCCCGGGAACAGCTCCTTGAAAACCTCCTCGATCTACCTCGTGTCTTGCTCCGACACCCACGCATGCCACCGATATAGCAGATTCAATTCGATGGAGACGACGTTCCCTTCGCCTCGTGGCGTGAGCAACTGGTCGATATCCCTGGCGGCCTAGGCCTGTGGGGTTGAAGTTAAAACCCCAGTTGGTTTAACCTTCAGGTTGAGTCATCTCGAACCATTCCGAAGATCGCACCAACGTAGTCGCGCAAAATCACTTGCATGGAGTGTGCGGTGTTCGCCGACCTCGCCTTACAAAAAGTATCGTTATCCCGGGTGATTTTCGCTGCAGGTTGGCGGGAGGCGGAGCTGAGAAAGTATATTTGATGTCTTCTCCGAAACGAACTACCTAGAGTTGTTGGGATGCCAATCCAGTACGAGTGGGAAATTCAAGTTATGATTCCGCGAGAATATGATGAGGAGCGCATCGACAGATGGAGGTATGAACAGTAATCTCGAGTCGACAAAAACGTCGTTCCAGATATTTCCCGTCCCGTCCAACCGTCGAACGGAGTTGACCTGCTTCTCAGAACCCCCGTAGAGGATGCTAAGATCGATACAGCTGCTCATTGTTGATAGGCCAATCGGCGTGACTGGTTTCATATATGGAGTGAATGGTCAGATTGGCGAACACAACTAGAAAAGGCTTGATACCCCACCAGAGCAGAAGGCTCTCGCCCACGGGGTCGAGCTCGGAAATGGTACCGTTGAGATACATCCCTTTCCGGGATCGAGGTCACGCTCTCGTCAGGGTCTAACAGCCAGCTGGCCCGACGTATCTCGCATAGAGGAATTCCTTTACAAGACCGTCTCTAGACTCGGCGGGACCAATCTTGTAGAACATCCCAGGGGCGGGGATGGAGTCGGTGTTCTTGAGGAGGCGTGACACGGCAAGACGGGGTGCGCCGCCTCGACATGCTTCCGAGGGGTCGACAAAACGTTCGAGGCGAGTTCAAAAGCAAACTCCCCTTGTGCGGTTCACGCACCCCCCGCCAAAGATCTGTGGAACAGAACGAGGGAGTCACCAAACGGAGTCTTACAGCTGGATTCATCCTCTGACCCGGAGGCTGCCGAAGAAGATCTGGCAAAGAGACTGGAATTGATCGGTGCCTGTCCGAGTCGCGTCCGAGTCTCTTTCGAAATGGTCGTTGCCACTTGTCCCCCTTTTCATTCCACCAACACTGTCAAGATCCAGCAACAAGGACGAGGCTGAGGTGATCATACTTGAACGGCCATGTCTCTCTCGTGGCTCACGTCGCGTCTCAATTTTTTCACGATTCACGTCATTGGCTTGTAAGCGAGCGGTTTCGTCGTGTACACGTACCCCTAACAACCACCACCCACCCGTTTATCACAACAGCCTCTTGACGCCGTTGATTTGGGCCTTTATATTTTGGGCCTCTAATGGACGGATTCACGTCAAATTCATCGACTCGTTGTTCATTTGCGTCAGTGCCGTGACAGGGACGGGTTTGATAACGTCGGACCTGAGCTCGCTCACCGCCTGGCAACAAACGATTTTGGTCATTTTGGAGATCGTTGGGTCGCCCGTGATGGTCTCGTGGTTTGTGGTCGCGTTCAGGAGGTGGGGTTTCGCGTTGCAGCCGCTTCTTTGCGTTCGCCTCGCTCACCACCCGTCACAGACACTACTTCATGAAACACCTCGCCGACGTTGTCAACAGTAATGCAAAGCGAAAACGTGATGCCGACGTTCCTGAAAAGGGGATACAGCCGAACGATGACAAACAGCGGTCAGGGAAAGTAGCGGGAGTGATCAAGAGGCTTAATCCCCGGTCCGCCCGCACCATTCAAAAAGCCGAAGACGGAGAGTCTCAGTCGACTTCGTCACCTGACTGTATTTCCGGTATGTTCCACAATCCTTATGATCACCCGTATGTCTGGTCGAACTCGCGTTTGGGATTCCAGAAACGATCGGCCGCCAGACTCCCATCCCTCGTTGGCAGAACCATCCGCGATCCAAACAACCCAGCCTGCTCTCCGGAGTCGTGCGAAAGCTCGTCCCTCGGCTCCACGAAAAGCTTTGGCATTCTGTGACCGAACCCCGGACGGCGACATTGGTGCCAGATGATCAGGGCACCACGCTCCAAAGCTCACACGACAGTACCACGGTGGTACCTTATCTCACGTTCCCCACGATAGTTGGAAAGAATTCCGCATTTCAAAACCTTACGCAAGAACAATTAGAAGAGCTCGGAGGAATAGAGTTTCGTGCTTTGAACATGCTGATGTGGGCTGTCCCCTTAGTGCGCAGTTTGTGGTCTTCTTCCGATACCCGCTCTCACCTTACCTCAGTATTATTTATTTTCGCTGTTGATCCCCTTCGTTGTGCTGGCGCCGTACATGTCGCAGCCTCGCTGGGCCAACACATTCCTGATACCCAACCAACACCGGAACATATCTCCCGTCTGGTGAGTTGAACCTGTCCGTTTCACGGCATGTTCCCCATGCGTATTAGGTACTCCCTTTTCCAAGTCATTGGGGCTTGGGCGAACACTGGGATGTCTCTTGTCGAGTGAGTGGAGTTAGAAGACCCAGTCATCCCGCGGCTAAAGGCTCGCGCAGTCAAAACATGCTCCCCTTCCAAACGGCGTATCCTATGATAGCATTCCTAATCTACTGCATTCTAGCTGGTAACACTGCATTCGTATGTGTACCTTCGTTTCCTCTCCTGGCCGTCCCTCACTGGTCCCCATACATAGCCCATCTTGTGAGTCTCCATTTTTCGTGCGTGCCCCGCTGGCTGATCCACGGATGGATCCGCAAGTCTTCGCCTTTCAATGTAGGTCATCGCTGATAACCGCATCCACCGCTAACGTTTTTTCAGCTGGACTTATTCTAAGGTCGTGTGGAAGACATCCAAGACGTACGGGACTGCCCGTTTTTTACTTGACCACCCGCGTCGCTGTTTTATCTACATGTTCCCGTCACAGCAAACCTGGTTACTGCTTGCCATCTTTGTTATTATAAAGTCGGTGACCCGCCAACTCAAATGTTGAGATTCACGACTCTGACGATTGGTTACAGTTTGGTCGATTGGATCGGTTTCCTAGTGTTCAACATTGGGAATCCCGCCGTTGAGGCCGTCCCAACGGGAACTAGGATATTTATCGGATTGCTCCAGGCTATCTCGGTTAGGAATGCTGGGTTTCAAGTCGTTCCGCTTGCTGTCGTCGCGCCGGCAGTCAAGTGCGTTTCCCTTTGTTATTTCCCATGTCAAGATGCTGATGTCACACAGGGTTCTGTATCTTGTCATGATGTACATCGCCATCTATCCGATCGCGTTGAGGTAAGGTTGCGACGCTTCATCGAGGACCCCCTTCACGTTCACCGCAGTGTCCGATCGACCAACGTTTACGAGGAACAGTCCTTGGGGGTTTTTCACGAAGATGATTGGCACCTTGAGGGTGATTCCAGAATAGCGATTTGGGGGAATTACATCCTCCAACATAGCAGGACCCAACTCTCGTTTGGTATGGGGCTTTCATTGTCGCAAACCACTTGCAGTTCACTGATTCACGCCCTCCATCAGATATGTGGTGGCTCGCGCTTTGCATGATAATTATGTGCGTCATTGAGCGAACGAAACTGGAGAACGTCGCGGACGCTCTGTGGTTCAACATCTTCTCGCTTAGTAAGTGGATGGTCTCTTCTTTCCCGCTTCTCCAGCGGTTGTATTGACTTCGTCTGGAAAGCGTTCGAAACTGTGTCAGCATATGGAACCGTCGGGCTTAGCCTCGGTATCCCCACCGTACGTAGCCGTGCCCTCCTGACCCTTGAGGCTTTTCAAACCGCCCTCAGGCGAATTATTCTTTCGCCGGATCACTCTTCACAGGCTCCAAACTCGTCCTGTGTGCTGTGATGATCAGAGGTCGACACAGGTGCTTGCCAATGTCCCTCGACCGGGCGATCATGCTACCCCACGAGTTCGACAAGAAAGAGGAGGACTCCGTCGCCGATGCTGATGTTGCCGTCGGAGTCTCTGATAGGTCGATTGGGACTAGCGCAGAGTGGTCGCGGGGGAGTGGTGAGAGCCTACCAAACCCGCGGCCGCCGAGAGAGACAGCTCCTAACGACGGGAAACGAAATGAATGACTTTGCACGGCGCGTTCCATGAACTGTTGTTTGTTTTTCGTTAACTTCGTGCTCTGTGGATTTACCGATTTATGGTGGATTGCTATCGTGGAGGTTTCGATCGATTTTTACTGGCATGGCTGCTTTCTTTGGCAACAACACATTCAATTTCTAATACAATCCACTGACCCATCTTGTATACGTCCATGGCCAGCCCCAGCTGTGAGAATTGGTCCGGCGATGATCAGCTTCCAGGTTCGTTCCGACTCACCCATCGATCAACACGATCCCCATTCCCGACAATGGATCTTCGCACCCAGTTAATTGCAAATTCGAAATAAATAATATGGGAGTCGATAGCCGACCTAACGTTCGGAACCGTTTAAATACATATACGCAATACAGTCGGCAGGACAGTGCGGGTAACCCTGGGACTAGCTACGTAGACCAACCGAAGCACGGCGATTTTGGACGAACCTGGGCTATTTATCAGAATACAGACCTCACAGTAAAATCACCCGCCCGATTTGCCGAAGGCCGCCAGATACTGTCAACCGAGAGGGAGAGGGAGAGGGTTCAGGTGTAGTAGAGAGGAGAATGCCCCACGCGACCATATCTCCGTTTTAGATGGCCCGTATATCGATGCTCTGCGGGGAACTGTTGGTCATTCCAAGTCGAAACATGGGGAAAGCGTTCTCCATGGGTATTACTACGATTACAAGCACATAAGGCCGGCAAGCGGCACAACCCGGGACTGAAGCGGCATCAATAAAACAAGAAAATATCCGTTAGAGGGTTTGAGGATTAGGCAGCGGGCAGGTAAGTCGAACTTGCGCGATCGAGTTCAACCCAGATGGTCCGATACCGGCCTCAGTCAAATTGTTACGAAGTACATACACATCTCCAAGGGAGCACGCACCGGTCAGCAGAACGAACGGGCGAACAGCTAGTGCTGTAAATACTCAGGTCGAGAGACCCAGCCGAACCGAGACCAACGAAGAACTAGCAAAGTCGGGCAGCCTCGTGACCCTGAGAACGCTTCACGTGACTGCATGCTTTTTTGCGTTTTTTGCAGGACGGAGGTACTTATAAAATGAATTTTATGAGGGTGCCCCTCATGGCAGAGTCGAGCGCCATGTTGGCTCGCTCCGCTCGCTACGTCCGCTCGCTGCGCTCGCTCAGTTAGCCGACTCGCGGAAATTAGATAAGCAACGTTTGTTACTAAAAAAGGAAATACGTTTGCTGACAAATCTACGCATTTGAACCCCCCTAGTCCCATCTATAGTCTCGCAAGCTCGACTAATGAAAAAACTGCAAGACCCGAGACTTACAGTCCCGGGAAAATACCTGAAGGATTTACCACAGAGTGCGCTGGGTACCCCGCAGCTGTAACCCCCCGCGTGTTTTCTTCGATCGCCCGATTGAGGACCCACTGAGAGACTCCCCACTATGGCCGGCGTCTGGGACTGGGCGCTCCTCCGTTTTGTCGTCGCCACTATCCTTGTCGGCAGCCCTGCGCTTTCCCCCGTAATTCCGCTCAACAGGGCCTTGTGACGACCAGCTCAGAACGCCCGCTCGGACCATCGGGAGTATGAGAGCCTTCCTCTTCAACAAATTCAAGCTAGGATCTCGCAAGGACAAGGGTGAGAACAAGGATAAGGTTCCCCAACTCGGCCCACTCCCGGATTGGCCTCCTACTCCGTTAATCAGCGCGGCCCCGACATCCGTGACGTCCTTCAAGCCGTTACCAGATTTACGACAACTCTCGCCTATTGACCCGCTTAAGTCTACCGAGTCCTCCACCACCGCCGGCTCCTCAACTTCCCTGACGCAATCTTCCTCTCCGGCCTTACCCACCCCCGCCTCCAAACCCGCAGAACCCAATGCTGTATCTTCGACACGGACCCCGGTTCTCCAACCGCCGGAGCCCACGCCCCCAAGAAGCGACTCAAATGTATCAACGAATCCCTCTGCGGCAATTATAACGGACAGCTTCATGTCCCCGTCGATTACACCTACCGTCGAGCACCCGTTACGGTCCCCAACCCCCACCAACGATCCATCCCCACCGATGGAGAAGATACCCCCGAACTGCTCCGGTAAGATATCCACGACAGGCCCACCATACTCCGGGACGGACTCGCCCATCAACCCCGGAAAACACTCCGCTGTTCGGACGACCACGACCTCGCCTTACCCCAACAAGGTCTTTCCTGAAAGTGCGCCCGTGCAGCAGGCCGTTCAACTGGGTACCACATACTCCCAGTCGAATAGTAGCCCTATCTGGGGTGCTGCTTCCTGGCGCGAAAACGTCGAGGTCGACTTGGTCGCAAATCTCGGTTCTCGGGAACGCACCCGTCAGGAACTCTTGTTTGAAATCGTGTCCAGCGAAGAAAGGTCAGACAATCCGTCCCATCCCTCTATTTTAAACGTCGCTGATGAACCTCAGATATGTGATCGAGTTGTCCAAGATGAAGGAGACATTCATAGACCCGCTTCTGCATTCATTCGCTACGGCTTCGTGCTTGCGTTCAAGATCCTCCGAGTCCTTAGAAAACCTCCCAATTGCCTCCCGGTTCCTTGTTTCGCCTGTTGCTGGCCGATTGACAACCCCAGCGCCGCCATCGACAAAGTGGAAAGAAACTCCCTATCAATAAATATCCGACGATGATGTTGACGATGACCTTGCTAAGGGTTTCTCCTCCAAGCAAGCTGCTACACACAACCACCCCCGTTCTCCGTATAACACCACCGGTAACCTATTTGGTAGGAACGGCGAAGTTCCATTCCCATCCCACTCTCATCATTCCTTGGCTCCCCCTCTCCACGTGACTAACCACGCAGACCCCACCCAGTCACCTGGGCACCAAGCGCTCATCGTTGATGGCGGGCTGTCCACGAAGGGAGCAATCCAAACACAGGGTACGAGGGTGTTGCGCGAGACTCACAAGAATCCCATCTCCAATCCTGCGCTTGTTCTTGGTGCCATCCATCCGCGCCAAATTCCGGAAGACCTACGGAGATGCCTAGAAGTCATCGAGTATGATCTTTTGGAGGGCCACGTTCGTTTGAGCGAGGCGCTCAAGAAGCGTTACGAAGAGCAATACCCCCTCGTACGATCTCTTGCGGATGTTCTCGTTGGCAGCGTACGTTCTTTTGTTGGCATTTTTCTATCATCGCTTAACCGCTTCTACCGTTAGTCCCACATTCTTACAGGCTACACCTGCTACGTACTTCACCTAGAGAAGGCTCTGGAACAGGTTGATAATGCCATGAAGCATGTGGCCAGCGCAGGACGCAAACCATCGAAGGACCAAGAAAAGGATCAGCTCTTGAAATTCGGCACTTACTTACGACGGCTGGAGAAGAATGCTACGGAGAATGGAGAGACCGGACTGGCTATCTCGTTGTCGAATCCCTTCCAACAACTGTTGAAATACCCACTCACGTTCCGTAACCTCCTATTCCACACTGACCCGAGTACCCTCGAATACGAGAACATGTTACAGATGGTCTCAGAAGTCGAGACGATCATCCGGAGTATCGAAGACATGAAGATCCAGAAAGAGGAACGTGACAAGACAAGAGACGCCCTTGGAAGGATCGATGGGCTCGATAAATTGAAGCAGTTTGGGATGCCGAAACCTTCCCGTGTGTTGCTGGAGGAACGTATGGTTGTGCAGACCGAGCCCTCTGGTTCCGGGATGCCGGCACCTGGGGCCAACGGGCGGAGGGTGAAGGGTCTGCCTTCATTCGGTCGGCTCGGTGACATCTTGCAGCCGGGGTCCAGCGGGACTGGGGGGGAGAAGGATCTGTAGCTTGTGGTATTTAGTGACGTCACCCTGAGATGTCGACGAACTGGCACCACACTATTACCGATAGGGGGTGCCTCGTATGGCAGGACCGATTCACTCCAAGCCAAGTCCGCTACCACAGGAGGAATGAATCCCCATGCAAAACCGAGGAATTTCTCAAGGTCTGCTTCCTTATTCACGTTGCATTTGTCGCTCTCGTTGACGAGTCGCGTAGGTCGAAACGTGGGACATTGGCGGCGTTTTTGAGCCGCGTGAAGGTGTTGTCTCAATGGATGAGTGTGTTGTTTTACTTCCGATTGACTCTGTGACACTTACATTCATCTCATTATAGGGTCATACGTTCACGAATTCTGCACGTTTCAGTGCAACCCTGGATCATGCTACTTCCTGATTATGACGGAGACGAGGGGGCTGACAATTCTGATGACTCGGACCTGAGAAGTAAAAAGACCTTCTCATACTGGGGATCTGATAAGATCACTTTCCAGAAACCGGTCACCACAAGACCGCGACAAATCATCCCCGTCCAGAACGGCGTGCGCAGGGGCCCTACGCCCTCTAACACCAGGTTCGGCACCCGTCTACTTTCAACCGAACCCCTCGCCGCCCCACCTCGTCCATCCAGTCGACGTACCTGCGCAGTCACTCCCATCCGCCAACCACTCACCGATACGACCACTGTTGTCAAGTCCGCCGTTACACGACCCGCCTGGAGTGAGGATTCCACCGTAGACCTCCAGCCCGGTACCAAAGCGCCAGAGGAATACCTCGGAGCCGAACGCAGTTGTCACAGCTAGGATGCTGGACAACAGCTCGACTACGAGGCTCTCATCATCCTCGGAGGTTTCTGACGTTGGGATATACCGTCAGGCCTTGGCTAATGACCCTTCCTTGGCGTTGTAACCTCTTTACTGAGTGATCCTCTCCCACCATGTGTGCCTTGCACATAGACTCTCGTGAAATCAAGTAAGTGTACCGGTGCAGCCACTCCTGCTCACAGACCAGGACTCAGCGTCCCCTCAATGTCAGATTAGTCTGGGATAGGGATGTACCAGGATGTACCACTAGGTTTTGACCGATGATCCTTCTTTGGTGGCATAACACCTTGTTGCCCTGTGTACCCCACATAGTCCCTCATGGGTTCACCCTAGCCACATATTCACCCTCATCGCCTGATAGTCCTTGGGTTTATCTCCCTGATCCCTTATTACTTGCTCATCCTTCTCCCCCTCCCCCCTCCCGTCTCCCTCTTACTTCCATATTACACCAGATCAGATCTACTCTCCTGTATTGTCCTTCTCTATGTCCACCCCTTCGGCTCACCCAAACCAACTCAAAAAAACGGATTTGATTCATGGTCTTGAGATTACTGGAACCAATGGGCCTGGGATGAATGTGACTGGGCACCACATTGAGGGTCCACCAAGGTGAGGTGGGGAGTTCAGCACAATTTCCTGGAGGATGTCAGAACCAACCTCGCCAACAGGCCTACTGAACCAATGCTAGTCTCCTTTAGAGCTCGGTACACGAAGTTATGGGGCAACCGCGGATTTCTTCAGAGTGGGTCGAGACAGACCACTCCCGTACGTGTTGGCGTAA
>Ga0307511_10006269_pt1 | contig 11992 bp, 13 predicted proteins | sample 13_EM_MG_FD_200266 | JGI IMG/M metagenome (GOLD analysis project Ga0307511, IMG submission 200266) | Populus trichocarpa ectomycorrhiza microbial communities from riparian zone in the Pacific Northwest, United States - 13_EM | ecosystem: Host-associated > Plants > Roots > Unclassified | place...
AGGCACACTTGCATGGGTCAAAATAGAAGCAGTGGAAGAGTTACCGTTGTGGGAAGGCGACCGTTCCTTTCTACCGCTCGTGTTCGATGCCGATCCGCGTCCGTTCCACGGCGTGATGCCGTACCGTGACGGGCGCATGCTGAGTTGGACATACAGCCGGATCTGAGCCGGCCGCTCAACGATGCAAGGTCGAAAGCGGACATTCGGTGGGAGCGTTAGACTTGAATATGCGATTCAGCAATCCAGCGTGTTTTAAACGGTCATTTTCGGTTTGGTTTTTGGTGCTTTCATCGGGATTGCCACAACTGCCCGACGCCGCTGCCGTCACCGTACCGGAATCTACGCAGATTGTGGCGCAACTATGGAAGGCGGACACATCCAAGACATCCAATGGGAAGATGGTCGAGTCGCGCTATCGAGTGGATCTGTCTGCCATGACAGTAACCATGGATAAGAATCCCACTAACGAGCACGGTCGCGAGGCGGGAAAGCAGTGGCAGTCGAGTGAAGCAGCCTACGGCCGATTGCTGAACCGATTGAAAGAAACCGGAATGACGACTCCAGATGACCCGCTCTTAGTGGCGATGCGCGAAATCGAGAAGGAGAAGGGCTACGGCTATCCGCCTGGCAGTCAGATACTGGTCAGCCCGGACGGAGGCCATGCCGTGTTGTCGCCGCAGTTCGGAGTGGATACTTTGGTGGATCTAGACACCCTGAGCGCCGGACCCCTACCCGAAAAGCGCGCTCTCGAAAAAATGCCAATGGCCTGGTCGCCGAATTCTCAATGGCTGGCCTTTCCGTCCTCGGATCATAAGAGCGTGATCATCTATGACGTCGTGCGCCGAACGATCCAATCAACGATTCCCATCAGCCTCGAGTGGCCCAGTGCGTTGGCGTGGTCTCCCGACATGCGGAAGATGGCAATCCTGGACCTCGTTGGTCGCCGGCTAAAAAAGAGTCCATTGCGATTGCTCGCGGGATTATCGGGACATCCGGATTTCAGAAATGACCTCGTCTCGAGGGTTACCAGCATCACAGGCAAGGAAAAGAAAACGCTCGCCCTGACTTCAAACCTGACAGAGCAAAGCTCATACCAGTATGAGATTCAATGGAAATAGCCTTTAGGCGCTACAGCATACGCGCCAGCGCGAGGGCGTCGTGATAGCCCAAGCCGCCCGTGCCGGTGACGACAGCAGAACGGTCGCGTTGCGAGAGAACCTGCCGTTCGGTGTAAGCGGGCGGACCTGGTGCGGCGTGGCCGGATTGCCCTTCGATGCAGGTTACGGCGGCGCGCTACGGATTGCGGCTTTCGTACGCGTAATTAACTCGATCTCTCGTTGATCAGTCACGAGCAGGTAGTGGACGAGGTCGGTGAGTTGCTTTTCATGAGCACCGAGCAGGCCTTCGATCCAATCATCCTGCCGGTCGGTCCATTGGCTGTCAAACTCTTGGACGTCGATAAATTCGATCACTCGCGTTGGTTTGAAGGACTCTTCGTTATCGGTGAGCCAAATGACAAGCCTCGAAGAGGCAGGCTCATGCACAACGGAGGTGATCCAATGTGCCTTACCGTGGACAATGGATTGCTCAAAATCCTGGGTCAAAGTGAGTGGTTCGCCATGAGTGCCTGAGGCCGTCCTATTTCGGCAGGCTAGCCAGGTGCGGAGCGACGGTGTTGCTGAAGTTGTTGCCATTGCTCGCATCCCAGTTCGTCGACCAATCCATTGCTCCTCGGAGCGACGGATACTGGGCCACGGGCACGTAGCTGCCGCAGTTGACGCCCCGAGTCAAACAGTCCAGCGCCGCGTTGACAACCGCCGCAGATACGTAACCGCTGCCTGCCGCCGATGGTGAGGCCGGCAATCCAATGCCCACCTGGCCAGGGCTCAGATATTGCAGTACTGCATCGGCCTGCGAGGTAATGAAATCGACGGTCCCCTCGTTGTAGTTCATGCCATTGCGGCCCGGCATGGACCCGGAGTTGTAGTACTGGGTATTGACCATTGTGATGATGCTGCCCAGGTCGCGCGCGATCTGCAGGTAATTATCCAGAGTCGGGAACGACGGCAGCATGTCGATGGTCTGCGGCGCCATGGTTACGATCAGTTTGGAACCGGCCATCGTGCTCAACTGTCGCAACGCCATTTCGACGTATGTGTAGTTGGCGGACGTGATGACGTTTTCCATGTCGATATCGATTCCGTCAAATCCATACTGCCGCATGAGAGCGTAGGAACTGTTGGCGAAGTTGGCCGCCATGGCGGCGCTCGTCAACGCAAAGCTGCCGTTCTGGCCGCCGATAGACAGCAACACGAAACGACCCTGGCCGTGCAGGGTTTGGATGTCGCTCGTGAACTGGGCGGCGGTATAACCGCCCGGGATTGCCGCGGCGAGACCGGAATCCACGGAAAAGGTAACGCCGCCGTCGAGGGCGCCGTCCGCGCTGGCAAACGCGACTTCGATCAAGTTATAGGTCGTAGGTACCGCCGCCAGCGTTTGCACCGCAGCGCCATTGTTGAAGTTCTGCCAATAGCCGACGAGGACATGCTCTGGCAGGGGACCCGACGGGGGCGGCGTGCTCGTCGTTGCGGTAACGAACTGCCATTTCTGCCCAGCACCGTTATCACACACTCCGACCCCATTGGCCCAGGTCTGCACACGAGTACCTTCGGCGGTGCCGCAGCCCGAAACATCCAACACATTGTTGGTCAAAGGATTGAGCAAGGTGTATGTGCCGTCGCTGTTCGCATCGATTGCCCACTTCTGACCGGCTCCGCCGTCGCATGCCCCGATGCCATTCGCCCAAACCTGCACAGTCGTGCCGTTAGCCGTGCCGCAGCCAGCAACATCCAGTACCAGTCCGCTCGCTGGGTTGACCAGCGTGTAAGTGCCGTCCGGGTTCAGTGTTGGGCTCCATACCTGGCCGGCTCCGTTGCTGCAGACGTTCACCCCTTTGGTCCACAACTGCACGGGGGTGCCGTTTACGTTACCGCAGCCGGCAATATCCAGCGCCAGCCCGCTCAACGGGTTGATCAGATTGTATTGCGCCCCGGCGGTGATGCCGGGCGGCGGCGGTGGAGGCGGTGATGTGCCACCGCTGCAGGAACCGCCGGGGCTAAACAGGCTGGCGACGGTCGGGTCCCAGCCGGTCCCGGCATAGTCGGTCTGCGTGACCAGCGCGGTGTAGGTTGCCCCATTGAAAGTGACCACTTCCCCTGCGGTGTAGCTGCCACCCGACACCCAGGCGACACAGTCGGCCGCTCTGGCAGGACTCGCACCGAGCAGTGCGCCGATCAAACTCAGCGCCAAAGCGCCCCACACCGCAGTTCTCATGCTTCCGTCCCCTACAGCAATTGAGCCGTTCCATGGCGTCTGCAACATATCAACTTACTACCGAGCCGTATATGAGGCGAACGGCCGTGCAGCGTCGCATATCCGCTGAACATAGTCGCTCGACGCAGACGCATGCGCGGGGCTCTCGCGGTGCCGTTTAAACTCATGTTCGCTCATCTGCCCGAATTGCCGCCCGGTACATAGGGGTCACTCGTCGGCCCGACAACAATCGGTGGACGACTGGCATGCCCTTGTTAGGATCGATGGTGACGGAAAATCCGTCGACTGAAATGCCGCTACAAAATGACCCGTGACTTGGCGGCCGTGAGTTGCGTGACCTGCGCGTCGATGGGCAACGAGACCCGTGTATCGGCAGGGCAGGGCCGGGCCTGGCATAAGTGCCTTAGGTGAAACATGAAGCAAGCTGCTGAACCGAGCATGTCTGGAACGATTGATCAATACGCGTCCGGCGAGGATTGCGGCTTCAGCCCCAACCGTCGTCCCTGTAGCCCTGGCCCAGTACGCCGATGATCCCTTAGTCGCCCGCTCGCAGGCCAAGCGCGTGCTCGCTCGGGTCGATCTCTTTCGCACGGTGGTCTTTGACTTCTCGGGAGTCGCGACAATCGGTCAGGCGTTCGCCGATGAGATCTTCAGAGTCTTCGCCCTGGCGCATCCGGGGATCGAACTCCAGTTTGTCCACGCCAACACACCTGTTCGAAATATGATTGAGAGATCCCGCTCTTCCGGCAGCGTTTCGGCGAAGGTGCGTTCAAACCAGTAGTTCCGGCCTGTGTCAACGGCGTCGTCAATCCAGCCTTGCGGCCTCCAGGCTCCCTCAGCACAGTCCGCCCAAGCAAAGCGCTTGGGCCCGCCGGGCTCGGCGCGCAACACTGCGTCGAGAAGAAATTACGGCCGTGATGGTCTAGCGGCGGAGTTGGCGTTCGAATGCATCGTCCTAACCAGCGTGGCGTGAACTTCCTGTCGTCCCAGCACGTCATCCTCGTCGTCCCGACCTCGCCATGGCTCATTTCCGGGGCAGCTGAGAGTCCATATCGACGTAGCCGGCGGCTTTCAGCCGTTCCATTGTCAATGCATGTGCAGGGCCGAGTAGCTTAGTAGTCTGCGCATCGGGGTAGTGCCGTAGCTGATGTAGTTCTGCACGCGTCACGGTAGCGGGAAAATCGGGGAAGCTCTCCACCAGGTTCTCTATGAGGACTCCGTGCAGCCATTGCTTACCCAAAGCCGTTTGAACGAGCTCGATCTCCGCGGCGATCTGCTCGGGACTCAAATGCGAGGGGTCCGGGTCAACGAGGTCGTAGCGTTCGGCCTCCCTGACGGCCACAGTAGCCTCGAACGAATGTTCTGCTTCTCTGTGCAGTACCTCGTACAAAGTACTGTTTTGCTCTATCTCCTCGCGAGGCATGAGTGCTAACACTCCGCTCTGACCAGCCGCATCCCATACGGCGGACGAAATTCCGAAACTAGCGGTGCTCCAGATGAGCACTCCCGGAAGCTTCTCGCGCGGGGTGCCTGGGTGTTGCTGAAGATATTGGAGCAACATCAGGTTGTTTTGCAGCTCTGCGACTCCCCAACGCCAGGCTTTGGTCTCCGCCATGAGCCTCTCGTGGTTCTCCTCGCGCTCCTGGCGCAGAGCGCGGCGAGTCTCCGCAATCTCGAATCGGTTGTGGATGAACTTCACGGTCTCCTCCAGGCTGATAGCGAGGCATAGACCAATGGCGATGATGACAATGTGAACGAAGAAGTCCCGCCAGCCAGTGACGGCTCCGTGCACCGGATGTACATCGAGCATGGGTGTGGGTCGCTCCTGCGAGACTGCTGAGGATTCAACCGACTGAGGTTGGACGTTAGGCTCGGGCGCCGGCACACCGCTTTGGTCGCCGGTTACGTCGCGATGCGGTATGTCTGGCATATGGACGGCACCGTAATTTACACGGTGCGCTGCGTCAAATGAGCGCGCGCGATCGCCGGCTGTAGACAAGATCAGGTCGCTGATCGGCCCGGCACCGGACTCGGACTCGAGTCGACATAATCATCGCCGCCGATTGGCGCGATCCAGACTCGTATCGTCCCGTTCCAGGGTCGCAGCGCAGCGGCGGCGTTTCCGCAGGCATTGCGAACTGCCTCATCGGATAATCAACGGGTACTGCTCCCGCGGCGCGACTTTGTGCGTGTCACGATACGAAGTGGGCTGCCTTCCATTGCGGTCACAGATTCCGTACTGCGCACCGATTTCCGCGCAGTCGCGGCCGCGTTCGTGCAACCGCGCGCATTTAACTCGTCTGTCCGCCCATTTGTGTCCAGCGCTCGTCAGTCATCCAGGTGTATTCGACGTAGTGGCCGAGGAACGGCCGGGCATCGAGGTAGAGAAAGCGAAGCATGTCGTTCCCGCCCTCGAGCACGACGGGGTATGGTTGCTTGTTAACCCGCGCGCGGAACTCGTCCCAATCCGTTACGCGCATGCAGATGTGGTGGAACTGCAGGCTGTCATCGGCCGGCAGCGCGTCCGCGTATATGCGCACAGCGCCCGCCACTGGCTGAATCAACTCGTACTGCAATTTGCCAACCCAGATGAAGGCCAACTTGTTTGTCTGTATGCCAGCGCCTTCCGGCGTCGTCACGGGCGTGGATCCTTCGTACGTGAGCACGCGATCCACCCTTGCCCGCGTACGGAATTCGTGGACCCATTTGTCCACATCCCGCGTCACATAGGCGTTTTGGTAATGATAACCTTCCAACATAACTGTACTCCTATCCGGATACGGGGCATCAGAGTCCGAGTGAGGCCAACGTTCCTCCGTCCACCCGGATATCGCATCCAGTGATGTAGGATGCGTCCTTCGAGCATAAGAATACCGCGACCGAAGCGATCTCGTCAGCAGTGCCCAGGCGCTCCAGAGGTGTTCGGGCGAGAAGTGCGCTCATCTGCGTGCTGGCGGTTTGCTCACTTCGTGTCATGGCGGTGTCGATGAGACCCGGCGAGATCGACACGATCCGGGCGCCGCGCGCGCCGAAGGCGGTCGCTTCATGCGCGACGAGCCGAATCACTCCACGCTTGGAGAGCGGGTAGGCCATCTCAGGACGAGTTGCTAAAGGCAACAATGCCGCTGAGCTGCGGGCGGCGACTGCCTCAGTCAGCGCGCGATCCCATTCGTCCGATTTCACCATGTGGGCAGCTCCAGCCGGGCTGCATGCAGATCACACAGAACGAGTGGCCAGCCGACACTGGCGAGCCGCGCGGCAACGGCCGCCCCCATGCCCCCTGCGGCGCCGGTAATGACGGCAATGTCTTTGTGGGCAGATGATGGGTCCGCCATGTCTACGGGTCCTCCGCAATCGGTTCGGCGCGGTTCAAACGAGATCAATATGCATATTAATCACATTTCTTGGGGTGTAGATCAACCGGGATTTCGTTGACAGCCAAATAATGTGCACATTATTCTGCTTTCAGTCGAAATGAACATCGGGGGCGACAAATGACTTACCAGGTACCTGATACGGCACTTTTGCCGCGCTTCCCTTTCATCGTCGGGGGTAAGCGGCTGGAGGGTAGCGGTGCTGCAATGCCGCATATCTATCCCGCGACTGGGCAAGTCACCTCGGAGGTGCGTCTTGCCTCGGTGGCGGATGTCGATGCCGCGGTGGCAGCAGCGCGCAAAGCTGCACCGGGATGGCGTGCGCTGACCGGTGATAAGCGGCGCGACCTGATGTTGAAGCTCGCCGCGCTGATCGAACAGAACAGTAAGCAGCTCGCCCAACTCTCGACGATCGAGAACGGCTCGACCATCATGACGACCAGCTATCTCGGCTGGGATGCGGCGCAGAAGTTCCGCTATTTCGGCGGCTGGGCGGACAAGATCCAGGGCCGTACCGTCAGCACCTGGGGAGGTCCGTCGCACGACTATGTTGCGTATGAGCCCTACGGCGTGATCGGCGCGATTATCCCGTGGAACGGACCTATGTTTGCCGTGACGATGGTAGTGGCTCCGGCGTTGGCGGCGGGAAATTGCATTGTCGTCAAGGCGCCGGAGCTTGCCCCGTATTCGGTGATACGGCTGGGCGAGCTGTTCATAGAAGCTGGATTTCCCGATGGTGTGTTCAACGTCGTCACCGGTGGGCCAGCGATTGGCGAGGCGATGGTTGCCCATCCCGGCATCGACAAGATCCAATTTGTCGGCAGCGGACCAACCGCCAAAAAGGTGTTGCGCAATGCGGCTGAGACGCTGAAACCTTGCGGACTGGAACTGGGCGGGAAGTCGGCGGTCATCGTCTTTGCCGACGCCGACCTTCAGGACGCAGCAAAGCGTGGCCTGTCCGGCGCGATCAGCGCTAATGGTCAGGGCTGCGTCAACGGCACGCGGCTGCTCGTCGAGCGCCCCATCTACACCAAGTACCTGGAGATGCTGGGCGCCATGGCCGCGCATATCCCGATTGGTGATCCGCTCAATCCGGCTACGGTGGTCGGGCCGGTCATCTCGGAGGCGGCGTTGACGCGCATCCTCGGTATCGTTGATACCGCAGTGAAGCAGGAAGGCGGGCGGTTGATTGCAGGCGGCCAGCGGCTCGGTGACGATCGCCGCGACGGCTTTTTTCTACCAATCACCATTGTGGCCGATGTCGACAATGGCACCAACATCGCGCAGCACGAAGTGTTCGGACCTGTGTTGTCGGTGACGCCGTTCGACACGGAGGACGAGGCTATTGCGCTCGCCAACGGTACCGCCTATGGGCTCGGCGGCTATATCCATACACAGAATCTGCGCCGCGCACACTACGTCGCGTCTCAGCTCGATGCCGGCATGATCCATGTCAACGGAGCGGGTGAGGGCATGACGCCTTGTGTGCCGTTCGGCGGGATGAAGCAGAGCGGCTATGGCCGCCTCGGCGGCGAGGAGGGGTTGCACGAGTTCCTGCGGGTCAAGAATGTCTGGGTGAATCTTGCAAGACCGGCGGTTGCGCGATGAGCCTGCTCGATCCAGCGGAGCGCACCGCCAGGGGCTCAAAGCTCCAAGCCGAGTTGACCGGCGCGCCGGCGGCAGAGCCCGCAACGCTGGTGCAAGCGTCCTGGCGTGACTATATCTATGCCGAGATTTGGGCTCGCCCGGAGCTCGACCTGCGCTCACGTTTCCTGATCGCGATGAGCAGCGCTGCTGGCGCGAGTGACTTGGCGGCGACGAAGCGTTACGTGCGGGGTGCCTTGAGCACAGGCCAGCTGACATTGGCGGAGCTGCGTGAAGCGGCGCTCCACACTGCCGTCTACGCGGGATGGTCCTGCGGTGACATGCTCGACGCGGCCGTGTCAGAGGTCGCTGCAACGATGGGTCTGGCGCCGGCCGAATACGCGCCGATTCGCGCTGCTCCCTGGGATCCGAAGATCCGTCACGAGGAAGGCAGCGCCTGTTTCAAACACAACATGCTCTTTGGCGGACCGCCGCCGCAGACTGCTTACTTCGAGGGCGGCATCCTCAACTTTGTGTTCGGCGAGATGTGGAACCGGCCCGGGCTCGACCAGCGTGCGCGCCGGTGGCTGACCTTGGTCGGCGTTGGCAACAGCTCCTCGAGCACGCCGATACGTAGCCACGCCTGGTCGGCGATGGCGAGCGGTAATGCGTCACGCGAGGAGATGTTCGAATTCGTGCTGCAATATGCTGTGCATGCCGGCTGGCCGCGTGCCTCGGTGATGCAGGGTGCAGTCATTGAACAGGCGAAGCGCGTGGAAAAGGGTCTGCCGTTCGAAGTCTGATGGGGGGATTCTCGATGGTTTCAAACATGACAGGCGAGGCGGCTCTGGTCACCGGCGCGGCTTCGGGGCTGGGTCGAGGCACGGCACTGGCGCTGGCGCGGGCGGGTGCGGATGTCTGCATCGTTGACGTCAACGCCGCCGGGCTCGAGGAGACGGCCCAGCAGGTGCGGGCACTCGGCCGTACGGCGCTCGTCCATGCGACCGACCTCAGTATTGCGGGGAATTGCGTAACGGCCGTCGCCGCAACGGTTGCGAAATTCGGCCGCCTCGATGCCTTGTGTAACGTGGCCGGCCTGATTTTCTTTACCAACTCGACTGAGATGCCGGAAAAGGACTGGGACAAGACGTTGGCGGTCAACCTCAGCGCGCCCTTTCATCTGAGCAAGGCGGCGATTCCCCACCTGTTGGAGCGCGACGGCGCAATCGTCAACGTCACTTCAACCGCCGCCTTCATCGGCGAGGCTTATGCAGCCGCCTATTGCGCCACCAAGGCCGGACTCAACGCCATGACCAAGGCGATGGCGATGGAGTACATCCACAAGCCGATCCGCATCAACGCAGTAGCGCCAGGCGGCATGATGACCAACATCGCCGCCAATCTGCGCATGCCGGAAGGCGTTGATCACAGCCTGATCAAACGGTTCTCGGGGATGCGTGGGCTGGTCGAGGTCGCAGATGTCGCGGAGATGATTGCGCATCTCGCATCCGACGCCGGCCGGGGCTTTCACGGTGCCTGCGTGACCATGGACCGCGGCATCACCGCGGGCTGACCCTCATCGACATCGGAGCGAGGAATGGCTGAAAGACAGCAGGTAGTGGTCGGCTTCGTCGGGCTGGGCAGCCAGGGCGGCCCGATGGCTCGGCGAATAGTCGAGGCCGGTTTTCCGCTTCTTCTATGGGCTCGTCGTCCGGAAGCGCTCGCGACCTACAGTGACACGTCAGCCGAGTTAGTGCGCGACCTCGCCGAGCTCGGCGCCCGCTCGGATCATGTCGGCGTGTGCGTGGTCGATGACGCGGGCGTGCGAGAAGTCGTTGGCGCGCTGTTGCCCACCATGCGCGCGGGCAGTCGAATAGCCATTCACTCCACAATCCACCCAAACACCTGCATCACACTGGCCAAGCAAGCGGCCGAGCGCGGAGTCGCCGTGATTGATGCGCCTGTGAGCGGCGGCGCCCCTGCGGCAGCCGCCGGCACGCTGACAGTGATGGTGGGCGGCGATGCGCAGGCCGTTGAGGCGGCACGCCCGGTGTTTCAAACCTTCAGTGGGCTGATAGCGCATTTGGGTGGCGTCGGCGCCGGGCAATTCGCCAAGCTCGTCAACAACTCGCTAATGGCGGCGAACATGGCGCTCGCGGACGCCGCACTCGGAGCTGGCGCGGCCCTCGGACTCGAACGCGCCGCGCTGATAGAACTGGTGAAGGCAAGCAGTGGGCGCAGCTACGGTTTCGAGGTGCGCGCCCGCCTGCCAGACATCGCAATGTTCGGACATGGTGCCAAGCTGCTCGCTAAAGATGTTGGCCTGTTGGCCGCGGTCTCTAGCAGCGATCCCTGCACCGACACCTTGATTAACGCGGCACAACCCTTCCTCGTGAGGATTGCGCAGGCTCAAGTTCCAGGAGGCCCAAAATGACCTTTTCGATTGATCAGTTTCGCATGGAAAACAAGGTGGCGATCGTCACCGGAGCCGGTGGACGCGGCAATAGCATCGGGCGGGCCTATGCGCTGGGTCTCGCAAAGGCCGGCGCGTCGGTTGTGGTCGCGGACATCAATCGCGAAGGCGCCACGGCGGTCGCGGACGAGATCACCGCGGGCGGGGGCAAGGCGATCGCTGCCGGAGTCGACATAACCAAGCCGGAGTCTGTCGCTGCCATGGTTGAAGCCGCGGTTGCTGCTTTCGGCGGAATCGATATCCTCGTCAACAATGCCGCGTTAATGGCGGAGCTGGGTCAGCTTGCCGCGGCTACTGTGCCACTCGACGAGTGGAATCGGATCATGACAGTGAACGTCACTGGCGCCCTGATCTGTTCGCAAGCCGTGGTTCCCGAGATGCGCAAGCGGGGCGGCGGCCGGATCGTGAATCAGGTGTCTGGTGGCGCCTTCCCGGCGGTTTCGATTTATGGCATCAGCAAACTCGCACTCGTCGGACTCACGACGACGCTGGCTCGCCAGCTCGGGCGGGAGCGAATCGCAGTCAACGCAATCGCGCCCGGCAACACGACCAGCGACGCCGGCAAGCAGTTGACACCAGACGACTCGCCCTTCATCAAGTTTCTGGAGATGAACGTCGCGATGCGCGTGCGCGGTGCGCCGGACGAACTGGTCGGTACGCTGCTCCTGCTGTGTTCGCAGGCGGGCGATTGGATCACCGGCCAGGTGATCCACGTCGATGGCGGTTGGGTGTTGAGGCCCTGATGGGTTTTTTCGAGACACTGCACCGTTGAACCTGGAGGTCGGGTGGGCGTTCCAATAATCAAAGAGGTGACCACTCTTCAGGCGCAGCGTCTCGTCAGTACGACGGCCGAGAAGATGCGTGACCTGATCCTGGAGCGAGAGCCCGATGCATTCATCGGCTCCCTGCCCGAGCTCGCAAAGCTGCTGGATGTTGGCATCACCACGGTGCAGCAAGCGGCGCGCGTGCTCGAGCACGAAGGGATTCTTGCCGTTCGCAGAGGCCCCGGCGGCGGTTATTTCGGGCGGCGACCTGATGCGGACGCACTCGAGCGGTCACTCGCGACCTATCTTCGTGTCCGGCGCACAGATGGCTATGAAGCGCTCGAGATGATGACGTTGCTCGATTGCGAGTTGATGCCCGCCGCTGCGCGTTGCACGGATACACAACTTCTTGATGAGCTGCGCAGTCTCGAGGCGCTTGTTGATGGCTGTCTGAGCGGCGACGA